>MDTA01178041.1_pt1 | contig 10566 bp, 7 predicted proteins | sample 811151 | NCBI WGS metagenome assembly MDTA01 (sample SAMN05326648, study PRJNA326480) | marine metagenome | isolation source: seawater | place: Indian Ocean: South | collected 2010 | reverse complement strand
GTTTTTATTTTCAGACTCGTATTCTTCAATATTTGACTCTGATTTAAGTACAATTCTAGTTTCTTCTGGATGCGAAGCATCAATGTATAAATTTTTTTGCATGTTGAGTTTAACCTGTTCATAAATTTTGTTTTAAAATTTGTTTTATTTAAATTTAGATTCATAAAATGTATTAAATTACTATACATTTTTTTTAATTATTATTAAATGCCAATTTTTGTACTTATAAACTGCCTTAAGATAGCCAAAATATGTGTATTTATTAAAATTAAAGGCAAATATATATGAAAAAAATTTATAATACAGTTTTCAAAGTTTTTGTTTTAGGAATTTTAATAAGTATTTTTTTTATTTTTTCAGCCTTTTGGTACTTTTCCTACGATCTACCTGATTATAAAAAATTATCAAGTTATGAGCCCTCTGTATTGAGCAGGGTTTATGATGACAAAGGCCAATTGATTGCCGAATATGCCTTGGAAAAAAGGCTATTTATTCCTTATGAGTCAATTCCAAACAAAGTTATTTATTCTTTTTTGTCGGCAGAAGATAAAAATTTTTTCGATCATCCTGGTATCGATGCTCGTGGGGTAACAAGAGCATTTATAAGAAATATAAGAAATATTCTCACGAACAAAAGGTTAGAAGGTGCCTCAACAATAACTCAACAAGTAGCTAAAAATTTTTTACTTACAAATGAAGTCTCTTTAAAAAGAAAAATTAAAGAAGCAATATTAGCTTTTAGAATAGAGAAAGCTTATACAAAAGAGAGAATTTTAGAATTATATCTTAATGAAATTTATCTAGGACAGGGTACATACGGGGTTGCTTCTGCTAGTTTAGAATATTTTAATAAATCTGTAAAAGAACTAAATTACAAAGAAGCTGCACTTTTAGCTGCTTTACCTAAAGCTCCAAGCAAATACAATCCTTACAAATCAGAGTCACTTGCAAAAGTTAGAAGAAATTTAGTTTTAAATAATTTAAAAGAAAATGGATATATATCAAATAAAGATTATAAAAAATTTACTAAAGAAAAAATTACTCTTAATAAAAGAAAAATATCTTTAATAAAAGAAGCAAAATCATTTACAGAAGAAGTTAGAAGAATTGTAAAAACGGATTATGGTTTTAAAAAATTGTATTCAGAAGGGCTTTCAATAAGTACTCCTTTGAGTGGCAAATATCAAATTGCAGCATTAGACGCATTAAGATTTGGTATTGAAGCTTACGATAAAAGAAAAGGTTGGAGGGGACCAATAACTAACACTCAAAGTGAAAACGGTTGGGAAGATAAAATAAAAAAACTTGAAATTGATGAGACATTAAAATGGAAGATAGCCGAAGTTATACAGATAAATATAAACGAAACTAAAATTAAAATTATTGATAATAATTTAGAAGGTAAAATATTTTTTAATAATTTAAAGTGGACAAGAAAAAAAAACTTCGAGGAATTATTTGATATAGGAGATTTAATATTTGTTAAACAAAATAATAAAGGAAACTGGACTCTGAAACAATTACCTTTGGTAAATGGCAGTATAGTTGTCATAGACCCAAAAAATGGAAAAGTAAAAGCATTAGTTGGTGGTTATAGTTTCGTATCTAGTGAATTTAATAGAGCGACACAAGCCAAAAGACAACCCGGATCAGCATTTAAGCCGATAGTTTATTCTGCAGCTCTTGAAAATGGTTTCTTACCAAATTCTCTAATTTTAGATGCACCTTTTGTCAGCGAACAAGGAGAAGGCCTTAAGAATTGGAAACCAGAAAATTATGGTAAAAAATTCTATGGCCCTTCAACTCTTAGAAAAGGAATTGAAAAATCGAGAAACCTGATGACCGTCAGAGTTGCGCAAAATGTTGGTTTTGAGAAAATTTCTGAAATTTCGAAGAAGCTTGGCGTGTATGACAAAGTGCCAGAGCTTTTGTCTGTATCACTAGGCTCAAATGAAACTACACTTTTAAAATTAACAACAGCTTATTGTTCATTTGTTAATGGAGGAAAAAAAGTTAAACCAACATTAATTAACAGAATACAGGATAGAAGGGGTAAAACTATTTTTAATTCTGAAAAAGGTAAGTGCAGTGGTTGTGATAAAATTTTAATTGAGAAAGAAAAACTTTTTAGACCAAAAATCGTTGATAGTTTTGAACAAGTACTTAGTAAAGAAACTGCTTACCAAATAAATTCTATGCTCGAAGGTGTCGTACAAAGAGGTACAGGAAAAAAATTAAAAAACCTTAATTTGCCAATTGCAGGAAAAACTGGAACTACAAATGATAACTTTGATGCTTGGTTCATAGGATCTACATCTGATTTAACAATTGGTGTATATGTTGGTTTTGACAGTCCAAAGTCACTTGGTAAATTTGAAACAGGCTCTAAGGTAGCTTTACCTATATTTAAAAAATTTGTTGAAACAGCTGTATATAAAGAAGAAATGAAAAATTTTAAAGTTCCTGAAACAATAAATTTTTTCCCAATCAATTATGATACTGGAAAAAACGCTAAATTTAATGATCCTAAATCTATTATAGAGGCATTTAAAGAAAATGACTCTAAAGAAATTGCATTAAAGAATTTAAGTTTAGGAAAAAAACGTGATAAATATAACGTATTTACTCGATTCTATTAATGAATGATTTTGAAAAAAATATTAAACTTTCTGAAAAGTCTCTTTTCAATATAAGGGGGTATCTTTGATGGAAATAAAGTCAAAGTTAGAATTTCAAATTTAAATAATGAAATTTTAAAAAAAGATTTTTGGAAAGATAATAATAAGTCAAAAAAAATTTTAAAGGAAAAAAAATTTCTTGAAAGTATTTTTAATTTTTACAACCATACTGAAAAAGATATTAAAAATCTAAAAGATCTAAATCAATTAGCTTTAGAAGAGTCGGATCAGCCTACTCTTTATGATTGTTCAGTAAAGATATCTAGGTTATTAGAGGAAATAAGAAAATTTGAAATCAAATGCTTTCTTTCAGGTGAAAATGATAGTTTAGATATATATTTAGAAATACACGCAGGTGCCGGAGGAACTGAAAGTCAAGACTGGGCTGAAATGTTAAGAAGAATGTATCTGAAATGGTTTGATAAAAAAAATTTTCGCTATGAAATGATTAGTGAACATAAAGGAGATGAAGCGGGAATAAAATCATCCACACTAAAAATAACCGGAGAAAATCTTTACGGATTAATGAAAAAAGAGTCAGGCGTTCATCGTTTAGTCAGAATTTCACCTTTTGACTCAGGAGCAAGAAGACACACAAGTTTTGCAAGCGTTTGGATTTATCCCTGTGTAGATGATAATATTGATATAATTATTGATGAAAAAGATATCAGAATTGATACTTACAGATCAAGCGGAGCAGGTGGCCAACATGTAAATACCACTGATAGCGCAGTTAGAATAACACACTTGCCAACAAAAATTGTTGTTCAATGTCAAAATGAGAGATCTCAACACAAAAATAAAGAAACATGTTTTAAAATGCTTAAAGCAAGACTCTATGAAAATGAAATTCAAAAAAGGGCAGACCAAAGCAAAAAAGAGCTAGACTCAAAAACAGATATTGGTTGGGGCTATCAAATCAGGTCATATGTTCTTCAGCCTTATCGTCTTGTAAAAGATTTAAGATACAGCATTGAAGATACAAATCCTGACTCAGTGCTAGATGGAAATATTGATAAATTTATTGAGGGGTCAATTTTTAGAACAAACAAATAATGAAAAGAGCAATTTTTTCAACTTTTTTATTTATCTTATTTCTTTTATTTTTATCTATTACATACTTAAGTTTTTTTGGTTTTGAGACCGATAGATTTAATAGTGTAATTAAATCTGAAATTAAAAAATCAAATAGCAATGTAAATTTAGATTTTAAAAAAATATCAATATTATTAGATTTAAAAAAAATTATTTTATTTGTAAAATTCACTGATCCAAAAATTGAATTTCATCAAGTTTCAATACCGTTAAAATCTCTGAGAACTGATATAGATCTAGATTTTTTAAATAAGAAAAAATTTTCAATTAAAAGGGTAGTTCTGGATACTAAATATTTAGATTTAACAAAAACCAAACCTTTTTTGCATAAAATAGGTTTGAAAAAAGAAAATCTTAACATTGTCAAAAGTGGAAAATTTAAAATTCAAAATCTCATACTTGAATTTGATGAAAACTTTAAACTTATTAATGATTTAGTTATTCAAGGTGACATTATAAAAACAAATATTGCATTATCTAAAACTTATGAAATCAATAATTTTAAATCGAAATTTTCATATAAGAAAAATTTTTTTGGTTTAGAGGAGACTTCATGGAATTTAAATAATAATAAAAACTTACAGAATGAGTTTTTTGATGGAGCTATTATTTTTAAACAAATAGGTAAAAAATTAAGTGTAGATTTAAAATTTCAAACTAACAAAGCCTCAATTCTTCCAAGTATTTTGCTAATGAATTATTCATTTTCAAAAGAAAATATATCAACAATATCTAGCGAACTTCTGTTGCATGAAAATAAATCAATTTTTATTAAAAATTTAAATATCAAAGACCCCAACAATGAAATTCAAATAAAAAATTTACATTTAGATAAAAAATATAATCTAATTAATTTTAATTCAATAAAAGTGAAAACAAGGGTCAATAAAGAAATAAATAATGATTTTTCAATTATGAATAAAGATCAAATTATTATTAAAGGAAAGATATTTGATGCTAAAAATTTAGTTAAAGAATTAAATAAGAGTGATAAAAATGATAAATTTTTTAACAAAATTTCTAAGGATATTCAGATAGATTTCGATAATGTGCAAAAAATTGCTAAATTTCCCCTTAAAAATTTTAGACTAGTTGGCACTATAAAAAAGGGATCATTTGAGAAAATTTCAGCTAAAAGTGATTTCTCAGAGAAGGACCATTTAGATATTTCACTAAAAAAATCAAAAGAAACTCAAAAAAAAATTTTAGAAGTATATTCTGATATTGCCTTACCTTTATTGAGTGATTACAAATTCTTTCAAGGTTTAGAGGGTGGAAATTTAAACTTTTTATCAAATTTTAATAATAAAGAGTCTACTAATCTACTAAACATCAATAACTTCAAATTAAATGAAGCGCCAGCTTTAGCAAAATTATTATCACTTGCTGATTTAAAGGGACTTACCGACACTCTTAAAGGAGACGGTATAAGTTTTGATACTTTGTCTGTAAAATACTCAAGCGACTCTTCACAAATGACCATACAGGAGATCTTTATGATCGGACCATCTATTTCTATATTAATGGATGGCTATGTTGAAAAAAAAAATGGACTAGTAAGTTTAAAAGGGACTCTTGTTCCAGCAAAAACTTTGAACAATTTAATATCAAGAATTCCAGTTGTAGGCGACCTATTGATAGGAAAAGAAATTGGAGAGGGAGTGTTTGGAATAAGTTTTAAAATCAAAGGTTTACCAAATAACCTCAAAACAACTGTTAATCCTGTTAAAACTTTAACCCCAAGATTTATTACGAGAGCTATAGAAGCTAGAAAAAAAATTAAATAATTGAAACTTTTAAATGAGTTTTTTTTCCTACTGATATTTTAATAAAATTACTATTTGAAAAATCCCTTAAATCTATAATTTTGTTTTCATCAACAATTACTTTATCATTAATCTTTATTCCTCTGTTTTTTAAAATTCTCCTCGCATCACTTTTTGAGGATGTTAAATTATTTTGAGATAACAGATCTATGATATTTATTCCTTTTAAGATTATTTCTTTTGACATTTTTTTCTCGGGTATATTTTTTCCTATACCTCCTTTGATAAAAGTTGTTTTGGCAGTGTCCTCACTATCTTTAGCAGCTTTGGAACCATGTAATATCTTTGTAGTTTCATTGGCTAACAAAATTTTTAATTTATTAATATCTTTTTCATTACTAATTCTATCATTTAATTCATCAATATTTATTTCAGTAAAATATTTTAAAAAAAGCTTTACATCTTGATCTGCTGTATTTCTCCAAAATTGCCAGTAGTCATAAGGTGTGAACTTTTTTTTATCTAGCCACACAGCACCTTTTTCCGTTTTGCCCATCTTCGCACCCGAAGATAAAGTTATAAGTGGAGTTGTAAGTCCAAACGCTTCCTTTTTTAAAATTCTTCTTATAAGTTCTATTCCATTAATAATGTTTCCCCATTGGTCGGAACCACCCATTTGCAAAATACAATTATTATTTTTAAATAATTGGTAAAAATCGTATGCTTGCAAAATCATGTAATTGAATTCTGTATAACTAAGAGATTGTTCTCTATCCAACCTCAACTTTACGCTATCGAAAGTAAGCATTTTATTAATTGTAAAGTGTCTTCCTATATCTCGAAGAAAATCAATGTATTTTAACTTTCCTAACCAATTATAATTATCAACAAATATAGGTTTTGTTCTTTTATTTTTTGTAAACAAAAGTTTTTCAAAAACTTTTTTTATACCAGCAATATTTTTTTCTATATCTTTTTTGCTTAAAATCTTTCTAGTCGCGTCCTTGCCTGAAGGATCTCCAATAAGTGTTGTCCCTCCACCTAGCAAAACTATTGGTTGATGACCATGCTTTTGAAGCAGTCTTAAAACCATAATTTGCATTAGGCTTCCCACATGCAGGCTTGGAGCAGTACTGTCAAAGCCTATGTATGCTTTAATTTGTTTTTCTTTGGAAATTTTATCTAGTTTATCCGAATCTGTGCATTGATTTACAAAGCCTCTAGAATTCATTTCGGATAAAAAAGAATTTTTCATAGAACTATTTGTGTTAATGCTACTATTATACAAAATTAGATATAAATAAATATAAATATGACTAAAGAATATACATCTTTGGGTTTAATGAGCGGTACTTCCGGCGATGGAGTTGATGCCTCTATAATTATCTCGGATGGTAAAAGCAACTATCGGACTATAAGCGATGAGTACTTTAAATATGATGAGGAGATTTATCACAATATTCATAATTTAAAAGAAAAAATAAATAATAAAAAAGACTTAGAAAAAAACTTAAAAAAAATGAACGAACTTGAAAAAAAAATAACACTTTTTCATGCAAAGGTTGTTCAAAATCTTTTAAAAAAAACAAAAGTAGACTTAATAGGATTTCATGGGCAAACAATATATCATAACTCTGATGAGAAAATTTCAAAACAATTAGGAGATGGCAAATTGTTATCACAACTTTTAAATAAAACTATTGTCTGTAATTTTAGAGAAAACGATATTAAACAGGGTGGTGAAGGGGCTCCTCTAACTCCAATTTTCCATCAATTAATTTTAAAACAACATAAAATAGATGTCCCTTCTTGTGTTCTAAATATTGGAGGTATTTCTAATTTAACGATTGTCAATAATTATGATAAAAACGATTTTACAAGCAGAGATATTGGACCCGGAAATTGTTTAATAGATTCATGGGTTAGAAAAAATTCTAATGAAAAATTTGATGAGGGCGGTAAATTAGCGTCAAGAGGTAAAGTTAATGAAATCATTCTAGAACAAGCACAAGAACTTTATTCAAATAGATCTAATAAAAAAACTTTATCTTTAGACGTAAATGATTTTGATATTTCGTTTGCTAGAGGACTTTCACTTGAAGATGGAGCAGCTACATTAACAGATTTTACAGGACACATTATTGGAGCTGCATTGCTCAATCTATTATCGAATGTAAAAGGAAAATCTTTTAAAGTTTTGATTTGTGGCGGAGGTAGAAAAAATAAATCACTAATAAATGTAATTAAAAAAAGAACTCTGACTAATACTAATTTACAATCAATTGATGATTATGGAATTGACGGCGATTTCGTAGAGTCCCAAGCTTTTGCTTTTCTTGCAATAAGATCATTCATTAATGAACCTATATCATTTCCAAATACTACCGGTTGCCTTAAACCTTTATCCGGAGGAAAAATAATTGAAATTAAATAAGTTCAGTATTTTTCTTAACATATAAATTCATTGATTTTTTTAAATCCTCTTCTTTATCTGTAAAAAAATGGTTTGCATTTTTAATTTCCGAAAAATTAACTTCAATTCCTTTTTGGTTTTTTAATCTATTTCTTAAATCATCAATGCTATTTTTTGAAACTAATTCATCTTTTTCACCGTAAATAATTTGTCCTGATGTAGGACATGGGGCTAAAAATGTAAAATCGTAAACATTTGGTTGAGGTGCTATTGCTATAAATTTTGTTACTTCAGGTCGTCTCATTATTAGCTGCATGCATATTAAAGAACCAAAAGAGAAGCCACAGACCCAACATTGACTATAGTCTTGATTTTCTCTTTCTATCCAATCAAGTGCAGCCGCTGCGTCTGAAAGTTCACCTTGTCCATTATCAAATGTACCGTCACTTTTACCAACCCCCCTAAAGTTTAGTCTTAGAACTGAAAATCCATTTTTAATAAAAATATTATACGCCTCTTGAACAATTCTATTATTCATTGTTCCCCCATATTGTGGATGAGGTTGTAGTACGATAGCAATAGGAGATCCTTTTTTTAAATTTTTAAAATACTTTGCTTCGAGTCGACCAGTAGGACCAGGCAAAAATACTTCAAGACTTTTTTGTTTCATTGGTAATAATGATAATTAGTTTCAAAAAAAAAATAGATTTATAGCATGTTTTTAGCGCGGCAAATTTTTTTTTTATTAAAGTTGACTAGTTTACTAGGAATTATTAAATAAACACTGATATTACAGTAAAATTTATGAAATTAACTACTAAAGGAAGATACGCAGTAATGGCTATGGCCGATCTAGCAGCCAATCAAAATGAAAAACCTGTAAGTTTGACAGACATATCTTTAAGGCAAAATATATCTTTATCTTACTTAGAGCAGCTTTTCTCAAAATTGAAAAATGAAAAATTAGTAAAAAGTATCAGGGGTCCAGCAGGAGGTTATATTTTAGAAAAGAGTCCTAAAGAGATAAGAATATCGAACATAATTTATGCTGTGGACGAACAAATTAAAACACTAAATTGTAAGAAAGATTCAAAAAAAGGATGTAACGGTAAAACGGTGAAATGTATAACCCATAATTTGTGGGACGAATTAGAAAATCATATCAACAATTTTTTTGAAAAAGTTAATTTAAGCGATGTTATTAAACAAAAAAATATTGAAACAAATAAATGAAAAATCAAAATATAAATACTAATCAAGAATACAAATATGGTTTTACAACCGAAATTGAAAACATTCGTGCCCCAAAAGGCTTAAATGAAAACTCAATTAAATTTATATCTAAAATGAAAAAAGAGCCAAAGTGGATGTTGGACTGGAGACTAAAAGCTTTTACTAGATTAAAAAAATTAAAAGAGCCAAATTGGCAAAAACCGAAATATCCAAAGATCGACTATCAAAATCTTTATTATTATTCTGCACCCAAAAGTGCTTCGAAAAAACCCAAAAATTTAGATGAAGTTGATCCAAAACTTATAGAAACCTACAATAAGCTTGGAATACCTTTAAAGGAGCAAAAAAGATTAAGTGGAGTTGCTGTAGATGCTGTATTCGATTCAGTTTCAGTGGCCACTACTTACAAAGATGAATTAACAAAAAAAGGTATAATTTTTTGTTCAATATCTGAGGCAGTACAAAAACATCCAGAATTAGTAAAAAAATATTTAGGATCTGTAATTCCTTTAACCGATCATTATTTTGCAACATTAAATTCTGCAGTATTTACCGATGGTTCTTTTGTTTACATTCCAGAGAATGTTAGATGCCCTATGGAACTTTCTACATATTTCAGAATAAACGCTTCTGAAACCGGTCAATTTGAAAGAACTTTAATAATTGCAGACAAAGGAAGTTATGTAAGTTATTTAGAAGGTTGTACCGCCCCAATGCGTGATGAAAACCAGCTGCATGCCGCGAATGTAGAATTAATAGCTTTAGATGATGCAGAAATTAAATATTCAACAGTTCAAAATTGGTATCCAGGTGACAAAGATGGAGTGGGAGGTATTTATAATTTTGTTACTAAGAGAGGTGCGTGTAGAGGAAAAAATTCAAAGATTTCTTGGACACAGGTGGAAACAGGCTCAGCAATAACATGGAAATACCCAAGCTGTATTCTACAAGGCGATAATTCTGTCGGAGAGTTTTATTCTATAGCAATTACTAATAATCATCAAAAGGCTGATACAGGTACAAAAATGATTCACTTGGGAAAAAATACTAAAAGTAAAATTATATCAAAGGGTATATCAGCGGGTCAGGCAGACAATACTTACAGAGGATTAGTTGATATTGGAAAAAAAGCATTAAACTCAAGAAATTATACCCAGTGCGATTCTTTATTAATGGGTAATAAGTGTGGCGCTCATACTGTTCCATATATAAAAAATAAAAATTCGTCATCAACTGTTGAACATGAAGCAACAACATCAAAAATAAATGAAGAGCAATTATATTATTGTAATCAAAGGGGACTTAATCAAGAAGAAGCAGTGAGTTTGATAGTTAATGGTTTTTGCAAAGAAGTTTTGCAACAGTTACCTATGGAATTTGC
>MDTA01126811.1_pt1 | contig 10566 bp, 8 predicted proteins | sample 811151 | NCBI WGS metagenome assembly MDTA01 (sample SAMN05326648, study PRJNA326480) | marine metagenome | isolation source: seawater | place: Indian Ocean: South | collected 2010 | reverse complement strand
CTTTCATTGACTCCAGCTCCTAAAAAAATAGTAATTGTAGGATCTGGAGCTATTGGAGTTGAATTTGCTTACTTTTATAATGCAATGGGAGTAGATGTAACAGTTGTAGAATACATGCCCAATATTGTGCCTGTAGAAGATGTTGATGTTTCTAAACAATTACAAAGGTCCTTTAAAAAATCAGGAATTAAAGTAATGACAAATTCTTCTGTAGAAAGTGTAGACACAAAAGGAAATGGATGTAAAGTTTTAGTGAAAACTAAAAAAGGAGAAGAAACTATAGAGTGTGATGTTGTACTTTCCGCTGTAGGTATTCAAGCGAATATTGAAAATATTGGATTAGAGGAAGTAGGAATTAAGACGGATAAAGGAAAAATTGTAGTTGATGATTATTACATGACAAATATTCCTGGCTATTATGCCATTGGAGACGTCTTACCAACTCAAGCTCTTGCTCATGTTGCTTCTGCTGAAGGAATTACTTGTATAGAAAAAATTGCAGGACACAACCCAGAAAAAATTGATTATGGGAACATTCCGGGATGCACATATTGTTCTCCTGAGATCGCTTCTGTTGGTATGACAGAAGCAGCTGCAAAAGATGCTGGATATGAAGTGAAAATTGGAAAGTTTCCATTTACAGCTTCAGGTAAAGCTTCAGCCGCAGGACATAAAGATGGCTTTGTAAAAGTAATATTTGATGCGAAATATGGAGAATGGTTAGGATGTCATATGATTGGATATAATGTTACAGAAATGATAGCTGAGGCTGTTGTAGCTCGTAAATTAGAAACTACCGGCCATGAAGTATTAAAAGCAGTTCATCCACACCCTACAATGAGTGAAGCAGTCATGGAGGCTGTTGCAGATGCTTATGATGAAGTAATTCATATATAAATATTATAATAATTTTAAAATCCCTTCTATCATGTTGGGATTTCTTTATTTTTGATAAAACAATCACATTTATTATGACTAAAAAATTAATTCTATTTTGCTGTTCTGTTTTCATATTATCCATATCTAATGGTCAAACACATAAATTAGAAGGAGAATGGTATAATGAAGAAAAAGATGCAATAATTACTATAGAAAAAGAAAAAGATAAGAGTTACTCAGGATATATTACTTGGATGAAGCATCCAAATGATGAAAATGGAAAACCAAAAACAGATCCTTTAAATCCCGATGAGGAACTAAGAAATAGAAAAAGATTAGGAATGAAAATAATGTATAATTTTGAGTATGATGAAGATAATGAGTGGAAAAATGGCAGAATATACGACCCTAAAAGTGGAAACACTTACAGGGGAACAATTACTATGACCTCAAAAAATAAATTAGACTTAAGAGGATATGTAGGTATATCATGGTTTGGAAGAACCTCTTACTGGACTAGAAAATAAAATTACAACTAAAAAAATTAATTTTATCAAAGATATATTTTATTAATAAGGGGATAACCTTTTGAAAAAAGAAACTGAAAAGAAAAAAAGCACGAAACCGACTTATGTCGGTTTTTTATTTTAAAAGAATTTTCTTTAATAGAATTTCTTATATTTGAAACTTGCTAAAAATACAAAAAATGGAAATAATCAAAACAGATATTGAAGGATTACTCATTATAAAACCTAGAATATTCGAAGATGAAAGAGGTTACTTTTTTGAAAGTTGGAGTAAAGAATCATTTTCTACGAATGGTATAGACATAAACTTTGTGCAAGACAATCAGTCACTTTCATCAAAAGGTGTTATCAGAGGATTACATTTTCAAAACCCTCCATTTGCACAAGGAAAATTAGTAAGAGTTATTAGTGGATCTGTTTTAGATGTTGCTGTAGATATAAGAAGCAACTCTCCTACTTATGGCAATCATGTGTCTGTTTTTCTAAGTGGTCAAAACAAAACTATGTTTTGGATTCCACCTGGTTTTGCTCATGGATTTTCTACTCTAGAAGACGATACAATATTCTCTTATAAATGTAGCGAAATATATAATAAAGAATCTGAAGAATCTCTTCTTTGGAATGATATTGATTTAAATATTGATTGGAAAGTTAAAAAACCAATAATATCCGAAAAAGACAAAATTTCTAAGAGCTTTAATAATTTTAAAAGTCAGTTTTAATGAAAAAAATTTTTATTTTTAGTTTTATACTATTAATGATCTCATTCTTATTTTCCAACTTTCTTAGTCCTAAAGAAAATAGTGAAAAAATTGGAGATGTAATACATCAAAGAGAATTCAACTCCTATTTCAGAAGTTTTACTTTAACTACACCAGATTCAATACAGTTTGCGGGGGAATTTGCTCCTTTGTTTGCCCCTGATATTTGGGAAAGATATGATAAAGAAATTCATAAAAATGTATATTGGCAATCAAATACACTTTTTTATTTTAAAAGAGCTAATAAATTCTTCCCTATTATTGAGCCAATTCTTGAAGAAAACAATATTCCTAACGATTTTAAATATCTAGCAATAATAGAAAGTGGATTAGAGAATGTTGTGTCTCCTGCTGGAGCATCTGGTTTCTGGCAATTCATGAAAGAAACAGCAAAGGATCGTGGAATGGAAGTTAATTCTGAGGTAGATGAAAGGTACAATATTGAGATATCGACTCAAAAAGCATGCGAATATCTAAATGAAGCTTATGAAAAATTTGGAAGTTGGACCATGGCAGCTGCTTCTTACAATGTTGGGATAAGCGGAATTGATAGGAGAGTTAATGAACAAAATTCTAATAATTATTATGATTTACATCTACCTAATGAAACTTCTAGGTACATTTTCAGATTATTAGCGATTAAGGAAATATTTGAAAACAAATCCAAATATGGTTTTGTCCTTAGAAAATGTGATATGTATGAATATCCTACTACAAAGAAAATAGAAATTTCAAATTCAAATATTAATTTGACAAATCTTGCGGATAGCTTAGGCGTTAATTATAAAATCTTAAAACAATATAATCCATGGTTAAGAGATAAGAAACTCACAAATAAATCTAGTAAAACTTATACTATAATTATACCTGTAAAAGATGAGGTTTATATTTTTAAAAATTAGATGAAGGAAGATAAAATTGAAGTTATAGGAGCAAGAGTACATAATTTAAAAAATGTAAATGTTTCTATACCTAGAAATAAACTTGTAGTTTTCACTGGTAAAAGTGGAAGTGGAAAGTCATCATTAGCATTTGATACCATTCACGCTGAAGGACAAAGAAGATATTTAGAAACATTTAATGCCTATGCACGACAGTTTTTAGGCAATACAGAAAGGCCTGAAGTAGACAAAATTACAGGACTTAGCCCTGTTGTTTCTATAGAACAGAAAACAACTAACAGAAACCCCAGATCCACAGTTGGGACTATTACAGAAATATATGATTATTTAAGATTGTTATATTCTAGAGCTGGAAAAGCATACTCTTATAAGACTGGGGAGGAAATGATAAAATATACTGATGAAGAAATTACTCTCCTAATTCAAAAAAATTTTAAAAATAAGAAAATTAATATTCTTTCTCCAATCGTAAGATCGCGAAAAGGTCATTATCGAGAGTTGTTGCGTAAGACTTTAAAACAAGGTTATATAAAAGTAAGAATTGATGGAGAAATTAGAGATTTAATTCCAGGAATGAAGCTCGACAGATATGTTACACATGATATAGAGATAGTAATTGACAGATTAAAAGTAAACCAGGAAAATAAAAATAGATTAGTTTCATCAATTAAAACTGCTTTAAAAGATGGTGATGGTGTATTAATGATTTTAGAAAATGAGAGTGGAAAAATTAGTTATTTTAGTAAGAATCTAATGTGTCCAACAACTGGAATTGCTTACAGTAATCCCGAACCTAATAACTTTTCCTTTAATTCTCCAAAAGGAGCTTGTCAAAGTTGTAATGGACTTGGATTTCATAAAAAAGTAGATTTGAAAAAAATTATTCCTGATGTAAAACTTAGTATCAATAGAGGAGCAATTGTAGCGATTGAGGGACAAAACTCAAATTGGTTTTTAAAACAAATAGAAATAATAGGCAAGAAATATAACTTTGATTTAAACACACCTATCAATCAGATTAACAAAGATGGAATGAATGCTATTTTATATGGATTACACGAAAATTTTACTGTAAATATTAAAAATATTGGTATAACAAAAACATATAATATACAATTTGATGGAATAGCTAATTTTATTGAAGAACAATCTAGATTAACATATGTAAAATCTATCAGTAGATGGGCGGGGAAATACATGAGTGAATATCATTGTAAAAATTGTGATGGAAGTAGATTGAATAAAGAATCAACGAGCTATAAGATTGGCAACCAAAGTATAAAAGATCTAACAACAATGGATCTTTCAAGTTTTTATAACTGGGTAAAAACAATTAAGAAAGAATTAGATAAAAACCAACTAAAGATTTCTTCACAAATTTTAAAGGAACTAGAGAAAAGAACCAATTTTATTTTAGATGTAGGACTAGGTTATCTAACTTTAAATAGGAGCTCAAATACACTTTCAGGTGGAGAATCACAAAGAATCAGATTAGCTACTCAGATTGGATCTCAACTTACTAATGTATTATATATTCTTGATGAACCTAGTATTGGATTGCATCAAAGAGACAATGAAAAATTAATCCGATCTTTAAAGGAATTAAGAGATATTGGTAACTCAGTAATTGTCGTAGAACACGATAAAGATATGATTATTGAATCTGATTATATTGTTGATCTAGGTCCTGAAGCTGGTATTCATGGTGGTGAAGTAACTTTCTCAGGTGATTCAAAAATATTCTTAAAAGACAAAAACACAACATCTGAATATATAAATGGCAAAAAGAAAATTGATATTCCAAAAAAAAGAAGAAAGGGAAATGGAAAGAGTCTAATATTAGAAGGAGCTAGAGGAAATAATCTTAAGAATGTAAATTTAGAGATCCCCTTAGGTACTTTAACTTGTGTTACAGGAGTTTCTGGTAGTGGGAAATCTACTTTAATAAATAGTACTTTATATCCAATCTTAAATAAATTCTTCTTCAGAAGTGTTCAAGAACCTCTTCCATACAAGAGGATTGTTGGATTAGAGCATATAGATAAAGTAATTGAAGTAGATCAATCTCCAATAGGAAGATCCCCTAGATCAAATCCTGCAACCTACAGTTCTGTTTTTTCTCAAATCAGAAACTTATACACATCCTTACCTGAATCAAAGATTAGGGGATATAAATCTGGGCGATTTTCTTTTAATGTTTCTGGAGGAAGGTGTGAAGAATGCAAAGGAGCAGGAATGAAAACTATTGAAATGAATTTTCTACCTGATGTATTAATACATTGTGAATCATGTAATGGAAAAAGATACAATAGGGAGACCTTAGAAATAAGGTATAAAGGAAAATCTATTTCAGATGTTTTAGATATGACTATTAATCAAGCTGTTACATTCTTTGAAAAAATTCCAGCTATTTATCGAAAAATTAAAACATTACAAAATGTAGGATTGGGATATATTCGTTTAGGACAAGCGGCTACCACTCTCTCTGGAGGAGAAGCTCAAAGAGTAAAACTTGCTTCTGAATTATCAAAAAGATCCACTGGCAATACACTATATATTTTAGATGAACCTACAACAGGACTTCATTTTGATGACATCAAGGTTTTATTAGATGTAATAAACATATTAGTAAAACAAGGAAATACAGTGTTAATAATAGAACATAATTTAGATGTTATAAAAACTGCTGATCATATTATTGACATAGGTCCTGAAGGAGGTGAAGGAGGAGGAAAGATAATTTGTAACGGTACTCCAGAATCTATCGTAAAGGGTAAAGTTGGGTATACATACAAGTATCTCAAAGAAGAATTAAAAAATTAGTAAAATGAACAGAGATGAGAAGAGACTGAGAAAGGCATTAGATTCTAAAAGTTGGAATGAGATAAAAACAAAAGATTCTTGGCAAATATTTAAAATAATGTCTGAGTTTGTTGAAGGCTTTGATACAATGGCAAAAATAGGTCCTTGTGTTTCTATTTTTGGATCTGCTAGAACTAAAGAAGACAGTACTTATTATCAACTTGCAGAAAAGATTGCTTTTCAACTTACACAAAACGGATATGGTGTAATTACTGGTGGTGGCCCTGGTATAATGGAAGCTGCTAATAAAGGAGCTAAAAGAGGAGAAGGGAAGTCAGTAGGCCTGAATATTGAACTTCCGTTTGAACAATCATCAAACCCCTATATAGACAATGATAAACTTATTAATTTTGATTATTTCTTTGTAAGAAAGGTTATGTTTATAAAATACGCTCAAGGATTTATTGTTTTACCTGGAGGAGTTGGAACGTTAGATGAGTTATTTGAGGCAATTACTTTAATACAAACTAAAAAGATAGGAAAATTCCCTATTGTATTGGTTGGAAAATCTTTTTGGGGAGGGTTAATTGAATGGATAAAACAAATAATGTTAAAAAAAGAAAAAAATGTAAGTCCTGAAGATTTAGATTTATTTTCGGTAGTGGACACAGCAGATGAAGCACTTGAAATCATCAATAATTTCTATAACAAATTTGGGTTAAAGCCTAATTTCTAAAAGAAAGAGGAAGTTTTCTTAATTTTTAGTACTTTTACGCCTTGTATAAAAATACTAACTGATTATGAAGAAAATATTTTTACTTTTATCACTATTAATATCTATACAATCTTTTTCTCAACAGAGAAGTTATGAAGTTCCTAAAAAAGATGCTTTTCAGCCAATGTTTTCTGTTGGTTCTGGATATTATAATTCGTTAGGAGACATTAAAGGTCCCGACGGAAACTATTTATTGGGTAATATGGGAATAAATACTGGAATTAGAATAAATCTTTCTAAAGATTTAGATTTATCTTTTTTATTTACTTCTAACGCAAAGTTATATGAAAATGCGGGAGAACAATCTTTTGAAACAGATTTGAATTCTTTAGGATTTCATCTAGACTATACATTTAATAACATCTTGGAAAACACAAAATTGTCACCTTTTGGTACTATCGGAACTCAATGGATGTATTTCAGTACAAATTCTGAACCAATAGAATCTGGAATAAATATTCCTTTAGGACTAGGTATTTCATTAGATGTTTCTGAAAGAATTAGATTTGATATTGGAATGAACTATCATTTATCTTTTTCAGATATTGATCAAGCAACAAGTTTAAAAAATAACGATAATTTTACAGTTGTAAACTTTATGGTACATTACGATCTATTTACCCCTAAACCAGATGAGTATAGTTACTATGATGAATCTAACTATACTAATATAAATTTTAAAGCTATGGACCTTGAGGATCATGATAGTGATGGAGTTCCTGATATTGATGATAATTGTCCTAGTACACCAAATGGTATTAAGGTTAATGAATTTGGATGTCCTTATGATGGAGATAATGATGGAGTTCCTAACTATTTAGATGAGGAATTAAACACAAGATCAGGAGCAGTTGTAAATGAAAGAGGTATACAACTTACAGATAAAGAGTATTATAGTATGTATTCTGAATATGATGCTGCATCTAGAGAATATGCTAAATTTTATAATGAATCTGAAATAAAAAGAGATAATTTTAAAACTATTAATGACTACCTGATTGCAAAAGCAAATGCTTTCAATCTAAAATATAATGAAAGTAATCAGAAACCTCCTAAAGGAAAAAGATATAAGGTCCAAATTGGAAGATTTTCAGATGACATTCCACCATACTTGATCAATAAGTTCTTAAGCTATGAAGACCTAGAAAGTATCCCTCAAGAAGATGGTTCTTTCATATACGCTGTTGGCGACTATCAAATTATTGATGATGCAGAAAACAGACAAATGAATATTGAAACAAAAGACAGATTAGCTGAAACTAATATTATTGTTGTTGAAAATGGATTTGCTTCATACTATGAATATCCTGTTGAAGTAAAAGAGGTAAAAGAAGATTTGCCTGATGAGAACACTAAAGATATTGACCTAAAATCATCTGCTGATTCGACAGAATCAATACAGTCTAATGAAACAAAATCTGAAACTATTGCTGAAAATAAAGATAAAGTTATATACAGAGTACAACTAGGATATTTTGAAAAAGATCTTTCTTCTAATGTATTTGAAGGACTAAATGTTATTCCAATTAAGAGAGGAGGTGGAACATTTTATTTAATTGGATCTTTCACAAAATACCAAGACGCACTAATAAAACTATCTGAAATGAAAGCTAGAGGATTTGAAGACGCATTCATTGTTACTTATAAAAATGGGGAAAGAATAAACATTAGTACTGCAATTACTACTCAAAAAAGAAATAGAAAGATAAATCAAGAAACTGTAATAATTAAGGAAAAGACTACTGAACCTACAATACAATTTATTGTACAAATTGGAGTTTGGAATAAAGATTTAGATTCTAAAACTCAACAAAAGATAAAATCAATTGGAGGAGCCGAGAAAATTCTAGACAATGGGAATTTATATAAATATATTGCTGGAAAATTTTCTTCCCTATCAGAAGCCGAATTTAGGAAATCAGAAGTAGCTCAAAATGGTTTCTCAGACGCTTTTATTTATGCTGAAAAAGATGGACAGAGAATTCAAGTAAAAGAAGCTGTAAGACTCTTAAATAATTAAAAGTATTAAAACACTTACTATTATAACTTAAAACCAATGAAAAAGAGTTTTTTTTAATATATCAGGAACAATTTTTTGTTTTCTTTATATAGTTAGAGGATTTTTCGTTTAATAGTTAGTTCTGAAAATATCTCTGAGATTTTCTCAAATTACCTTTTCTATTTATATGTAGTAGTATTTTGGAAACGATTTTCGCAGTAAAAGATAAAATAGAATAAAAATTATTTACATTCTTTTTTGTTTAGATTGTTTTTTTGACCCTTCGTAAATATCAAACCTTAGAAATCTACACTCTAATTTGCCATTAAAAACTTTAATCTTTTTAGAAGGCCTTAATCCTATCATTTTTAAATTCTCCAAATCTGAAGATATTAGCCAAACACTAGATCCCTGGTAATTATGCTTGAGAGTATCTCCTATTCTTTGATAAAACTCATTTATATTAATAGGCATTCTTTCACCATATGGTGGATTAAAAATCACGTGTGTATTAGGTTTTATATTAGATTCAAAGAAATCCTCTAACTTAACTTTAATTTCATCTCTCATTAAAGCATTATTAATATTTGCTCTACAAGAACGTAGAGATTTTTGAAACTTATCAGAACCGGTAATAACACCATAGTATTCTTTTTCTTTTTCTAAAGAAATATCTCTAATTTTTTCCCATAAATCTGAATCAAAATTTTTCCATCCTTCAAATCCAAAGCGTTTACGAAATATATTTGCTGGAATATTATTTGCAATCATTGCCGCCTCAATCAAAATAGTTCCTGAACCACACATAGGGTCGTGAAAGTTAGATAGTTGATTCCAATCAGAGAGCAGGATTAGACCAGCTGCCAAGACTTCATTTATTGGAGCATCTACAGAAGTAATTTTGTAACCTCTTTTATGTAAAGAATATCCAGAACTATCTAAAGAAACTGTAAATTTATTCTCTCTTACATGAATATTAATCTGAACATCTGGTGATTCTACATTTACATCAGGCCTTTTTCCGTAAGAATCTCTAAAGAAATCCACTATAGCATCCTTAGCTTTTAATGCAGTATATTTACTATGAGAAAAAATTTCTGAAATTCCCGAAGATTGAATTGCAAAAGTATTTTCTACACCAAAATGTTTTTCCCAATTATAATTGTATATTTTTCTGTATAGATCTTTTTCATTTTGTGCTTTAAATTCAAAAATAGGTTTTAGAATTCTAATGGCAGTTCTAAGATTTAGATTCGCTTTATACATAAACCCCTTATCTCCTACAAATTCTACTGCGCGATTTAATATATGAATATGTTGTGCTCCTAATTTCTTTAACTCTTCAAACAATACCTCTTCTAAGCCTAACATAGTAGTAGCTACCATTTTATAATTCTGATCATTCATATTTATATTAATCTTTATTTTTCTTAAATATATGGAAAAATACCAATCTATTAGTACAATTAACACAACAATTATTAGAAAACTAAAATAATCTAATATCAAAGATAGAATAAAAAAGGGTCCATCAAACTGACAGACCCTCTCTAAATTAATAACTAAACTAGATTAAGACAAAGCATTGACATGCCTTGTCAATTTCGATTTTAAGTTTGATGCTTTGTTTTTGTGTATAATATTTCTCTTTGTTAGTTTATCTAGCATTGCAACAACCTTTGGTAACAATACGGTAGCTTCTTTCTTATTGTTTAATGCTCTAAGTTTAGACATAGCATTTCTAGTTGTTTTGTGAAAATACTTATTCAACAATCTTCTTTTTTCTGATTGTCTGATTCTTTTAATTGCAGATTTATGATTTGCCATATTCTTTAATTTAATTTATGTAGCCCGACGGGGAATCGAACCCCGGTTACCAGGATGAAAACCTGGCGTCCTAACCACTAGACGACCGGGCCGG
>MDTA01202263.1_pt1 | contig 10567 bp, 7 predicted proteins | sample 811151 | NCBI WGS metagenome assembly MDTA01 (sample SAMN05326648, study PRJNA326480) | marine metagenome | isolation source: seawater | place: Indian Ocean: South | collected 2010 | reverse complement strand
ATAATGAATCCTTTTTCAGCCCGCATCACGTGCAAAGCTTCAGTTCCGTAGGGTTGTATTCCAAATTTTTTACCAGCTTCAATACACTTCTTCCAAAATCTTAGTCCGTGCGTTGCTGGAATTGCTACTTCGAACGATAATTCACCCGAAAAAGATATCCGATAGAGATTGGCCCTCACTCCTTCAAAGTTTGCAGCTAAATAAGACATAAAAGGTAAATCTTGTGATGGAAACTTGTTATTAAACACATGCTCCAAAACCGATCTCGCATTCGGACCAGCGACTCCGATTTGGGCGAATTGCTCTGTAAGATTGCTTACAAAAACCTTTAACTCCCACCATTCAGTTTGCAACCACTCTTCCATCCAAGCATAAACTCGGTCAGAACCGCCAGAAGTTGTATGGCACAGAAAAGTATCTTCACTCATTCTTACAACAACACCATCGTCAAAGATGAAGCCATTCTCATTACACATAAGTCCGTAACGGCACCGTCCTACCTTTAAATTGGACATCATGTTGGTATATAATAAGTCTAGGAATTTACCAGAGTCTGGTCCCTTAACGATGATCTTTCCCAAAGTGGATGCATCAAGTATACCGACGTTATTCCGAGTGTTTAATATTTCTCTATTCACTGAATTTTTTGTTGTTTCTCCAGGCCTAGAGTAAACATAAGGTCTTCTCCAATCTGCAACCGGTTCCCAAACGGCCTGATTAGTTTCACTCCAACTGTCAATAACGGTTTTCCTTGTAGCTTTAAACAAACTACCCCTTGCATCACCTGCTATAGAACCTAAAGAAATAGGCGTATAAGGTGGCCTGAATGTAGTCGTTCCAACATTGGGTATGCTCTCACCAAGGTAACCCGCCAAAATAGCTAGACCATTAATGTTAGAAAGTTTTCCTTGATCAGTAGCCATTCCCAATGTTGTGTATCTTTTTGCATGTTCAACACTCTGGTAACCCTCTAAAACTGCTTGTTTAATATCAGTGGCTTTAACATCATTTTGATAATCAACAAATGATTTACCCTTTAGCTTTGCACTTGCACCAGTGGGAATTTGCCATACGACTTCTATTTTATCTTCTCCTAGTTCATTAACACTTGGAATTTGAAATTCCTTTGCCTTTAATCTTAAGCACTTTATTACCTGTTTTGAAACGGAAAGTGAGCTTTGCAGACAGTCTTTCGTGCTAATTTTTCCTAACGCCGCACCGACAACAGAAACATATTTTTCTCCAGCATGATTAATTGGAGCGTGATCCATATTAGGTACAAACATTCCTGTTTTGTCATCCCAATCCAATTTTCCGCCACAATGTGACCAAAGGTGAACAGCGGGAGACCAGCCACCTGATACCGCAAGAGTATCGCACTCAACTGTTTCTTCGGGGGTCCCTTCTCCATTTTGAGAGCATACTGTAATCGCCCTAACAGATTTTCCTCCAATAACTTTTGATATACCTTTCCCCTTTTTAATTGTAATTCCTAGCTCCCTAGCCTTTCTTATTAATGGTCCATCCGAACAGTCTCGAATATCTAATATTAACGGAACAGAAAGTCCTACCGCATTTAAGATAATTGCCGTTTTGTACGCATCATCGTTGTTTGTAAGAATTACAGTCCTATCACCCGGCGATACTCCATAAAGGCTTACATAATCCCTTATAGCGGATGCTAGCATCACCCCTGGGGTATCGTTTCCTGGGAAAACTAAAGGTCTTTCAATAGAACCAGTTGCGACGACAACTTCCTTAGCTCTTATTTTCCAAAGCCTATGTTTTATATCGCCACTATTAGGTTTATGGTCACTGACTCGCTCGTAACCGATAATAAAACCATGATCATAAATTCCAGAAGATACAATCCGCGTTTTCATCACTACATTGTCAAGTTTATTTATGTCCTCCACTGTTTTGGCAATCCATCTTTTGCTCTGTTCACTATCTACTTCAACATTGTCAACCATAGCACGACCACCAAAACTTGGGCTTTGTTCAAGCAAAAGAACTTTTGCTCCCGAAAGGCCTATGACCTTTGCTGCAAGTAAACCAGAAATACCACCACCGACTATCAGGACATCAACGTGAGAGTAAAAATGTTCATACTTGTCGGTATCTGCATATCGCGGGGGATTGCCCAGCCCAGCAGATTGTCGAATAACAGGTTCAAAAATATGCTTCCAAGCAAATCGAGGATGAATAAATGTTTTATAATAAAATCCAGCAGAGAAAATAGGTGAAAAAAATGAATTTATGGACCCTAAATCAAACCGGAGTGTTGGCCATCTATTTTGAGATTGAGCCATAAGGCCATTATATATTTCAATTACCGTGGCCCGCTGATTAGGCTCAAACTTTGAGCCTCTCTCCAGACTAACCAATGCATTAGGTTCTTCCACGCCACTGGAAATTATGCCTCGTGGTCGGTGATACTTGAATGACCGGCCAACCAAGTTTTGGTCATTGGCCAATAATGCAGATGCCAATGTATCTCCTAAAAAGCCAAAAAACCGTCGTCCATCGAATGAAAACTCGACGATTTCTCCTCTATTAATTAACTCACCGCCTTTTGACAATCTACTACTCATTTAAAATCCAGTCCAATCTGGTCTTTTTGATTTAATTTTTTTTATAACATTTGATGGTGGCTTAACGCTTTGTGCACTGTAAGTACCAAAGACTTCTAAAGTTAGCGTACATCTAGCAGCAATAAACCACTTTCCACAACCATATTGATGAAGCCACCTTTCAAAATGTACCCCTTTAGGATTTTTTCTATAAAACAGATAGTTAGAAAAATCCTCATCCGATTCAGTAAAGCTCGGTCTTTTTATATGCGCTTCACCACCGGGAAGAAGTTCCGTCTCGTCAGCAACTATTTTGCAATTTGGACATGTGAACTGTAACATAGATTACCCCCTAATGCGCCACAGCAGCAGCAATACTCTCGTCGATCATCCGACCTTCTACAAAACGATCAAGTCCAAAAGGCGCGGCCAACTCTTGTAAATCTGAGTCAGCAACCAACTGAGCCGTTGCCCATCCTGATCCCGGAATAGCCTTAAAACCACCAGTTCCCCAACCACAATTTATGAAAACCCCTGCGACGGGAGTTTTTGATATTATAGGAGACCTATCTCCAGTCATATCTACAATACCACCCCACTGCCGTAGCTTTTTCAGTCTACTTATTATAGGAAATGTTTCAACCAACGCTGCCACTGTTTCTTCAATATGCTGGAAACTACCCCGTTGCGTAAAATTGTTGTAACCATCTGCGCCACCACCAATAACCATCTCACCTTTATCCGATTGACTCATGTATCCATGCACGGTATTCGCCATCACGACACAATTCATTACTGGCTTTATTGGCTCTGATACTAGGGCTTGAAGCGCAACAGACTCAACAGGTAATCTGAAACCGCACATCCCAGCCAAATCCCCTGAATTCCCAGCAACAACAATACAAAGCTTCTTAGTTTTGATCGTCCCTTTCTCCGTGACAACACCCGTAATACCCTTTTGGTTCTTAGTGACAGAGGTCACAGGACATTTCTGAATAATATCCACTCCCAGCGCAGATGCAGCCCGAGCATAACCCCAAGCCACAGCATCGTGTCGTGCGGTTCCACCTCTCGGTTGCCATAGCCCTCCCAAAATGGGATATCTCTCCCCTTTAATATTAATTATTGGTACTATATCCTTGATACGCTCTGGGCTGACCATTTGAGTCTCAATACCGTATACGCTGTTGGCCTGAGCGGTTCTTCTCATAGCGCGCAATTCATGTTCTGTTTGACATAACATCATGACGCCTCTGGGACTGAACATTATATTGTAATTTAACTCCTGACTTAAACTCTCATAAAGCGATCTCGATTTTTCATAAATAGCTGCCGACTCTTTTTGCAAATAATTTGATCGAATAATAGTGGTATTTCGTCCAGTATTGCCACCGCCGAGCCAACTCTTTTCTAAAACAGCGACGTTCCTTATACCATGAATTTTGGCTAGATAATAGGCTGTTGCTAAACCATGACCTCCTGCACCAACTACTATCACATCGTATTCTGGTTTTGGTTCTACCTGAGGCCAAGCCTTTTCCCAGCCTTCATTATAACGTAAAGACTCCCGAATTAATGAGAAAATAGAATAACGTTTCATATAGAACTCTCCAACATAAACAAATGTACAGTCTTAAATAAACAAGTGCCTTACGACCCAAATATCTTTACATCGTCACGTTATAATACTACTTCTTGATTATAGGTATATCAAAAAGCGACACTTTAAAATAAAAGCAAGTAATTGACAATAAATACATTACCCGACCTCGAGTTGCTTTCGTGTAAATTGAAAGATACGAATCATTAAGCTAAGGTTATGCAGACAATATGTACGGCATTTTTCTAACAACTGCGCTACTGTTTGTAGCTATAACTCTTGTGTTCCTAATATTAACTCTATTGCGGCAGCCGAGAAAGATAGCAAGTGATGAGGAAACTGAAGCATCTTTTCTGACTGATCAAATTGATCAAATTGATAGCGATGTTAAAATGCAGCTAATAAAAATGTCAGATGCCGAATTAACACGAACAATTTTATCGCGAAAAATTTTGAAAATTCTTAACCTTGATAAAGAGTCAAATAAATTCACATCTGCTCCATCAATAACAACCGTTGGTCTCATTCTAGCTATAGGTTTTTTCATTCCGATAGGAGCAACTGTAATATATAATTCTGTCGGTAGCATTAATTTGTTAACAAAAAAGATGTCAAACCAATCGCAGTTACTTCCTCAAGAAATAGTAGAGAAAGCCGTAAGTGATCAAGCAAACGCTAACGGAAATGAGAATTTAACGATAGAAAATCAAAAATTACTTGAATTAATTGAAAAATTAAAAAAAGTTCTCACCTCCAGACCTGATGACCTAGATGGTCACCTTCTTTTGGTAGAAAATAGTGTGAGAATTGGCGATTATAAGACTGCACACCAGGCACAATTTAGAGTTTTGAATATATTAGGGAATAACGCCAACTCGAAAGATTTCTCGACATACGTAGAATTATGCGTACTAGCAGCATCTGGTTATGTGTCTTACGAAGCCGCAAATGCGCTGGAAAAAGCATTAAAAATAGACCCCTCTAATGCTCAAGCACAGTACTTTCGAAGCAGGCAGCTCACTCAAGAAGCAAACTATGCGTTAGCCTATAAAATCTGGGCTAACTTATTTGCTAAAGAAGGAAAAGACTCGAAATGGGTAGCATTGCTTATTGATGAGATCTTGTACAGAACGAATAACGATGATGATCAAATAAACCCAAAAAACCAGTACGTTTTAAAAACCGAAAACCAAAAATTAATATTACCTGTTTTAGAGGCTTGGGAAGAACGGTTAGTAAACATAGGCGGTTCTATCACTGATTGGAGAAACCTTATAGTTACATACCACTCCTTAGGTCTGACCAGCGAAGCTGAAATTAAAGTTATCAAGGCTGTGAAACTTTTATCTCTTGACGGCAATGAAATTGAAGAATTGAGAGGGTTTTAAATTAAATGATTATTGAGTCTTTCGAAAGTTTTGCCCTCGCCTTACCTAAGAAACAAGCAATTCTTGGTATTGATCTTGGGAAAAAATCCATTGGATTAGCTGTCTCCGATACCGAACTCAAAATAGCAACTGGTTTAAAAACTATAAAGAGAAGCAAATTTAAAATCGATTCTTTACTGTTAGGTGATATAATTAATAAACGCAAGATAGCAGGAATTATTATAGGTCTGCCTAAAAATATGAACGGATCAGAAGGTCGCCAGTGCCAAGCAAGCCGTGCGTTTGCGCAAAATTTATCATCTGTATTTGATGTTCACATAAGCTTTTGGGACGAAAGACTATCAACTGTAGCAGCTGAGCGTTCCCTACTCGAGGCAGATTTATCTAGAAAGCGAAGATCCCAAGTAATAGATCATGTGGCAGCATCATTCATTTTACAAGGAGCCTTAGACAGAATAAATAGTTTGATGAGAAAGGTTGAATTTAATGACGAACCAGGTTTGGAAACGAAATGAAATCGAAAGCCCATGCATCAAAGTATGTGTTATTCATCCAGTGGAAAAAATATGTATTGGCTGTTTCAGGACAGTAAAAGAAATCTCTAATTGGTCAAACTATAGTTCTCAAACACGAACGGACATCAGTCAAAGCCTTCAGAATAGGGCAATAAGGCTTACTCCAAAACGTCGAGGCGGGCGGACTGGCCGCCTTAAAAATCAAATTTGATCACACAACCAGGTTTCTTTCTCCTCAAATTCTGGTCGGAAATAGGCAATCATCCTACCACAGGCTTCAGACGTTCCCCTCAACCCCCAAGGTTTTATACCGTGTAACGAATGTCTATGAACCAGAAAACAAGAACCCACTGGGGCCCAAATCGTAGTTTGCCGACAATTCTTGAAAATCAGCCTTCGAGCATTTTGATAGTCTTTGGTAACTTCAATATTGTACCAGAGGTGTGGCTGATGCGGTTTAAGTTTTTCGTAAATACTGGAATGAATAATTTTATGAGACTTTTCCCAGACTACTAGGGGGGCAGCATCCTTATTAAAATCGCTTAGTACCACTCCAAGCACAAAAGCGTGGGGCTCTCTAAAATAACGTGACCTCGCATTACCAACAGGTATGATCCCATCAACGTGAGCACCATACTTATCCTTTCTATAACTAAAGGCTTTGTCACTCTCATTTTCAATTCGTTTTGGATATCCCGGGTAGCATATGGAAACTTGTGCTTTATCCCATTTGGTAAAATAATGGCCATACTTTGATTTAATTTGTGCTATAGGTATTCCAGAGAGAGGAACATTTCCTAACCCACCAGAAAAATCATTTTCGAGGAAATTTACCCCAGCAAACCATGTCCCGCCACATCTCAACTGGGAATTTTCATATTCACGACGGCGTATTTTGGTTTCAACCCATGTTTTAGCGTATTTTGCCCACTCGTATATATTCTCATCTTTTGGAAAAATTTTCCAACCAAGTTCATGAAAATTGCTCCACATACTCAAATACCCACATCTAAAATGCTAAATATGATCATCACAAACCATGTCAATTGCTGACTGCAGAATTTCAACTCCGGCTTTTGGCTTATGTGCTCCCTCAGAAAGAACTTGTCGAAACAACCGAGCACCACGTTTACCATTAAAAGCTCCAAGGATATGTCTTGTGATCTCGTTTAAACGGGTCCCATTTGAAAGCTCCGAATCGATATATGAACATAACTTTGTTAAGACAACCTTCATATCTTTATGACTTTGACCGACTTTAAAAATGACCCTGTCTGCAGGTAAAAGAATTTGCGAAGGATTATAGTAGGCTTCTCTGCCAATCATTACTCCGTCTAAGCCCTCTGCAATGAACGACTTCGCCATACCTAAATCTTTTATACCACCATTAATAACAATTTCATGTTTGGGGAATTCTTTCTTCATTAATTTGACTAAGGAATATTTTAATTCTGGAATAGTTCTATTTTGCTTAGGACTAAGGCCCCGTAATATTGCCTTTCTGGCATGTATTATAACTTTTTCGACACCTGCATCAAAAATATTATTTAAAAATCTAGGTAATGCAATAAATGGGTCCTGATCATCTATGCCTATTCTACATTTTACTGAAACTTTTATATCTTTACTCGCTTTTTTCATTTCATCAACAATTTTTGCAACTAGCTTTGGATTGGCCATTAGAGAGGCTCCAAAAGAACCACATAAAACTCTATCAGATGGGCAACCAACATTTAAATTGATTTCATCATATCCAAAGTCAGTTGCAATCTTTGTGGCTTCAGATAGTTGATTAGGGTCAGACCCACCGAGCTGAAGAGCTACAGGATGCTCTATTTTATTGAATGACAAAAGCCTCTGCCTATCACCATAAATCACAGCCGCCGCTGTTATCATCTCCGAATAAAGGAGTGTATTCCCTGATAAAAGCCTGTGAAATACTCGGCAGTGTCGGTTTGTCCAATTCATCATTGGCGCTACTGATAACCGCGAATCTATTCTTTCCATGACTTTTCCTACTATTAATCCCACCCAAACAATAAAAAAAATAGAATGAGTGAAAACTACAGATAATTTTCTCCCCTAACTGCCTTGCCGAACGATCGAAAAATTGGTCCTGATACAGGGTCATTTGAGGCATTCCACTCTGGATGCCACTGCACTGCTAGACAAAAACCTTTAGCATCTTTTATGTAGAGAGCTTCGGGAGTGCCGTCTGGCGCATAACCATCCAAAATTACCCGTGCTCCAGCCCTATCTATTCCTTGGCCGTGAAGTGAATTTACAGTTACCTCACTGGCTCCCAAAATCTTACAAAAATACCCGTTTTCAACTAAGTTAATCTTGTGTCTTAGAGCGAACTTTTCTTCAAGACTTCCATCCGGTGGCATTCGATGATTGATTCGCCCGGGCAAATCTCGGATTTCGGGGTGAAGCGTACCCCCAAATGCAACATTAAATTCTTGGAATCCTCTGCAAATACCAAGAATAGGCTTTCCGATTTTAACACAGTGTCGTATCAACGGCAAAACCAAAGAGTCTCTGTTTAGATCGAACAATCCATGCGCTGGTGTTTCCTCTTGTCCATAGAAATTAGGATGAACATTTGGTCTTCCTCCCGTAAACAAAAAACCATCAAATATTTCTACTAGCTCCTCTGATGTAGCATTTGCTGGAAGACTCGGAATAACCATTGCGATTGCGTCACAAACGGTTGAAACTGCATCAATATTCATCTCCCCAGAAGCCTGTACCGGATATTCATCATTAATCAAATAATAATTACCGACAATCCCTACCAATGGCCTTGTCATTCACAGTCCTCACGCCTAGCTTAAAATAGTTCGACATCAAACTAATAGGGCTATTTTTAGACGTTTTCAACATAATTTATGCTACTTCCTTATTATAACCTTTTTGTAACAGTACTATATTAAACTACTTTGCTTTTTTTTTTTGCTAAGTTGGCTATGCTCATGAATAAAAATTGAACGAACATTTCAGAGAAAATTTAATAAAAGTTGAGCTTAGCCAAAACAATTGGCTACCTTAAACATTGGATTTAAATATCTTATAGTAGCGACAAGCCATCGATTGCTCCTTTCCGCTCAATCCTGTTGAATTATTTGTTCCATAGAACAATAAGTTATAGTAGCCTAACTTTAAGCTTTGTTGTCTCGTCTTATAACAGCCGTCAGTATAAACATGAAACAAAAAAGAGAGCTAGTGAGATTACTTGACTATAAACCGTCCGCCTTTCTCGCAGAGTCGGTTCACTTAACTTTTCAACTTGCACCAAAATGTACAATCGTGCATGCCAAAATAAGGCTATTAAGAAAAAAACCAAATGTAGCACTTGTGCTCAATGGTAAAGACCTTGAACTAGTTAATGCAAAGATTAATGGTAAAAATTTAAATCAAAAATTGTTGAAAATTACTCCAAACGAGCTCAAGGTTCCGGGTAAACTGATCCCAAGCGATGAAGTTGTTTGGGAGGCTACAACAAAAATTAATCCCGAAGATAATACATCACTGGAAGGGTTGTATTTATCAGATGGCACCTATTGTACTCAATGCGAGGCTGAAGGTTTTCGTAAAATAACATATTTTTTAGACAGGCCCGATGTGATGTCCATTTATTCTGTAAGAATAGAGGGAGATGAGCCCATCCTACTCTCGAATGGAAACCTTGTTAGCTCTGGTCCAGGTTTTGTTGAATGGCATGATCCGTGGCCTAAACCAAGCTATCTGTTCGCATTGGTAGCTGGAGACTTGGCGTTCCTTAGAGATACATATGTCACAAAGTCTGGTCGAAATGTAAATCTCAGAATATACGCTAAAGAAAATCAAATTGACCAATGCTCCTACGCAATGCACGCACTTAAGCGAGCAATGAAATGGGATGAAGACGAATATAACCGGGAATACGATCTCGATCTTTTTATGATTGTAGCAATAGACCATTTCAATATGGGCGCAATGGAAAATAAGGGTCTAAATATCTTTAACTCAAAATACATTTTAGCTGACAGTAAAACCGCTACAGATAGAGACTATGATTTTATTGAACGAATAGTGGCCCATGAATATTTTCATAATTGGACAGGAAATAGAATTACATGTCGAGATTGGTTTCAGCTTTGTTTAAAAGAAGGGCTCACTGTATTTAGAGATCAACAGTTCTCTGCTGATATGCGTTATGAACCAGTGAAAAGGATAGAAGACGTCATAAATCTGAAAACAAGACAATTTAGAGAAGATGATGGTCCTTTAGCTCATCCGGTAAGGCCAAACGAATATCTAGAAATCAATAACTTTTATACTGCAACCGTATATGAAAAGGGTGCAGAAATAGTAAGAATGTTACAGCTTATCGCAGGCTCTAATAGATATAAAATGTGTATACAAGAATTTTTTGATCAACATGACGGAAGAGCCTGCGCAGTTGAAGACTGGCTAGATGTCTTTGCAAAAGGACTAAAAATGGATCTT
>MDTA01163251.1_pt1 | contig 10567 bp, 11 predicted proteins | sample 811151 | NCBI WGS metagenome assembly MDTA01 (sample SAMN05326648, study PRJNA326480) | marine metagenome | isolation source: seawater | place: Indian Ocean: South | collected 2010 | reverse complement strand
CTACCCAGAGGACGAACGAATTCTTCCCTCACACTCACGAACGATTCGTCCTTTGGAGATTTATTATTATCTATTTTATTATTATCTCCGGGGTGCTCACACCTGACTGAAATCCAGAATACGAAGTATTGATAAGGTGCCGATGGAGCATCCGTACAAATTCTCAACCATGTGGTTAATAGTGATATGTTAGTGTTATTATGTAGACTACGAAGGTAATAATAGAAAATAATAGAGTAGTCGAGAAGAAAACGGAAAAGAGAGTAAATCGCGAACTTATTATTTTTCAGACAGAGCATATAAAACCATTCGTGAAATCATTGGTTAAACCGTCGTGAAATCATACATAGTCTAGGTTATGCAAGGTCAAAAACTGAAAGGCCTGCGAAGTAGGAGGTCGTGAAGTGATACAGGACCAATTCAGCATCTGCGTTGCCTCGATATCATGAGGGTACTGCCAGGAGAGTGTGCCGCAACCAAAACGGTAAGGGGGACATTTCTCTCCGGGTGTTTTCTTTCGTGGATTTTTTCGCTCGTTTGCAGTTCGTATGTTCACCCATCAACACCTATGTTGCGGACTCGGATTCTTCTTTTCGGGCGATTTTAAGGTCGGAGAACGGATTCGACATAATGATTGCAATCTGATTTCATCCATTTCGGGAACCCTGAAAGACCGAGACGGATTCAGTCTGTCGGTTGAAGGACCGACACACCGATACTGCCCAGCGAGTGGAGATAGTGTGTTAGGCTGCATAACCGATGTTCACGCAGACGGGTTCTCAATGAGCACGGGCAGCTCGTCGCTGGCTCCACTTCCTCGTGTGTCATTTTCTGTTGGCACGAAACAGAGTCGTCCAAAGTTGAAGATTGGAGCCTTAGTCCACGCTCGTGTTCAACGAGTCAACCACCTTGGAGAAGTGGCACTGACATGTGTTGAAGAATCGCACGATGTTCGAGGACTAGGTGTGCTTACTGAAGGGTTTGTTCCGAGATGCAACTCTAAGCTTGCGAGAAACATGCAAAGTCGATCTTTCGAATCGGTTCTTGGGATACTTGGAAGCGCAGTTTCATTTGAAATCGCGACTGGTCACAATGGGAGAGTGTGGATCGCCACCTCGACCCGTCAACAAGCTATTCTTATTGTCAAGGCTCTGTCCGGTTGCTTTTATCCGAGTGCATCGTGTACGGTAGCGCATGATTATTCATCGTGAACACTGAAAACGCGCGGTAGCGGCATCAATCAAATACAGACAGAAAGATTACCGACAGCACTACAAGTACACATTTACTTTATACCATGAGAAAGGCATACCTTTGAAGGTGAAAGATATGGAAACTTTCTCTACTTGCCATAAAGTCTTTGAAGGTGAAACAGTCATCAATGTCTCGTCATCTCATTCGTAAGCTCCGCGGGCCAAAAATCAAAGACTGATGCCAGCCAACGAAAGCGCATCGCGCACCCAGGGGGGAATATGTCCTTCAGGAAAACGGCGTCGGATGAAGCGCCCCACAAATTGTCCAAATTGGTTGTCAACGATTTCCATCGCTCATGGTCAAACCAGGAGATTCATTTTGAAACGCAACCGAGGAAAAACCTACTGATGCGGTTGAAGCATCGTTCACATGCTTGCTCGTGGGATATGTCACCTGGTGCATTTGCTCGCATAGTCTCATCTGATAGCGAATATTATGGTAGGTCAGTAGACTCGCCGCGTTAGGCTCCTGCGTATTTTGTTCGTGACAGGTGAAGTACAAGTCATTCTGCGGAACAGCACCTTCGTAATTTTTGCATGTAGGTGCGCACGGCTGTATTGCATGCATACCATGCAATCGCATTCGCTGTCGATGGGACGATAGTCGGATGCCATCGCAGCTGTTTTCAGACGAAGAACTCCCTGAAGCGAATATTAAGTTGTGGGCTAAATTAGCTAATGAATGAAAGATGATATGTGGCATGGCTAGTCCCACCTCAGGAATCAGGGCAGTACCGAATCTCGCCGTACGAGACGGGTATACGCAATCAAACATGTCGGCCCCAAGCGCAGAACATACCGAATAGTAGACACACACCACAACACGGGTTGATTCTAATTTTTGAACAGATGCGGTTTGAATATCGCGCAGCCGCATTCCATTCACTTCTATGGTTATGCTTCACCTCACCACGAGATCAAGGGGATAACCAACGCCCATGACATATCTAGGTTTATCATCCGGCAACGATGCAGTGCACTGCGCCACGACTCTACAGAACGCATCCTTTTCTTCTCCTCCTGCAAGACCCCCAACTGCGTATCCTGGAAGATTATCATTTCGTGCTCTTAGGCCGGAAATGAAGGTGCATGCAAAAGATGTTATGTATGTAATTCTTGTTTACTTGGACAAGTTGAAATCCAACACCGCACCCTCAACACACACATCACGCAGCGTTTGATCCAGCCCTCCCTGAATAATTCCAAACAGTGCTTGCTCAGATGGTCGGCGATGCGCCGCAACACAGCGGTCGATCCAGCGAAGGGTTCGTCGAGTAGCTTCTTCAAATCGGGAACTTTCATGGTGTACAGAGCTAACGACGTCATCGAGAGCCATGATTATATCGGCACCGATACCATTCTGAATCTGAATTGATCGCTCAGGAGTAAGCATCATCTGTTGCCCATCTATAGGAGACTGAAAGGTTACCCCATCTTCCTTTTTCGTGGGTCCCAGGTTATCCCATAAAGACGATCAGCGTATTATCAAGGGAAATTTTGTCGACTTTGTTAGCAGAAGGTTGTTTGCGAGCAGCAACGTATTACTCACCGAAATCTCGGCCAAATCCAAAAGGCTCACCATTTGAAAGCCGCCACTGTCGGTCAGAGTGGCCCCGCTCCAATTATTGAAACGATGCAGCCCTCCCAGTTCTTTCATCAAGTCTGAGCCCGGACGGTTCTCCAAGTGATAAGTGTTGCCGAGGACAGTTTGGCAGCGAAGATCCATCAGGCAAGGTCAATAGAACATCCGTTTTCAATAAGAATAAACAAAGAATAGGGCCTAGCTTACCTCCATCTGCTTGGATGTCAATCCTTTGACTGAACCTGCAGGGGCGGATTTCATTTTTGGCCCCGTTCTGCATTCCGCACGAGAGGCGAAGCACACGCACCTTGTGTACCTACGGGCATGAACATCGGCGTGCGAGATTCGCGAGGGTGCAAACTCAAACGCGCTGCTCGCGCTCTTCCATCAGTCGCGATAAGCTCGAATTGAAATGTCATGCTCGAATCTCCCCTAACCGACTCCACGCCGCATCTTCGTTGTCGCGTCGTCAAATTCTCGTTCCATAACAAGTACCTTGCTTGCTTGGTGCGAAGGTACGAAGGTAAGACTACGAACGAAGGTACGAAGGTAACTACTGTAACTACCTTCGTACTGTACCTACGAAGGTAGACTACCTTCGTTCGTTCTATCGTATAGTTTTTATTTTAGTGTTTTTAATCAAATTTACGATCCAAATCATGCGCTCTCTGACTGTTTGCAATTATACAAAAGTGATATCGCCGCGCACGGGTGGGAAAGAAGCGTCGCAAAACCTCAGACTCCAATTTCACACGAATACGTCACTACTGTGACGAATGCATTTGCCATTGAGTTTGAAGTTTATTAGCGACACTCGAGTGCTTTGATGTCTCTGGAAACGCTTGGTTGAAATAAAAATGAATGGAATAAATTTTCCGCATGGGGGAACACTTGAGAAACTAGGATCTCCGCCAGCGACCGCCCTTGGATATCGTGAAAAGGCCGAATAACTCACATCCATTGTAGCCGCCTGAGTTGCGCATACAGCTTCCAGTTGTGTAGACCCGTCTTCGTGCAAAGTATGAAAGATCCCGTGCGAAGTCGAAGTCATCTCGAGGCATTGGGCGCTTCCAAAAGGGCGACGGTGAACGGTCATAATCAAAGCGTTGGGAAACAGTTGGATGACCATTCAGTCGGTTCAGGAGGAAATGGCTCGGTGTGCATTTTCAATCGTGAGATTTACGGACAACGCATAGATTTCGGGCGAGATTGCAACGCCCATCTCTTCAGCGGACACAACCCCCGCGTCGATCCAAGACCGGTCGGGGAAAAGGCGTTCACCAATTTATGTGCCAGGCAGTTGATATCCTACCTCAGCACTCACGGATTCAGTTCTTCACTCTCGCCGAAGGCAATGATATCCCCGACAACGAAAGAATTTGCATCGCTCGCCTCTTTCTTGTTCAGAGTACTAGATGAAAATTTCAAGTTAGGCTCCAAGTCTGAGGAAGACATAACAACTGTCTTCAAGCAGTTGCGCTACCCTTTCCAAATCAGCAAGAGTTCACTATATGCTGTTGGAAGCGCACATACGTGGCCCTACTTACTTGCGGCTTTAATTTGGCTCGTCCACGTCTACATCTACGAGGATGAGGTGAAAAAAGTCGTGAGTTCTTCAACAAGAGTTCTTCCTTTTCTTGCCTCAAAACTTTTTGGACAAATTTACAGGAACAGTCCAAGGGACGCGACAGTAATTTTCTCAACCACACGTACCGAGCCTATGCGGTATGTCATTGCACTTCGTTTCCTGGATAATACATGTTTTTGTTAAGAAGTGACTTTCAGTACTTTCTCGCTGGTGACGATAAAGCTTCCACAACTCTCGAGCGCGAGTTTGTTTCTGCACAGACAGAAATATCACGAGACCTCGCCAACGACATCCAGGCCCTCGAATCGGTACATGCCGTCTCGATTCCTTCCACACTTTTCACATCTCATCAGGTCGAATGCATAACAGGACAACTCGGGCTTGCATCATGTACTCACTGAAATGGTTTGGAAAGACGACCAAACAGTGCCCTTAGAGAAGGTGCTCCTGTGCCTGAGTTCGTGGATCCCCGCCGTATTGTTGGTGTGACATGATTAAAACAGGATTATCTGCTTCGTGAAGCCGATGTATATGATAGCAGTTCGCATGCTTTGAGAATCTCGATTGAGAACGCTGAGTCAAGACATACGCAGATCATTACGTGCATTTTGAGCAACAAGGTGACTGTTTTCATGTTTACTGCCGGCAAGCGTATTGTCTTTATTTTTTGTTCAGACTTTCATCCAGGATGCAGCTGTGATTACGGCTCACCTGCAACGCTCTGCTTTTATCCACGGCTCTGATGGCCCTTCCCAGAGCGAATCAGTGAGGACTAGAACCACTTGTCTCCACATCATGCCAGTCTCTCACATTTGACACCACCTTTTAAACTGTAGAATTACGGGCAAGGAGAAACAGAATCACTCGTATTTGCTCTTAAGACCAAACGAACAAATATTGAGAATATCTCTCATGCAACGAATGTTTCTATCGAGCTTGATTTTACAGACTGGAAAAACGGTGTATCGTTATTGCGTGACCACGCGTGGAATGTTCAGTCTGCCTCTGGCGTGATCGGCGTGCCAGCCGACTCCTCATCAACTAGTGATCATCTCCATGTTCCCCTGGAGGCTCTTGAAACGGTGCGATCAGCTACATCTTGAGCAGTGTCGCGAATCTAATTGAACCGCTAATGATGCTTTTTTTCCCAGATGAACTCGGAATTTTTCGTTTCGTTTCGCTTGGCGGTCAACAGAGTTCATGATGACAAAGTTCAAATGCAGAAAAACTGGTTGGTTTGAAAGTTGGTCCATGTCTACGCATGCTTGCACTCACTCGTGCTCTGTATGCAGGTGTTTTGAGCGCGAGCGACTGTTTGCGCAGAATCTGCAAGCAAGTCAGAAAAGTCTTCAAGAAAGGCGCGTCAGTTTCCATGTCCCTTCATAATCATCATCTAATAATGAAAACGGTTCCAGAATGGTCTTGGTGAATGCTCTCGATCTGAATGTATGTCGTCACCAGCACGACTATGTTGCCGAACGAAACCGTATTCAAAGTTTACTGAAGGTGTTGATGTCGAATATAGCAGAAACAGAAGAGCAGGAAAGGTCTATATGTTGTTCAGAAAGTTGCATTACTCACATGTTTCAGCCAGCAGATTGAATTACAAAAGAGATTTCCAAAGAACATAGTCGCGGATGTTGAATCTATACTTCGGCACTGTCAGGTAATCAATACAAAAAATGTTGCACGCGCGCCGTTTAGTGCTTAGACACCATCGTGATTTTTCAGGCCACGTGCGACCTTCACGCACAGCGTCTGCGACAGGAAAAGCTCCTGACACAAAACTCGATGTTGGCAGCTTTGGATGCGCTTATGGGCCACAAACAACAAGTGCAGGATGCTTTTGACGTATTCCATGGAAACCAGCACGCATCTTCGCAGTCACGTAATTAAAATGTAACGGGCGCGGCGGCGCAGACGGCGCTATACCCTTTGGAGATCGTCAAGAGTGCGGGCGGGTGCCCGATGGCGACCGTGATCGCCGGGGTGCTCAAGGCGGAGGGCCTGCGTGGTCTGTTCATGGGTCTGACACTATCGCTCGTGCGTTATCTTTCCGTATGCCAGCATCAACCTCATGGCCAACTCGGTGCTGACGGATGCGCTCGCCGCCAAGTACGCCGAGGTTGTCTGGTTTCGTAGTATTTGTGGTTGTAGTGAAACATAAATATTGGGTGTTGCAACTCGTGTAGATAATAATGATGTTTGTGGCGATAATGATGATTTGTGCAATTTTCATGTTTCACTTTCAAAGTACCACAGGTGCGGCGCGGGCTATTTTCATTAGAAGAGAAATGCGAAGGTGATGCAATGTGCGTCGTCAAATAAGATGAATGGTGTCGTTGTGCATCATCAGCTTATCAAGTGCCTTTTAGAATTTAGTTTTAACATAATTTGCGGGGCATCTGATTCCACGATGCACACACCTGCATGTGATTTAACGCTGCTCCGATTTCTTCTGTCGTGAATTCGTTATCGGCTTTCCAGGCCGAAGCTTCCTCATGAAGATCATGCAACTGGATCGCTTCGCGATGTTGCATCAGTCTGTTGGAAAGGGCATATTACTAGGCTTGGAAACTAGAGAGCAGAAGCGGCGTACTTTTGAAACTTCTTTTGAAACGTTAAAAACTTTGACATCGAAATGCCTGCAAGAGAGCCTCTGCTTGACGCAGTTACTGATGAAACCACATATTAGCTCGGCGACGACAAATATTAGTGCGCATGATACTAACCTTCGTCTTTTTGGTGATATTCTGGACCCGTCCCGTTTGTCTTGTCTACAGTTAAGCCTTCTGCCTCGACAACAAATCGCATTATGTCGATTGCGACAGAGGCATCAACGACATCGACTGATTTCGATATTCTCATTTTTGCATGAGCTATTGAGAGACGGATCATGGTCTCCAAGGTCCTCGCCGTGATCGGTAGAGTTCGTCGAGCTCGCGACTCGGCCGCCTGCAAAATTCCAACTCAGGAAAGTCAACGAGAATAGAATTCACTGGACTGTGCCCTTACTTTGTCAACCCTCCATCGAGAATATTGTTCAGCAATAAAGTTCTCGGCATCAGGTGTTAAGGCAGGCTCCCAGGGTCTATGTTTTGCATAGTATATGTATTTTTGAAGAAATCTTTTCGACAAAACTTCTCCAAGGGCACCATGAGACATGTACATGGATGATTCAAGTTCCTAAAAAATTGAATTCAGTGCATTCATCCAGCCGCACACAATTCAAGTGCTTACATTTTTGCCCTGTGCAAGCGTAACATCTCTCTGCAACATTAATTTTGTGGACAAACTTGGATTTTCGCGGGAATGCATGTCGAGGACATGCGAGGAGATGGCTCGATCAACCTGGACACAGTCGCTTCACGCTTAGAAAATGCAGGGAAACGTGTCAACGAAAATGACAACCTTTGAGTCAGATCTATCAAGAACGATGAACAGCATGTCGAAGCGAGACAAAAGTGAATCTGGAAGATTGATGTTACGCGTAATTCCATGGCTGTGATCGTAGCTGCCATATATTGGATTTGCGGCTGCCACTACACTGCATCGAGCATTCAGCGAAGCATGAATGCCACCCTTGAGATTCAAAATAAGGAGCAGAATGTGAGTCGTAATCGATTGATTCACCTGCCAGGAGAGATCAAGAAACAAGAGGAGGATAATAGAGTATGCCTTTACCTTTGCAATAGTAACAGTTTGCTGCTCCATAACTTCTTGGATTGCGACCCTGTCTGAATCATTCATTTTGTCAAACTCGTCAATACACACCACTCCTCTATCTGCAAGAACCATTGCACCCGCCTACTCGAGAGGACAGGTATGATTTAAACGATTTTTCAGAGGACAGAGCACCCTACCTCGAGCTTTCTTTCACCACTTTCTTGGTCAGTGGTAACTGCAGCAGTTAGACCGACACCGGAAGATCCTCGTCCGGTAGTACTGCCAGAAAGTAAGAAGATTCAAGAGAGGCAGTGGGCGATCAGGAATAAGTGAATACCTGACTGCATACGCAGCCACGCCCATAACGCATCTTAAAAGTTGAGACTTTGCGACGGATGGGTCTCCAACCATTAGGCAGTTGATGTCTCCACGAATGTGCGTCCCGTTAAAAAGATTCTTCTCTGTGCCGCCGAACAGTAAGAGGACGAGCGCTTTTTTAATTTCCTGAAGCAACATCAATCAAGATCAAGGATGCGAACGGGACGAAAGACGCACTTCATGACCACAAATAGACGGGGCAAATGATCGACCGAGAAGTTCCAGTAACCCGTCGGGGTTCATTCTCCTCGGGAGCTCGTTAATGTTTTGTATGTCCTTCACAAGTTAACCGTTTTCATACAAAATGATTTGATGTTTCAATATGCAGGTAGCATGATTACCTCGTGGTTTAAAGCTGGAGCTGCGACTTCCTTACTGAGTTGATAAACACTGAGTGCGACGAGAACGGTCCGAAATACTCCAGTTATGCCCGATCCCATCGATTTTGCAGGAATAGCCTTCGACAAAGACAAAAAATGATGTAGCTTGCGGATGCGGTGGGAAAAGATTAAGACCGACTTTATAAATACCAACAACGCTCACTCGATCACCAGGTTTACACGCATCTACCAAGTCGTCCTCTAGAATAACATCGACAGAGCGTGGAAGCTGACCTGTTCGGAGGATGTCTCGCAGCACAATCGATTTCGGTTGGAAAACTGACCTCACCAGCAGGCGAGTTTTCAGGCATTTCTTGCATGCCGAGTGTTTGATGATCACGATACGAACACAAACCGAATTCTGTGGTGAGCAAATTTCCGTTCTGATCCCTGTTGCCGGTCAGCGTAAGTAGTATTTCGAGTTAATCCCAATGTAACGGTGATTTTAACGGGATTATACAAGTTGACCTTGTTGGGTAGATGGAGGTTGTTGGAGCCCCGGTTGTTGAAATCGAATCTCTGTACTCCCGAGTGATGAAGCTCCTGCAATGAAGCCTTGCATCAGGCCGCCAAAGATATGACACAGGCAAGAATCTTACCCCGTAGCCTCGCAAAAGTGAGTAGTTCTCGCAACTTTCGGACGGACACAGGAGCCTTTCATCATCAAAGCATTGTTTCAGCAAGAACAACCCCGAAGTGATGAAGGAGACGCACATCTTGTTATCACTCCCTCGACGCTGACAACTTTTCCAAGGAATGGCGACAATAGCTCTCGAGGTGAGATGCGGTGATATCCAAAGCTGTGGAGGAGAAGAGTCTTGATTTTGCAGTCGTCGAACTTGCATAACTTGGCTCCTACCCTCCCGTGAGAGTTACGTGGATATCGCCGTGCCCGAGAAACTTTGGATCTATTGCACCAACTAACTCCTGAACTGCTTGTTTTAAAGCTAACAAATAGTCTCCCGGCTCTCGGAGTAGTCTAAAGAGAAAAAGTGCGCTAGAATTAGATTGTGATTTGCAGCGTGGAGATCCTCTAGGCTCACCCGGTAGCTAAGTCCGAAGAAAACTGGCGCAGTGCGTTCAAGTCGATCGCTAAACGCCTCTCGTTACTTCCGATGAGATCCTCAATAGCTTTGTGATAGTTTCCGAGCAGCGATGAATCGAGAAAGTCGGTGAAACGCTGTCTCAAATACAGTTGTCTCTCATCTGCGATGGGCATGATACTTCTCTGCTTAGGACCTGCGCTGCTTCTGTTTCGCAAACTTTTTTGAACCGTTTAAAAAGGTTATTGTACTGCTGTTATTGTGGGAACCAATGCATTTACTTGCTGGTTCATATCCCATACATACATTGTAACACTCACCTGGTATCATTAGTTTATCAAGGTCGAAGGTCTATTCGTCCCATACATTGTCGACATTTTTAACACCATTAACCCTTAAATCGAGAACGATGGTCTAGCGCTACATGTAGTTGATGACATTTTTGAAATTTTAGCTCGAGAGCCTTGAGTCAGCGTCCCATATAGTTGTCACACTATGTTTACTCATGTACGGATATTTAAATAAGGTTTGATATGTACATTTACATATTTAGTATCGTATACACAAACACGTCACAAACATACATACCTCGGGGCTATGCCGACCACCCAAAGGACGAACACTTACACCACATATGATCACACAGACGATTCGACCTTTGGAGAATTTTTAAATGT
>MDTA01095423.1_pt1 | contig 10567 bp, 9 predicted proteins | sample 811151 | NCBI WGS metagenome assembly MDTA01 (sample SAMN05326648, study PRJNA326480) | marine metagenome | isolation source: seawater | place: Indian Ocean: South | collected 2010 | reverse complement strand
TTCAGAATCGAACAGATGTCCAGAATATCGACTTGATGATTTTGGCCAACTTTTGCCGCAACTGTTTGGGCAAATGGTATTTAGCAGAGGCTCATCAAAGAGGGGTCGAGATCAGCGACCCGGAAGCCCGTGAGGTAATTTACGGGATGCCCTATTCAGACTGGAAGAAGCGGTTTCAGAAACCCGCCTCCCCGGAGCAAATGGAAGCGTTTAATAAGCGTCACCAAGTTGGCATCGGAGATGCATCCTCCCACTAGCTGCTGACTTCCTCGTCACTCGCTGTACGGCTCACCGACTGTCCATCAGTTTCCGTTGCCGACGGTGTGTCCGCATTCACAACAGCGGTTCCGCTCGGTGCGGCACCCGCAATGAGGTCGACTTCACTCGCAACGGCTTCGAGTTCTTCAGCGGCGATCGATCCGTCTCGGTTGGCATCAAGCGCATCCATACCCAACTTCGCAGCGACCTCTGCAATAATCCCCTTGTAAGAGGTACCTTCAGGTAACCGCTCGTAGGTACCTTTCTCCATTTCGTCGTAGGTCACCTTGCCGTCGGCATCCTTGTCCAGCCGACCAAACTCCCTGCCCAGCATGGCCCGATTCACCCGTCCCGTCTCGTCGAGGGCTTCGCCGGGAAGGAGTTCACTGGCGACGCCTTGAAACTCATTCCATGTCACCTTGTCGTCTTTGTTTGTATCCAGGTTGTCGACAAACTCCCTGCTCACCTTTTTGTGGACTGCACCGAAGGGACCGGAGGGCACGTCAGCACTCTTGAGGTGCTTCACGACCTCTTTCCGGTTCACACCCTCATCACCATCCCGATCCATTCGATTGAAGAGATTGCGAATGGGACTATTGCTGTTGACGTTGTTTGGCATCAATTTCCTCGCTTCTCACCCTTTATCGGTCGGCGGCCCTTCGGGTTGCGCTGAAGGTTCCGGTTCGTAGATCCACGTCCTAACAGTTTTTCGAGTTGGATCGAAGGCTTCACCTCGGGCCCCGGAAACTGTTTCGTATCGAGATAGAGAACAGCCGAAGCCTCCGAATAAGCAAGCCTCCAACGCTTCTCCCGATGCAGACGCCTTAAGCGATCACGGATCCAACGTTTGCTATGGTTCGATTGGGGATGCCAGGCAGACTGACTGAAATTGAAAACATGAATCTCCGCCTTCGGCCAAGCACGGGGAAAGGTTGCGACTTTGCGCGCTGCCACATGAGGCAACAGGTGATTCATGGCTTCGACGGCTCCGGTCGCGGGGACTTCCGCCAACATCCGATGACTTGCTTCGGCCTCTTCCACCGTCTGAAAGTAATCGTGTTCCCAGGTGAGGAAATTACTCGGATGCTTGTAGCCGTAGAGATTGGTTAAAACGGCCAAACTCGCCACCAAAACAGCCACTGACTGAGGACGTTCAAGCACCGAGAATCGTCCTTTCGACCACTTCAAGAGATCGTCGATACCCTCCACCGCGGCGAAGGCCACAAACAACGTCAATGGCGCAGCATAATGGTAACCCATCTCCCACATTTGCTCCTTGGAACTCAAAAAGCGTTCCGCCACCGTCGGCACGGCAAGGACGAGATAGCGGGGACGATAAAGGGCAAAAATTCCTGCGCCGCAGAAGGTCGTTACGAAGCTCATGCGCTTTGCCAGTGGACTCATCAGCGTCAAGAGGGTGCGGAGCGGAGAACTGATCATTTCCCAAAGTGCTTCGGGCAAGGTGGCACCGAACTGGGCATAGGTTCCCTTGTGAATCATTCCCTGAGGCCCTCCTTTGAGCAGCGCGGGTTGAATCAGACCCAACGTCAGCGCAAATCCAGCAAGACCAGCGGTAAAAATACCCGTGCCCAAACGGCGCGCACCGGAATGAAAGAGAAGAATAAAAGCCCCAAAGAAGGCCACGTAGAGGGGCATGTTCTCTTTGCAAATCCAGGCGAATGCGAGCCAACCCAACATCGGTTTGTAGGCTTGCCGATCAAGACGCTCCAAGGCTTCCGCTAAAGGCCAGAGGGCGAGGGTTTGAGCGTGAAAATCAAAATAGGTAGCGCTTTGCCAGGCAAAGCTAAACAAAAGCGCAAACAATAAAGCACATTGTAGACCAACATGGTCGATGCGGCGCTGTACAAATCGGTAGAATGGAAAAGCGACGGCGGCGACACACAAAGCCTGTAAAATCAGCAAAGCGGAAGCGCCCCCACCGAACCAATGAACGGGCGCCAACAGGTAGACCACCGGGTAAAAGTGATCTCCGAGAACGTGAACGCCCTCCGGATGCAACACAGTACTCACCAGGGGTTCACCGGCACTGGCTAGCCAGGTGGAGTGGCTGAAACAGCCGACATCCCATCCCCCCGAACCGAAGCGTGCATGGCGATGAAGACTGAAGACACTGGCAGTCACAGCGCTCAAGATGAAGCCCGCCCATGGAATCAGTCGATGGCGAGGGAGCGGCGGAAAACGATTCAATATCAACGGGATCAGAACGGCAGCATCCCAAGCCAACACGAGGATACAGGCGAAACGCCCTTCAGGGAGGGCGACAGCGAGCAGAGCACTGACCCAGTGGACCGCAATCAGTCGCTCTTTTACCGTCGGTGCAAATCGATACAACGCCCAGGCAATTGGAAGGGCAGACCAAAGAAACATGTTGGCGTCGGGCAATGCCTCGTTCGCCCGTTCCATGACGGACACTTCAGCCCAGTCAAGCCGTCGAGCCCGAAGCAGGAGCAACAGGTTCAGCGCCAAGCCAAACCAGAGTGTTATCGCTTGAATCACCACCCATCCTTCTCGGATATGCTCCGCTGTGTCTACCTACCGTGGCGCTCGATAGGACGCCACGAAACAGCCTCCCTGATTGACGAATTGCCCAGCACTAAACCATGGTGTCGTGGGGACAGCTATCATGGATCATGAAAAAATCAGCGGCATCAGAGAAGCTCTACTCAACGAGGAAGATGCGCCTAGGGCGTGGACAGAACTCGCTTCCCTCGCACCTTGGGTCGGCTTGACGGTGGATGATGAAGGCCTGCTGTTCAGCTCGGAGGTTGCAGAAGTCCTGGTCCCACCAGGTCCCGAACTGGTCTGGCTCAAAGGCTTGAAAAGCTTGGGCGGCCGTCTCAGTGAATTAACTCAAGTGCAGTTGTCTGATGAACTGACGCCTTTTTTCGATGCGGACGAGTTACTTCTCTTTCTTCGGGGCGATCGTGCCTTCTGTCGGTTCCAAGTGACCCTCGATGTGGATGGTCTCGGGGGGCGTTACGGCGAATGCTTGCTGACGGAGCAAGATTGTAAAGCGCTGGTCCGCAGCATTGTCGAAGCGAAAGGCGCAAAAGGTCTTGCAGACTGGATTCACGATCACCTGGACGTACCGATCGGCAGTGGCAACGGTCCTCTCAGTGGAAGTTATGACCTTAAGTTTCATCATCCACCCCCCGAATGGTTTGGTGGAAATGTCTTCGGTTGCGCCGGCTTGGGTGAACCCGAACTGGGTGACCTCGTCGAGTACGAGCCATCCAGTTTTTATGTCGGTTTGGGTGAGATTAGTCGTGGGAACCTCGGTCGTCTCTCCATCCAACTCACGCTCGGTCAAACATTCGCTATCGAGGATTTAACGGAGGTGACTTGGAGCGGTTGGTTTGAAGCGAAGGAGCATCCAGGCACCCCGGTCAATGCCTTCCGCCTAGCAGGCGGGAATGTGAACTTTGAAGCGGTCCCAGCGCCGATCGAAGGCAAAAGCTGGAAGATCTATGCTGTCGATGATGTGGGCGTACTCGAACCCATCCTCGACCCGACAAGTGAACTGCGCGACTTTGTCCAAGTGGTCAGTTAAGCTCGGTCAAGCAACTGCTTGCACGTTCAGTGCCGATAGTGTACTAATGTACAGTACGGAGCACCGATGACTGACCTAACAGATCGACAACGCGAAGTCCTAACATTTATACGGCATTTCCTTCACGAGCATGGCTATCCACCGACGATGCGAGACATCGCAGCGGGCTTCGGCTTCCGCTCCACCAATGCAGCAGCTGCTCACGTGAGCGCCCTGGAAAAGAAAGGGGCGATACGCCGAGACGGCAGTCGCAGCCGAGGCATCGTGCTCTGCGATGGACCGAATCGAAGCAACATCATTCCCTTCCCACGGATGGAAGAGCCGGTATCGATTCCAATACTGGGAGCCATCTCAGCCGGTCTCCCGTTGCTGTCCGAGGAAAACGTCGATGAAACGTTGATGGTCGATCCATTTTTCACGGGCGGTCGGCGGGATCAGGTCTTCGGACTTGTGGTCAGTGGGGAGTCGATGATCGACGCCGGAATTAAAGACGGTGATTACATCTTCGTCCGGGCAACCGCAGAAGCTCAATCGGGACAAATTGTCGTGGCGATGGTCGATGGTGAGACGACCTGTAAATACTACTTCCCAGAGCGGCACCACATTCGTTTGCAACCGGCGAACAGCAGCATGGCTCCTATTCTTTGGTATCCAGAGGACGCGACCGATTTTCAAATCCTAGGCGTGGTCATCGGTGTCTACAGAAGAGTTTAAAAGACCATTTGATACAATGCTCAGTTGCCACAGTTTAGGCTGACCGCCTCGTCATTCTCTAAGCACCCTGGGAAGTGGCGCTGTGTTGACCTACCAAGCGCACCGCGGGTAGGGCCCCGTCAATGATTGAAATGACAAACATACAGAAGGCCTATGGCGGCCGTCTGGCAGTCCGAAATCTGAATCTGAACATCGCTGCCGGCGAAGTCTACGGTTTCCTGGGACCCAATGGTGCAGGTAAATCCACGACGCTCCGCATGATCGTGGGCCTCACCCTGCCGGATTCCGGAACCATTCGGCTGAATGGAATCGATCCCACGGTCGACGGAATGAATACGAAGCGGATTGTCGGCTTCATTCCGGATCGCCCCTTTCTCTACGACAAACTGACTGCGGTGGAGTTTCTCCGGTTCATTGGTGGACTCTACCAAATGGAGTCTGGGGACCTCGGCAAACGAAGCTCCGAGTTGCTGGAGTTGTTCAAACTGTCAGATCGTCACCATGAGTTGGTCGCTAGCTTTTCCCACGGGATGAAACAGCGCCTCATCATGGCGGCTGCCTTACTTCACCGACCGAAAATTCTCGTGGTCGATGAGCCGATGGTCGGCCTGGACCCCCAGGGGGCTCGTCTGGTCAAAAATATCTTCCGTAGTGCTGCTCACGACCATGGGATGGCCGTGTTCATGAGTACTCACAGTCTGGATACTGCTGAAGAAGTCTGCGACCGAGTTGGTATTCTGCTTGAGGGTCAACTTCAGACGGAAGGCCGTGTTGAAGATCTGCGGAACACAGTGGCAGGAGATACGGACCTCGAAAGTATATTCCTTCGATTAACCGGTGGTGTCGACGGTACCGAAGCCACCGAAGAAGCGCTTGGTTTGCTGTGAGGGAGATCCTCCGGGACCTGCTGCACCTTGGCCGCTCTCGGGTCGCCCAAGCGAGGGGTAACCTCCGACTCGGCGGCAGGCCCGCCATCGTCCGTCTGATCCTCATCATTATCGGTGGTGCCATGCTGATCCAGGGGATTTACTGGGGCGCCTACCGCTTTCTCTACTGGATTATTTCTCGGACCGACTACGTAGGGGGGATTCTCACAGGCGTTTTCGTCGACTACCTCTTGCTCATCGCCATGGCCATTCTGCTCCTGTCCACGTTGATTGCAGCGTTGGCGGTCTTCCTTCTCAGTGAGGATCTGAAACTGCTGAGAAGTACACCGGTACGAGAGGAGGCGCTGTTTCTCGATCGCCTCGGTGCCGTGTGGTTACAGAGCGCTTGGATGCCGTTGATTTTCGTGGTGCCCATCCTTCTGGGTTTTTTAACCGCATGGCAGCGATACTTAGGCGGTAATCCAGCGGTCGCACGGGAGCCTGACCTCTCTTCCTTTGCGTACCTCATCCTCATCGGACTGCCCGCGCTAACGTTGATCCCAGCCGCTCTCTCCGGTGTCGTTGCGCTGCTGATCGGACGTTTCGTGTCCGCAAGTCGACTGCGCAATGGACTAATTGCCGGTACCATCATCGGCAGTATTGGTTTGTATGGAGCCGGCCAATACCTACGAGTCGATCAACTCTTCACCCCAGAAGCGATCGAAGATTTCATGGAATCGATGAAAACCTTTGAGCGACAGCCTCGTTGGTATCTGCCCACCGATTGGCTTGCCGAAGGACTCGATTTCTCCCTTCATGGCGATTTAGCGAGTGCCGGACTCTTCGCGGATACCGCCGTCGCGGGGCAGGCGCGCGAACGATTGGTTGAGCAAATCACGGGGGTAACCAACAATCTCGTCGGCGACGATCCTGTCATCGTCGAAGGGATTGAAGGTCTTGTTTACGGCAAGAGACCGACCTGGCTTCCCCACAATCGCACCTGGGAAATCACCCAAAGAGTCTTCGCAGGATTACCGATTCTGTCTGTTGAGCCGCCGGAACGGACAACTCCATTGTGGTCCCCGTTAGTGCTTTGGGGGATCAGCATTCTGTTCATCGCTCTCGGTATGCTACTCGCTGCAGGTAGCTATCCCGCCGCTTACAGTCGAGCGCAAGAGGGACGCCGGGAAGGGGTTGCCGGTAGCGAAGGCCGTTTGGGAACCCTACTTGAGCGACTCGTCAAAGGAACGCCGGGCGCCAATCGTCTGTTCTTTTATAAGGATTTGCTTGTCTTTGTGAGGGATCCTGCCCTCTGGAGCCAACTTCTAGTCCTTGTCGGGATGATTCTCGTCACCGGCTGGGGTTTCCGTGCCGCCGCAGAACGCTCAAATCTGACCGAACTCGCCCGCTACCTTCCCTATGCACAGGCGGTTCTCTATTCGCTCGGCATCTGGGCTGGAACGCTACTCACCTCTGCGATCGCAGCCCGAATGGTCTACCCACAGGTTAGCCTCGAAGGGGAGGGTTTCTGGCTGGTTCGTACTTCACCGATCACCATGCAAACCTACCTGCGGGCGAAGTTGGTTCAAACCATGTTACCCACCGTCGTGCTTGGTGCAGGACTTGCCGCAGGGATTAGTTACACCCTCAACTTTGATTACGGACTGGCAGGTCTCGCGGTGACGGTGGGGGCACTGAACGCCTTCGTTGCCTGTTGTCTCGGTGTCGGGATCGGAGCGAGTCTGCCCGAATTTAACTATGTGAACATCAGCCGCCTCTTTCAGGGCCCCGGCGGCATCTTGTTCATCTCTCTCTCCATGGGTTTTGCCACGCTCATTACCATGACCTCCGGTGGTTATGTTGCCGTGATTACTCGAGGGACCGCTGACCCGCTTCGTGCTGGCTTCTTCCTCCTGCTTTTGCCCGGAGTCATCGGCTTGCTCGGTGCCGCACTCGCCTTACGGATCGGTGTTCGGCGGCTGGAAACTCTTGTGCGCTAAGATTGCCACCATCGCTGTTGCATGCGAGGCTCCCTGCGGAGGCTACCATGAGACAACTTGCCGTCCTCGCCATCTTCGCGCTCACTGCCTGTCCTTCCGACGACCCCGAAGAGAATGATGGAACTGTCGATGCAGGCATCGAAACCCCAGCAGAAGATACCGGTGTTATCGTCGATGCGGGCGCCAATCCGGGCGAGGATGCTTCCAGTGCAGAGGCAGGCAGAGCAGATGTCAGACGATTTGGTCCTCCAGAAATCGGTCCGCCTGCAGGGCTTGATGGGGGTCCTGTCGATAAGGGTCGGCGGCCAGATACAGGCGGCGAGGATCCTGTCGATCGAACATTCCGCTGCAGGGACTTTTGCCAAAACGGCTTTATCGCCTTCGATGATCAGGGGAATCAGACCGATTGCCAACAAGACCGAACACTTCTCCTGGCCGTCGATAGTCCGGAAGGCTGTGCGGCTTATTGCGAGGCAAATGGCGAGAACTACTCGGAGGATCAATGGTGGTTGATCGAGTCCTGTGTATTTGAGCGACAATGCGGTGATCGAGACGCTTGCCGTTGGAACCAACTGAACCAATGGAGCGAGGAGGCCTGCAACGGGATCTGCGCAGATCAAGCACAATGCGAAGGGGGCCGACTGGGAGCCAACTGCCCCGCAGAATGCGAAGAGCTACTCCAGTCCGTCGGTGCCCGTGTGGGGCAGGGAATCGGCAACTGCCACCGGCAGGCGCAAGATAATCAAGACTGCTTCCAAGCCGGTGGAACCCCCGAGGAGTTGACCGCCTGCCAGTGCGATGTCCGAGAGGGATGTCTGAGTCGAAGTCGAGACCAAGTGGCCACGGTGACCGCCCTTTACTGCAGGCTTAATGAAATGTGTACGGGCGAGCCCAACGACAATGCATGCCGTAACGGTTATTGGTTCGATCACATGGCAGCGGCGCCCAACCTAGCGGCTGTTGCCAGTTGTTTGCAGCAGTTCGATGAAGCCCACGAATCCTGCGAGGGCGATGCTTTTCAAGAACTGGATGCCTGTATCCGCTGACCAGGCCGTCGAAGACGCTCGAATGAAAATCGGTATTTCCTTTGACCTTCGCTTTGGCCCCCTATAAGTGGCGCCGCCTATGTAAAACGGTCCCACTCTAAAGAGGAGGTGCAGGATGGCGTTTCATGGAATGATCGGCCGCAAGGTTGGAATGACGCAAATCTTTGATGATGCAGGGCACGCAGTCCCCGTGACGGTGATCGAACTCGGTCCAAACCCGATCGTGCAGATTCGCAACGAAGAAACCGATGGTTACAATGCCGTACAAATCGGTTTCGGACATCGTCGTGAAGCGCTCATCAACAAACCTGAAGCCGGTCACCTCAAGAAGGCCAACCAAAACAGCCTACGTCACCTTCGGGAATTTCGTGTCAACGACCTTGAGGGCCTGGAAGTCGGACACGAATTTACCGTCGCCGACATGGAAGGCATGGAGTGGGTCGATGTCAGCGGAACCAGCAAGGGCCGCGGCTTTGCAGGGGTTATGAAGCGCCACAACATGAAGGGCGCTGCCACCAAGACTCATGGCACCCACGAATTCTTCCGTCACGCCGGATCCATCGGCCAGTGTACATTCCCCGGCCGGGTCTGGCGAGGCAAGCGGATGGCAGGTCAAATGGGGGCAGAGCGGGTGACCGTGCAAAATTGCAAGGTGGCGCGTATCGACGCCGAGCGGAACCTTCTGCTCGTTCGCGGTGGTGTACCGGGACCGCGCAACGGACTCGTCGAGGTCCGAGCAGCCGTCAAGAAGAGCTGATTGGCCTACAAGCGCAAGGACGGCTATTTTCGCCGAGCCCAACGCGAGGGCTACGCTGCCCGCTCCATCTACAAACTCGAAGCGATTGATCAGCGCTTCAAACTGCTTCGCAAGCGCTCCCGCGTACTCGATCTTGGCTGCGCGCCAGGTTCTTGGCTGCAGTATCTCATCAAGGTCGTCGGTCCAGAAGGCTTGGTTGTAGGTGTCGACCTTCAACCGATACGGATCGAACTCCCAAGCTACGCTCGCTTCTTGCAGCGAGACATCTTTGATCTCTCCCTAGAAGATTACAGCCCTACGGGCGATCGGTTTCATGTGATCGTTAGTGACATGGCTCCCCGAACCACGGGCCATCGAGACGTAGATCAGCAACGCTCTGCCGACCTTGTGAAGCAAACACTACTCCTCTGTGACTCACTGCTCACACCGGGTGGATCTTGGGTCGCCAAAGGCTTCCAAGGTCAAGCCCTCGAAGACCTCGTGCCCCAGATTCGCTCTCGCTTCGAACGCTTTGAACGGCTGCGGCCGCCAGCAACCCGTAAAAACAGCTTTGAGATCTTCTTTATCGGCAAGGGGTTTAAAGTGCCGGCACCGAAGGTCGATCAGTTTCCGGAGGACGACGAGCCTCCGTGGATACCGAGCTTGTAGGGAGAGCCGCTCCCATCACGTGGTAAGACGTCGACATCGGTCGGGTGATGACGATGCCAAAGAAGACTCAGGCCAGAACTTAGGGGGCAAAAGAACAAGCCAGCACTAACCAGCACACCCATGGCGTCGTCGAGATCAATGCTGCAATTCGATGAAGCCACGACCTCCCCGCCGTTGGGTCCATCGATGAAGTCATCGCAGGAACGACTACTCGCAAGGCCAAGAGTCCCTGCGGCGACGAGACCAAACCCACACCCGATAAGAGCCGAACGACGGGCCGCAGGATCATGCGTGACGGCCAACTCTAAGTCAGCAGACTCGTCCAGATTGACATCGAAGAAAAGGTCCTGTGCGTAGTGGGGTGAAACCGCGACTTCCCGTCCATCGTTGAGCGTTGCGTAGACCTTGGCGATACGCAATTCTTTAACGTCGCCGCTCTGATCTCGAACGTAGGTTTTCTGACTCACTCGGTAGAGTTGGTCTGGGGGAATTCTATAAAATCCCACACAGGCCGTTGAGTAAGCCAGGAGACCGCAGAAAAGAAATCGCATGGTAAGCCCCTTCATCCAGTGTCTCAAAAACCAGCATTTGAGGTAACCCTTGACCTCCTCCTCCATCGCCAGCAGATGCCCATCATGAAACCGCACGTTTTCATGATCACCGTTTTTGCGGCTTGTTCCGGTGGTATCGACCGTAGCCCACCCCTT
>MDTA01142835.1_pt1 | contig 10568 bp, 8 predicted proteins | sample 811151 | NCBI WGS metagenome assembly MDTA01 (sample SAMN05326648, study PRJNA326480) | marine metagenome | isolation source: seawater | place: Indian Ocean: South | collected 2010 | reverse complement strand
TTATACTTAACCTTTAAAAATATTAGCATCAATCATTATTCTACCACAATGCTCGCATGCAATTATTCTTTTATGAGTTTGGATATCAAGCTGTCTTTGAGGTGGTATTTGACTAAAGCAACCTCCGCACGCATCTCTCTCTACAGACACTACAGCTAATCCGTTAGCAACCTTGCTTCTAATTTTTTTGTATGAACTCAACAATCTATCATCAATTAAATTAGAAGCCTTATTTGAATCATTTAATAAGACTTTTTCTTCTTTCTCAGTCTCCTTTACAATTTCACTTAATTGATCTTCTTTGATTTTTAATTCTTCTTCTTTTTCAGCTATATCATCTTTACAAGATTTTATTATATCTTTTTTTAATGAAATAGATGTTTCATTCTTGCTTTTATTCTTTTCAGATAATTCAATTTCTAAATTCTGAAATTCTATTTCTTTTGTTAATGACGAGTATTCTCTGTTATTCTTAATATTTTTAAGCTGTTTTTCATATTTTTCAATTGCGGCTTTAGCTAAGACAATTGAATTTTTATTTTCAACTACACTATTTTTAATATCATTTAATTCTTCCTTAAGTCTATTTAATTTAAAATTATAGGCTTCTATATTGCTCTTAAGATCTTCAATCTCCAAAGGAAGTTCACCTCTTACAAGTCTTATATTATCAAGCTTTGTATCAATTTCTTGTAATTCATATAATGCACGTAATTTATCTTCAACAGATGTTTTTGTTTTTGTTTTTGTTTTTGTTTTTGTAGCCATCTCTATAAGTACTTTATTGGATTTGTATTAATTTTTGATAATAGGATGCCAAATTTAGTAAAATTATTGGTAAGCATATCAAAAATTAATTCCTTTGTGAACTGTTCACTCTCATAATGTCCAATATCAGCAATGATAATATTTTTTTCTGCATTAAAAAAATCATGATATTTAAAATCAGAACTAATGTATAGGTCAGCATTTCTGGAAATTGCGGTAGATAATAAATGACTCCCACTACCACCGCAAACAGCAATAGTTTTAACATTTTTCTTTACAAGTTTTGTATATTTAATACAACTTGTTTTCATCTTTATCTTTATTTTATTTAAAAAATCTATAGATGAAGAAGGTTTTTTGAGATCTCCTATAATTCCACCACCTATATTATTGTTATGATTTAATATATTAAAAATTTGATATGAAATTTCCTCATAAGGATGAGATCTAATCATTTCCTTGATTATTTCATTTTGTTTATGAAAAGGAAACACAACCTCAATTTTATTTTCTGTTAAAACAGTATTTTCATTTTTTTTACCAATAAACGGTTGAGCATTATCACTTGGCTTAAAAGTACCCTTACCTTCAGAAACAAAACTACATTCACTATAATTTCCAATAGATCCTGCACCAGCTTTAAAAAGGCTTTTAGATACTTTACTTAAATAATTGTTTGGGCAATAAACTACTAATTTTCTCATTACTCCAATTTTTGGTTCTAAAACTTTTTGATTTATCAAACCAATTCTATCTGCTATAATTGAATTAACACCATGCTTTACATTATCTAAATTTGTATGTATTGCGTATATTGATATATTATTTTTAATAGCTTTAATAATAGTACGTTCAATATAATTTTTTCCAGTGATGCTTTTTATTCCTGAAAAAATTAGTGGATGATGGGAAATAATTAAATTACATTTTTTCTCTACAGCTTCATCAACAACCTCATCAGTGCAATCAAGAGTAATTAAAACATTTGTTATTATATCATTAACATCACCTACAATTAATCCTGAGTTATCATAATCTTCTTGGTAAACAATTGGTGCATTAGACTCTAAAAAATTTATAACATTTTTTATTTTCATTTTACAAAAATAAAAAAACTCTTTACTAACAAAAGGTTATCTTTGTAATATGAGATTATTTTTCACTCTTATTTCATATGTTTATGGTTTTATTATATCAATTCGAAACCTATTTTTTGATATTAAAATATTTAAATCAGAATCATTTAAAATACCTATTATAGGTATTGGCAATCTTTCGATAGGTGGCACTGGAAAAACTCCTCATGTGGAATACATAATTAATTTACTTAAAATAAAATACAATGTAGCTGTTGTAAGTAGAGGGTATGGAAGAAAAAACTATGAATTAAAGTATGTTATGAGTGATAGTAATGCTATAGATGTAGGTGACGAACCATTACAAATTAAAAAGAAACATAAAGATATATTATCTATAGTATCAGGCAGTAGAAAAAAAGCAATAAAAAAAATACTCGACAAACATAAGGAAATCGATGTTATTTTATTAGACGATGCATTTCAGCACAGATGGGTTAATTTAGGTTTAAGTATTTTACTTACAACATTTGACAATCCATTTTACAATGACAAATTACTTCCATTAGGAAGGCTTAGAGAGCAAATTCATCAATCAAATAGGGCTGATTTAATCATCATTACTAAGTCTCCAAAAAATCTAGACAATAATCAAAAAAATATAATTCAAAACCATTTGTCAAAAAATAATGAAAAACCTATTTTTTTCTCATCCATTCGCTATAAAAAAATTATATCTTACTTTAGTCATAATGAAAGAGAAATTAAAACAAATACTTCAATATTTTTGATCACTGGTATTGCTAATTCAAAGCCTCTAACTGATAAATTAAAAAAAAATATAATACATCATTTTAAATTTAAGGATCATCATTACTTTACTAAAAACGAAATACTAAATATTATATCTTTGTTTATTCAAAATAATAAAAAAGAAAAAATAATTTTAACTACTGAAAAAGATATGTTAAAAATTGTGGAATACAAACAAATCCTAAAAAATATACCTATATTCTATATTCCTATTGAAATTAATTTTTATAATAATTTAGAATTTAATAATAAGATAATTAACTATGTTGAAGAAAATAAAAGAAACTGTTGATTTTTTAAAACAACAAACAGATTTTAAACCTAAATATGGAATAATACTTGGTACTGGCCTATCTAATTTAGTTTCAGAAATTCAAGTTATTTATTCTATTGATTATGAAAAAATTCCAAATTTCCCAACAACAACAGTTGAAGGTCATTCTGGTAAGTTGATTTTTGCTTATTTATCAGAAAAACCAATATTAGTTATGCAGGGTAGGTTCCATTTTTATGAAGGTTATAGTATGTTTAATGTTGTCATGCCTGTTAGAATAATGAAACTACTGGGAGTTACCGATTTGTTTGTGTCAAATGCTAGCGGAGGTGTAAATCCAGATTATAATATAGGAGATCTTATGATTATTAATGATCATATAAATTTAATGCCAAATCCCTTAATTGGTCCAAACATTAATGAACTTGGAACAAGATTTCCTGATATGAGCAATCCTTATTGTAAGAAGATGATTAAGCTTGCAACTAAAATTGCTAAAGAAAATAATATTAAAATACAGCAAGGAGTATATGTTGGTGTGACTGGGCCTACATTAGAAACACCTGCTGAATATTTTTATATGAGAAAAATTGGAGGAGATACAGTTGGAATGTCTACAGTTCCAGAAGTAATTGCCGCAAGACATATGAATATATCGTGTTTTGCTATTTCTGTTATAACAGATTTAGGTGTTAGTGGTAAAATAAAAAAAGTTACACATCAAGATGTACAAAAAGCTGCACAAAATAGCGAACCAAAATTAACTCTTATTATTAAAAACCTATTAAAAAATATTTAGAAATGAAAATTATACCAATAACTCTACTTCTTAACATTTTATATTGTTTTTCATCTAACGCTCAACAAGTTGCAAATTTATTATATAATTGGCAGGATACTAGCCTAGTTGGTTCATGGGCTTATAATAACACCTATAATGAATGTTGGGGAATGGAAATAAATGATTTAGAAATTGCTATAATTGGATCAACAGCAGGCACGCATTTTTTTGATATTACAGATCCAATTAATTCTCAAGAAATTGGTTTTGTAGCTGGCGCTTATACTGGTGGAGGTGTTATACATAGAGATTACCATAATATGGATGAGTACCTTTATATTGTTTGTGATGAAGGAAGTTCTAGTACTTTGCAAATTGTAGATTTATCTGGATTACCATCAACAATTAACACTCTATATGATTCAAATGTTTTGTTTTCTAAAGCACATAATATTTTTATTGATACAACAACTTCTAAATTGTATGCCTGTGCTTCAAACAGCGCAATGGATATATATGATTTAAGTAATCCAATTGATCCAATATTGATATATAGTTACAATGATGTTGGTCATGTTCATGATACATATGTAAGAAACGATACTGCATATTTAAATTGTGGATATGATGGTTTTAAAATAGTAGACTTTAATAATATTACGATGTCAGGTGGAAGTCATAATGAATTAGCTTCATTAACATCATATCCTGATGCTGGCTACAATCATTCTGGATGGTTAAGTGATAATGGGAATATATATATAATGCAAGATGAAAATCACGGTTATGATGTTAAGGTGCTAGATGTGTCAGATTTTAATAACATAACAGTTATGTCTACATTTAATTCTGGTGTTAACTCACAATCTATAGCTCATAATGGGATAATAAAAGGTGATCTACTATATTTATCTTATTATCATGATGGGCTTAGAATATTCGATATATCGAATCCTATGAATCCTACTCAAATATGGCAATATGATACATATTTACCCAACAATCATTCTTCTTATAGAGGCTGTTGGGGTGTGTATCCTTATCTTCCATCTGGAAATATTATAGTATCAGATATGCAAAGTGGACTTTACATTATCAAATGTTCTAACACTAATATAGTACATGAAAATTCTAAAGAAAATATTATATTTCACAATCTACAAAAAAATTATTTCAATTTTAAAACAAATAATGCTACTAGTATTAAACTATATAAAATATCTGGAGAATATATAAAAGATGTAAAGGTTAATTCTTTTAATACAATGATTGAAAAGAAAAATCTTAAATCGGGGGCATATATCTATAAAATTATAAATAAGAATCAGTTTGTTCAAAGCGGTACAATTATCTTTAAATAATATGAACATAAAAACAAAATATAAAACCATAATAGGACTTGAAGTTCATGCTCAATTACTTACTAATACTAAAGCATATTCTTCTGATGAAAATATATATGGTGCAATACCGAATACAAAAACTAGTCCAATTTCATTAGGTCATCCTGGAACACTACCAAGTATTAATAAGAAGGTAATTGAATACGCTGTAAGGTTAGGAGCTGCGATTGGATCTGATATTCGTCAAAACAATGAATATGCTAGAAAAAATTATTTTTATGCAGATTTACCTAAAGGTTATCAAATTACTCAAGATAAAACTCCTATTTGTACTGGCGGTAGTATTGTGATTAATTTTGGTAAAAAAAATAAAAAATCAATTAATATCACAAGAATACATATGGAAGAGGATGCTGGAAAAAGTATACACGATATAGATCCATTTAATACATTAATTGATTTAAATAGAGCTGGAGTTCCTTTACTTGAAATAGTATCTGAACCAGAACTTAATTCATCTGAAGAAGCATACGAATATCTTAATGAAATAAGAAAAATATTAAGGTACTTAAATATATGTAATGGTAATATGGAAGAAGGAAGTTTAAGATGTGATGCTAATATTTCTGTAATGCTAAGTGACGATAATAAATTTGGTACAAAAGTAGAGGTTAAAAATATGAACTCTATGCGTAACGTCAAAAAAGCTATTGATTTTGAAATTAATAGACAAATTAATCTAATTGAGCAAAATGATATAGTTATATCTGAAACAAGAAGTTTTAATGCAGCAGATGGTACGACGATTCCGATGAGAAGAAAAGAAGAAGCGAATGATTATAGGTATTTTCCAGAACCTGATATATTACCAGTAATCATTACAAAAGAATATATTAAAAAAATCAATGATACTCTTCCTTTACTTCCGGAGCAACTATATGTTAAATTCACAAATAATTATAATCTTTCTAGTTATGATGCAAGTGTATTGATTGAGGATAAAGATATTGCATTATATTTTGATGAACTTTGTAGTTATTCTAAAAATTATAAAATCTCAGCAAATATTATAAATGGAATTGTAAAATCATATTTAAACGAGAATGCTATTTCGATAAAATCAATAGCAATAACTCCTAAAAGACTTGCTGGTCTTATTAAACTTATAAGTAGTAATGAAATAAGTAATACTGTTGCAAATTCAAAATTATTTCCTTTAATGCTAAAAAATAAGGAATCAGCTAAAGAACTAGCTGAACAACACAATCTTAAACAAGAAAAAAACAATGATGCAGTTCTTGATTATATCAACAAAGTAATTTCAAAGTATCCTGATAAAGTAGAAGAATATAAAAATGGAAAACTGGGTCTTTTTGGTTTATTTATGGGTGAAATAATGAAAATATCTAAAGGTAAGGTTGATCCGAAAATTACAACACGTCTTTTAAAAGATAGACTTGAGCAATGAAAAAAACAAAAAACAAAATTTATTTTGCTTCTGACTTTCATTTAGGTAATATGAATCTAAACCAAAGTCATGATCGAGAAAGAAAAATAGTCAAATGGCTTAATCAAATTAAAAAAGATGCAAAAGCTGTTTATTTACTAGGTGATGTTTTTGATTTTTGGTTTGAATATAAGAAAGTGGTTCCCAAAGGTTTTGTTCGTTTATTATCAAAATTATCAGAATTAATCGATGATGGAATTGAGATTCATTTTATAACTGGAAATCATGACATGTGGATAAGAGATTATTTTTCAAATGAAATTGGCATAATTACTCATTTTGAAAATCAAATTATAAATATCGATAACAAAAAAATTATGATTGGTCATGGTGATGGGTTGGGGAATGGAGATTTTACTTATAAATTATTAAAAAATATATTTACATCAAAATTATGTAGAATGTTATTCTCGGCAATACATCCTGATATTGGAATAACAATTGCTCAAATTTGGTCAAAAAATAGTAGGAAAAAGAAAGCTAACTCTAATTATAATAAGGATAAGGATATTCTATTGAAATACTGTAAAGACAAGTGTATAGATGAAACGATAGATTATTTTATTTTTGGACATAATCACCATCCTTTAGAAGTAAAAATAAATAATAATTGTACGTATTTTAACCTAGGAGATTGGATCACTCATTATACGTATGTTGTTATTGAAAATAATCAGGCCTTTCTAAAAAAGTTTTAAAAACACCTAAAAAGCGAATTAATTTCTTTTTATCAACTTATCCACACCTAAAGACTTATTATTTTCTAAATCAATAACTTTAATAAAATATATTCCATTTTTAAGAAATGAAGTGTTGATATTTTCAATTAAATGTTCGTTTGTAATAAGTTTTCCTTTAAAAATATTTAAAACCTCAATACCTAAAACATTAACAAGTTTAATTTCAACATGCTTATCAGCCAAATCATAAATTGTAATATTAGTAGGGAAACCGCCCTTTACAGGATTAGGATGAATTAAGATATTGTATAGTGGATTTACATTTGAAATCAATAAATCATTTTCTTCTCCAATTCTAATATCATCTAGATAAAAATTATTACCACTACCATTTGTTACAAATTCAAATCTAAATCTAATATTATCATCTTTAAGAGCAGAATGCTTCATGATACGTGTGTTCCACTGATCTATAGTGGGAGTAAAATCAGATGTATATAAGCCAGCATTTGCCGCTTCAACAGCATCTAAAGAACCTAATGGTCTCCATATTTCACCACAATCATTTGAATATGTAACATTTAAAACATTACTAGGACTTGTGTTAATAGCTGCGCCAGAATAAGAAAATCTTATAGCAGGCGTATTAAGGCCACTTAAATTATAGCTTTGGGAAATTATTTGGTTAGAAGGACTTGCTACACTCAAATTATCTCTATCCATCATAATACATGAACTACCATCAGAAGCAACTCCACTAACCCATTCCCAACGACTTTGTTCTTGTTGTGAGAAATTCCAATCTCCCCCTTGATTTTGAGATTCTGCTCTTACCCAATCTGAATTTAAGTCAGCTTCACTATTAAAAGTGTATTGATATGCACCTGCTGAATTATTAGATGAGTTTGAACCAACATAAATAAAGTCTTCTTTTTTAGTTTGTGTAACACATTGATTAATATAATTTGCTACATATGTTGTTTTTTGAGCAATACCTCTAAAATATGATGTATTTTCTAAACCATAATATACTCCCAAACTATCTATAAAAATTTCTGTTATATTGTTTACCGTTGCAGTATTTAAATCATTAATAGCTATATCGTAAAGCCCTTGTTGACTACTAGCTTGTATAATAACATCGCTTATAATTGTGTCAATTGAAGTAGGTAAAGGAGTATTGGGTAAATCTGAAAGCTGATCAACTCTTGTTTGAGTTATTTCATCATAATTAATTGTTAGAGTAACGTCATATGTACCAGGAGTGGCATATGTATGCAAAACATTATCATTTACTTGACTTGTATTACCATCGCCTAATTCCCAAAGAACATCTGTAATTGTATTACCAAACATACTTTTATTTGATTTTAACCACACCTCCTCCCCAAGACAAATAGAGTAATGAGAAGCATTTTCTCTAAAGTCAGCTTTTTGATTGCATACTGGAGAAACTGCTCCATCAGTAGTTCCAGTAGAAATCAGATTTTGTTCTTGCCATAAATACTCTCTGTATCCAAATGGAGCTTCTGCTGATCCATCTCCAGTTAGTGTAAATAACATCTCATCAACCTGACCCTGACTAAACATTGTGACATATTGATCGTTTGTATAATCCATATAATTCATAAACATTTCACCAGCCCAATTTAAAGAATCTGCTATACATCCTTGACCTTGAAAACCAACATGATAAGGAAAAGAATTAGTTGAAGGTAATGGGCCAGGATTATCTCCAAAACCATTTGAATATCTTTGTGGTGGGGTGTCTTCAATACCATCATTTCCACAAATTGCATCACCCCATATATGTCTTAATCCAAGCCAATGTCCAACTTCGTGAGTTAAGGTAGCAGATTCAGAATTAGCAAATTGACTAGAAATAAGAACCACTCCATCTGTAGCCATATTATTATCATAAGGGAATTGTGCGTAACCTAGCAAAACACCTCCATTGTCTTGTGGCAAGCTCTTTACAACCCAAATATTTAAATATTTATTGGAAGACCAATAGCTCAGAGATTTTACTTGATCTCTTGGTTCAGGAACATCAGTTAACTCTGATTGGATTCTATTTACACCAGATGTAGGTTCTCCTAATGGGTCTTTTGTAGCTAATCTAAATTCTACATTTGCAACACCTCTTACCGCAGCAAATACATCAGGTGTTCTAGATAAAAAATTATCAGATTGACCGTTGATATTTTTATTTAACACATTGATTGCTGTACGAATTTGGGCATCTGTTACATTCTCAGCACCTAAATTATGCACAACATGAACAACAACTGGTATAATTTTTTTTCCTGTTTGTGATTTTAAACTCACATTTTTTAGAAGTGATTTTCTTTCTTGGTTTAATTGATTATTTTTTACTCCTAAACTATTATAAAATTCTGGGTATTTTTTTATTTGATCTTCAAGGTATCCATCATAAGAACCACAAGTTCCTTGACTAAAAGTAAAATTTGAAAATAAAAACAAGCCAAGAGTAAATAATATAATTCTATTTTTCATGAGTTTAAATTTTTTTTTAGAAAACAAATATAATAATATCTCTAATATATATTAGACGGAATTACAATAAACTAAGTAAAATTATAAAATATGTTTTTCTGCATGATAGGAAGATCTAACTAATGGTCCGCTCTCAACATGCTTAAAACCTAAAGAATGTCCTATGCTTTTATATTCAGAAAATTCTTTTGGGGAAATAAATCTATCTACTGGCAAATGTTTAGATGTAGGTTGAAGATATTGACCAATTGTCATTATAGAAACACCTACATCTCTTAAATCTTTCATTGTATTAATAACCTCGTCTTTTGTTTCACCTAAACCAAGCATTAATCCAGATTTAGTTCTTAAACCTCCTTTAGAAAGATAATTTAAAACATTTATACTTCTTGAATATTTAGCTTGTATTCTAACTTGCCTTGTCAATCTCTCAACTGTTTCAATATTATGCGATACAACTTCAGGTGCAACATCAATAAATTTTTGCAAATCCTTTTCTTTACCCTTAAAATCTGGTATTAATGTCTCTAATGTTGTTTTAGGATTTTTTCTTCTAATTGCTTTAATAGTTTGAATCCATATATCTGATCCTCCATCTTTTAAATCATCTCTATCAACAGAAGTTATAACGGCATGCTTAACTTTCATTAATTTAACAGACCGTGCAACCTTTAGCGGTTCAAATACATCAACATTCAAAGGTCTTCCAGTTGCTACATTACAAAAACCACATGATCTAGTACAAATATTTCCTAATATCATAAAAGTAGCTGTACCAGCTCCCCAACATTCACCCATATTTGGACAAT
>MDTA01209030.1_pt1 | contig 10569 bp, 6 predicted proteins | sample 811151 | NCBI WGS metagenome assembly MDTA01 (sample SAMN05326648, study PRJNA326480) | marine metagenome | isolation source: seawater | place: Indian Ocean: South | collected 2010 | reverse complement strand
CGACATCGTCGCTCTACTTGGGATGAAGAACACTCAAACCGGGCACACGCTTTGCGACCCCGACCAGCCGGCTACCTTGGAGCCGATGGTATTTCCGGACCCCGTTATCTCCATCGCTATCGCTACCAGGGACAAAGCCAACGCCGAGAAGCTTTCGACCTCCATCGGCAAAATGGTCAAAGAGGACCCTTCTTTCCGGGTCGAGACCGACGAGGACTCGGGCGAAACCATCATCCAAGGTATGGGCGAGCTCCACTTGGATATCAAAGTGGACATCCTCAAGCGGACCTATGGAGTCGAAGTTGATGTCGGCCAGCCGCAGGTCGCCTATCGCGAAACAGTCACACAGCGAATCGAAGACAGCTACACCCACAAGAAGCAATCGGGTGGTTCAGGACAATTCGGTAAGATCGATTACATCATTGAGCCATTGGAGCCAGGCGATGGCTTCCAGTTCGAATCTAAAGTTGTCGGCGGCAACATTCCTAAGGAGTTCTGGCCGGCCATCGAAAAAGGATTCGGAAGCTCGCGCGAGCGTGGTGTTCTCGCTGGCTACCCAACTGTCGATTTCAAAGTGACCCTAACGGACGGATCCTACCACCCAGTGGACTCGTCTGCAGTCGCCTTCGAGACCGCAGCAAAAGCGGGCTACCGCCAGACGATGCCTAAGGCAGGAGCCGAGATCCTCGAGCCAATCATGAAGCTCGATGTCTTCGTTAGTGAAGATCATATAGGCGATGTTATCGGAGATCTGAATCGTCGCCGGGGAATCATCAAGTCACAGGAGCCCACCGCGACTTCAGTCCAAATCAAGGCAGAAGCCCCGCTTTCTGAAATGTTCGGATACATCGGATCGCTGCGAACCATGACTTCTGGACGCGGACAGTTCTCAATGGAGTTCTCTCATTACGCTTCTTGCCCGAGAAACGTTGCGGAACAAGTGATCAAAGAAGCCCAGGAGAGAGAGGAGGCTAAGAAAAAATAGACGTTTTTCGAGCATATCGAATTTCCAAAGCCCGCTCTTTTCACAAGAGCGGGCTTTTTTCTAGGCTTGGCGCAAATTAGGCTTTGCAAAGAAACTTGCCTGAAAAAGGAAAATAGCTAACTTTACCGCGACTCGGATGGTCTACGATGCGTTCGCGCTACGTATCGAAGATTGTCCCTCAACCCAGGTACTTATGTTCAGACGGCGCTCATTGTTTGGCATCCTCGCGATTTCTATCGTTTTGGCTTTCCGGTGTTTTGGCGCTGACGAAGAGGGAAATACGGCTACGCAATCGACTCCCCAAGCTGATGCTTACGAGGAGCAGGGTCTAAAGCCCATGATCCTCGATCCAAGCGACATTTTCTCGGAAGAACGGAACATTCTGCGCAAGCTCACTACGGGCGAGTATCCTTTTCGGCGCGGGCTTTTCAAAGATGATGTCGTGATCAAATCACGCCAAATTAAGCTAGAATCTGGCAAGAAAGTCAGTCTCGTATGGGGACGGCCAAAGAATGCTAAAGTTGCCCCAGCTGTCTTCATAATCGACGTTGAATCCGCCGCCCTAAGCAATGCGCCGGCGCCTCTATTCTTCAACCGGAGAAATCAGCGTCGAAAGGAATTAGAAGCCAAATACCTCCTGACCTCGCCTTTCGGCAGCAACCTCCTCGGGCACGGATTTGTCGTTGCTTATGCGGTCGGAAAAGATCTCAGCACGCTTAGGTCAGCGAGGAAAGAGGATTGGATCGATATGTTCGACAAGATACGCGATTTTAAAGAGGTAGAAGACAGCAGCTTCTTTCTTATGTCGACAAAGGAGTATGCCAACCTTTCGGTTTATCTAGCAAGCGTGTATTCATTTAGTGGATTCATCCTTGAAGAACCGCACTACATGCTTTTCAGCCGGCAGACTCATCGCAAAATCATCGACGAAAGCTATCGCTACACTTCGGAGCAAATATGGAACCGTACCGATCCGTCTCGCAAGGATCTTTATCATAGGATCTTCGGAAGTATCTACTCTCCTATAATGATCGTGAGGGTGGAAAACTCGCCTACTCTCGATTTCAATGAAAAGACGCTGATCAGCGCACTGAAAGAGACTAACACCCATTTTGAAACGATCACGCTTCCCCAGGTGCCCCGAAAATTAGTCTCTCTCAGCGAATCAAATGGCGTACTGGATACCGAGCCGAGAGTTACCTACAATGCTCCGTCGGTCTCCACTTGGCTAGAAGGCATGATCACCTATCTCAAAGTCAATTCGGATACCATGCCAGTAGAGCTCGAGAAACGAAAACTAGTATACTAGAAAAGACTGGGGAGGCGATCTGCCAGTCGCATTTTGAGATCGGAAGAATCCATCTCTGCAAAGACGCTTGCCCTTTTCACTGGTCCGCGCCCTATCCCAAAATGAGAGCGCCCGCCCTGCTTTTAATCGCTATTTGCCTAATTCCCAGCGCCGTATCGCAATCAAGCGACCAAGCGACTTTAGACATGATCCTTGCCGAGGTTCGCGCTCTAAACGAAAAAGTGGCAAATTTGGAAAAACGAGTGGCCGCGTTTGAATCGTCTTCCGAAGAAGTCCCTGCGGTCACTCAGGCGGCCATCGACTATGCCGAGTCAAATCCCCCGCCAGTAGAAGCAAAGAGCCGCAACAAATGGTACGAAAACCTTCGAGTGGAACTCAAAAAAGCGGACGTACGGGCCAGTGGCGATTGGGTGAAACCAGAATCTTGGGATAAGATTGAGACCAAAATGACCCCCGATGAAGTGATCGCTATTTTGGGAGAGCCTTCCGCCAGAAAATTTTCAATCCGCAAGGATACCGACGAGATTCTGATCTACGAAGGCGATCTGCATGGAACCGGTAAGCTAGTTCGGGGAGAAGTCCGGATCTACAAAGGTAAAGTACGGCGCTTCTCAGCTCCTAATTTCTAGTTCCTCGATTCCTCTTTTCCAAAGCCCGTCAAGGGAATGGAATTTCCGTTCGACACTATAGCGGATTCCATCCAGAAACTTCCGACTTATGACGATACTTGAAGACCTGGAATGGCGAGGGCTCTTGCACGATTGCACAGCCAAAGAGGAATTGGCTTCACGATTGGAAAAGGAGCCTATCGTCCTGTACGCCGGATTCGACCCTACCGCTGACAGTCTTCATGTCGGAAACCTGGTCCCTCTCATTGCCCTTAGGCGCTTTCAGAATTTCGGGCATGCGCCCATAGCCCTTGCAGGTGGCGCCACCGGCAGCATTGGTGATCCCTCAGGTAAAAAGTCCGAGCGACAGCTACTGTCCCAAGAGACTTTAGAGAATAACATCGCGGCTGTAAGAACTCAGCTATCCAGTATTCTGGATTTCAGCGAAGACATTCCCAACACAGCCCGTCTCGTTGACAACAATACTTGGATGGCCCCAATCAGTTATCTCGATTTCCTACGAGATGTCGGCAAACACTTCACCGTGAATGCCATGGTCGCCAAAGAGAGCGTTCGGGCTCGTATGGAAGACCGCGATGTCGGCATCAGCTACACGGAGTTTTCCTATATGCTTCTCCAGGGCTACGATTTCTACCACCTCAACCAAAGCGAGAATTGCGAGTTGCAAATCGGCGGCAGCGACCAATGGGGAAATATCACTATCGGGGCCGAGTTGACTCGCAAGAAAGCGGGGGCGACTGTCTTCGGGCTGACCTTGCCTCTCATCACCAACGCAGACGGAAGCAAATTCGGGAAAAGCGAGTCGGGAGCCATTTGGCTAGATCCTAAACGCACAAGCGTGTACCGATTTTATCAATACTTTATCAATGTAGATGACCGGGATGCCATTCGCTATATCAAATATTTCACCTTTCTCGGCAAAGAGTCTATCGATGACCTGGAATCGCGCCATAACGAAAATCCAGGCGCCCGCGAAGCTCATCGTGCTCTTGCTCGGGAAATGACTAATCTCATTCACGGCGAAAGCGCTACCGAGGACGCCATTCACGCAAGCAAAATTCTATTCGGCGGAGGGCTCGATGGCATTTCGGAAAACGCCTTGAGCGAAGTCGCCAACGAAATACCCAATAGCTCAATTAGCGCCGATTCCTTATCTGGAGAAGGGAAACCCCTGCTCGAAGCTCTCGTCGAATGCGGGCTTTCTTCCTCCAAAGGGCAAGCTAAGAAGGATATCCAAGGCGGCGGCGTCAATGTAAACAATTGTCGCATACAGGATATTCAAACCAAGCTCACGGAAAGCGACGTGCACTTCGGCAAATACATCCTCCTACGTCGCGGAAAGAAAAACTACGCAGCCCTAATAGTGGAGTAGCTCACTCGCTTCAGCGTGAGCCTTGATTTTTCAATCTGCCCCTTTCGTGTTTAGAGAGTGTCTACTGATAAGGCGTGTTTCTGTATCTTTCAGGCAGTCGTGCCTTCTCCGGGTTCTTTCGTATGTAGTCTTCGACACGTTTAAATTCGGCTTCGTCTCGAATCCACCTATCGAACCAGTCGATTTGCCAAAACCTCCCCCTTCTACCCAGTTCTCTGTTGATACGAAAGCTGGATCGTCCCTTTAGTCGCTTCACAAAATCTTCAACTCCGATCGCAGCCTTATCTGCAGGACCAGCAATCAAATGAACATGATTTGGCATGATACAGAATTGAAGAGTTTCCCACAGATCCTTTTGGCACGAATTGATTATCTCGACTTCCATAGATCTCGCGATATTCTCGTCTTCAAAAAGGCAATATCCATATCCGCTATCCAAATACTTTTCGCATATTCGAAAGACATTTCGCTGATACTCCAAGAATGCCTCGGATTTAGCTTCGATAGTCTCTAAGCTACTCCGTTCTTCATCCAGTTTTCGCTGCACTCCCCTGGGCATTGAATCAACAACCCTCAGAGTAATAAAATATACTCCGTTCTTGATCTCCCAGTGTGCAATCACGTCCGCCAATATCTTTTCGTTTCTCGAAGATCCATAATCTATTGCATTCACTTTCAAATGTTCCAGCAAGCTATAACGCTCACGCTGAAGCGAGTGAGCTACTAATGAAAGTCGTACGAGCTGGCAGCCGGTAAGTCGCCTACCAGGAGTGGCTCGATCTTGTCCGCTTTCACGTGGATAACGTTTTCCAAGTTCTGCAATGTTCCGGTGACAATGAGAAATTTTTCCTGGGTAATTGTCAGACGGTTACGCTCGAGCATCTTTGGGAACACTACGATATTCGATATCCCGGTCTCGTCTTCCAAGGAAATGAATAGAAAGCCTTTGGCCGTCCCCGGCCGTTGTCGGCAGATCACTTGCCCCGCTACTCTTACGCGATTGTTTTGCGGCGTGTGCTCCAGGTCATGAGCCGTCCAGACTTGCGACAGTCGAGCCCGAATGGCCGCCATCGGATGAGCCCCCACCGTAACGCCTATACCCTGGTAGTCGGCTTGCAAGCGCTCCACATGTGTCATGATTTCCAGTGGGCTCAAATCGCTTTCCTCTTCCGCTACTGCATCGGCGAACAGGTCCCCTGGATCGTAGACCGTTTCCACCGACCAAAGGGCATGGCGCCGGCTTTTTTCAAAGCAATTCAAAGCCCCAATCGAAGCTAAAGTACGCAACTCGTCTCGATCGAAATGCGTTCTCCTGCGAAAGTCCCCCAAGTCCACATAAGGGCATCTCTCCCGAACTTCTAGCATCGCTTCCGCATGAGCGCGGCTTACTCCGTTTACCATGATCAATCCCAATCGAATCGAGCTTTCGCTCTCCACCGCGCAGAGCCAATCGGACTGCATCACATCCACTGGCCGAGCTCGAATGCCATGCCTCTTGGCATCCTGGATTAATGTGGCCGGAGAATAGAACCCCATTGGCTGGTTGTTGAGCAGAGCAACGTAAAACTCTGCAGGGTGATTAGCTTTCAAATACGTGCTAGCATAGGCTAGTAACCCAAAGGAGATCGCATGGCTTTCCGGAAACCCGTAATGGGCAAAACTGGATACCGATTTCACCACTTGCTCGATCTTTGTTTCAGGAACCTTCCGTTCTCTCATGGCTTCCACCAGATCTCGTGTGACTTGCTCAATCCGGTCATCGGTCCGGAAGAAGCTCACTGCTCGGCGCAGTTCCTCAGCCTGGGCCCCCGAGAAATCGGCCATCACCATCGCCACTTTCAAGATCTGCTCCTGAAAAAGGGGCACTCCGAGCGTTCTCTCCAGCATCGGTTTCAAGCGATCGTCAATATACTCGATCTTCTGACGCCCGGCCCGACGCTCTAGGTAAGGATTGACCATATCCCCTTGGATGGGGCCCGGACGAATAATCCCTACTTCGATGACCACGTCGTAGAACTCTTTCGGTTTCATTCGGGGTAAGGTCGCCATTTGGGCCCGGCTTTCGATCTGGAAGACCCCAATGGTGTCCGCCTTCTGCATCATTTCGTAAGTGGCGGGATCATCTTTGGGGATGCTCGCTAAATCAATGTCTACTCCCTTAGACCGAACCGCTTCGAATGAGTCTTGCATGACCGCCATCATCCCCAACCCCAGCAAGTCCACCTTCACCATACCCATATCCTCGCAATCTTCCTTGTCCCATTGAACAACCGTTCGCCCAGGCATGCTTGCCGGTTCTAAAGGGGTGATGGAATCCAGCTCCCCCTCGCAAATGACCATTCCCCCAGAGTGCTGGCCCAAATGCCGTGGCATTCCCAGGATTCTCGGAAACAATCGGGCCAGCGATCCCATGCGTGGATGATTCGTATCAATGCCCGACTTTTCCAGTTGCTCCTCCATAGAAACTCCATGAGAGTAGTTATGGCTTCCATACAGTGATGAGAAGCGCCCAAGAACTTCATCTGGAAATCCTAGAACCTTACCTATCTCGCGGATCGCGCTGCGCCCGCGATAGGTGATCACATTGGCTGTCATGGCCGCCCCTCGACGGCCATAGCGCCGATACACTTCCTGGATAACCTGCTCGCGCCGGTCGCCACTAGGCAGATCTATATCGATATCCGGCCAGCTTTTCCGCTCCTCGTTCAAGAATCGCTCGAACAGCAATCGCCCGCCTACCGGGTCGACAGGGGTTATCCCCAAACTATAGCAAACCGCGCTATTAGCAGCGCTGCCCCGGCCTTGAGCCATGATATCATGCTCTCGGCAATAGTTGACCAAGTCCCATACGATAAGAAAATAGCCCGAAAATCCAAGCTTCACGATCACATCTAGCTCCCGTTTCAACTGCCACCGGACAGCTGGACTCAAACTGCGATACCGCTGCTCGGCCCCAAACCAGACAATCTTCTCCAGGAAGGAATCCATTGACTCGCCTTTTGGGACTGGAAAACGAGGGAATTCGTATCCAAGATTCTCCAACGAGAATTGGCATCGTTCCGCGATCCGCAGCGTGTTGGCAATCGCCTCCGGGTGATCGCGAAACAAATAGGCCATTTCTTCGGCTGGCTTCACAAAGCGCTGCGCGTTCCGGCTCAGCAGCTCCCCGGCTGTATCCAGACGCTTCTTTTCCCTCAGACAGGTGAATACGTCCTGAACCATTCGATCTCCTGGCTCCGCATAGCGCACCCCATTAGTTGCCACCAGAGGCAAACCGGAAATTCTAGCCAGATCACTCAACGCCCCTATCCAACGATCCTCTCCTCGAATCAATAGCCGTTGAATTTCAATTCCAATATCGTCATCGGAAAAGACGCGACGCATCTGTCGAAAGCTCCTTTCAAGCTCGGAAGCTCCGCCCTTCTGCCAAGCCCGTCGCAAAGGCCCATCTTCGTCTCCAGTTAGAGCGAAAAGCCCATCGGAAAAGGACTCTAACTCCTTCCATTTCACTCTACCCTCCCCTTTTGCCGAGCGCAGGTGAACCGATGTCAGCAGCTGGCACAAATTCCGGTATCCCTGTCTCGATTTAACCAATACAGGCAAAGCGGATCCATCATCCATGGGAATCTCGCATCCCACAATTGGGCGCACACCTCGTTTTCGAGCTTCCTTAAAGAAACGCGGGGCGCCATAAAAGCCTCCCCGATCGCATACCGCCATTGCCGCAAGGCCCTTATCGGCAGCCGCGACCGCCAAATCCTTGGGCTGCGATGCTCCCCTCAGAAAGCTGTATGCCGAACAGGCATGCAATTCGATGTATTGGTTCATGTTATTACCCGCTTTTTAGCTAGTAGCTATTTAGTCCATAGCCAGGAGAGTCCGAAAATCTATGGACTGAACTCCTCAAGGTGACCTCTTCTTCCTTGGGCCTTCAGCCTTATGCCTTAGCATCAGTCATACATCCCCTCGACGATCCAACGGGATCGTTCCTTCACCAGCCGGTAAACGCCGCCGGTCCTCAACTCCACATCCCACTCCAAACGATTCCAGCCTCCCGGCTCCCACCACTGTCCCGAATGGGCCCACGGTCCCTGGCAAGAGCCAATCGCGCCTCCAGCCCGCGAGCAGTGAAACCAAACTGGCCGTCTATCGCGAGTCCTCACATCCGCATCCAACGGCGGGCGAAATCGTCTCAAAGCCATGCCATACGACTTCCTTCCTCCGGTCGGACCCGCCTGAGGAACCGTTGAGGGAAGACGCTCCATCCTAATTCCATCAGGACGGCCATCAGCCTCCAGCGCCGGTCGACCAACATTGTCCGGACCCACAATCCCCGCTAGCTGGGCAAGTGTCTGAGAAAATCGGTGAGGATCTTTCAAGCTGCTCTCGAAAAGCCCCAGTTGATTTTCATTTCGCTCCACCGGGTCGATTTCCAAACTGATGCCGACAATCGCAGATGTCGTACCCATGTTTTCTAAACGAATAGACAGCAGCGAAAACAGGGCATTCGCGTCGCAAGTCGGATCTGGAATCCTCAAGGATAGTCTCGCCGCTTCCACCCGTTCTCCATCGTCCAATTGAATATCCGCCAAGCGCAACTCTAGATTGAGCGATTCCGCGACCAGAGCAACTCGGCTAAGCCTCAGACAAAGCGAGTCCAGAAAGCGGCGAATAATGAAGAGTAGCGGTTCCAAAGTATCAATTTCGTATTCAAAGTCTAGCGACTCAATATAGTATTCCGGCAAAGCCGAAACGCGTAGCGGACGCTCCTCCCTGCCCGATAGGCGATCCCAGAAATCCAGACCCTCTTTCCCCAATCGCTTACCGACCTCTTCTCGATACAGGCCTACGAACGCCCCGGCAGAATCGATTCCCCACTGAGTCAAAATCGAATGCAAATGTTCTGAAGGTTCAGCAGCGATGATCGGCAGAGAACCTAGAAAAGCCTTTAGAGACTGGCAGGGAGGACCAAGGCCACTTCTCCCTATCCCCTCCATCTCGGCTACCATAGCCGGCCATTCGTGTTCCGCCTCCGCGGCTGACTGGGGATCAGTCTTCGCTATGGCTACGCCCGGGACACAGTCACCTCTATCATGAGAAATAAACTCGCCCACTACCTTTACTCGTTTCGATTCTCTAGCTACCAGTAGAGCTAGATCCGGCGTTATCGAAACCCCCATTCGCCCTTTCAACCCTAGTCCTTGCAATGCGGATACGATTTCCTCGCATCGCTCGTCTAAGCCACTCCGATTAACTCCATCCAAGCCAATAGTACAGACACCTGAATAGGTCTCCTCCACTTGAGGCGACAAGGAATAAGCGCAATCGAACAATGCCCGCCCTGCCGACGCCTCCGCTTTTTCCGATCGATAGCGTACAATAAGCTCTGGGCAGCGGGCAATCGCCTGGGGTAGGCTCAATCCTGGGAACACTGCTGAGCGTTCGGCTCCGATCGAGCAATCGATCACCGATGACTTGGCCAAAGAAGCGTCTACTAAAGCAATCGGCTTGCCCATCAACCCTTCCTCCATGCGCGATACCGCCTGCAAAGCGAAACGAGGAACATCAATCACCGCATACATCATTCACCTCCCCTCACAGGTAGCGGGTTATTCCTAAAGGCAGGGAGGATCGGCTCGATCCTCCAAAATACGAATACGGAGAGCCGGGCTGGTCCTCCCTACCAGAAAGCCGAGGCAATTTTCGACACATTAAATCCAAATCGGAGTAAATCTCTTTATAATATTTAAAATTTGAATACATTTATTTACCCCGTCTGGATCATCTGCGGGAAGTCCCCCATTCCCTGCTTGCGAAGCCGGAGCGCATCGAAAGCGAGACTCTCGGCGATTTCTCGCGAAACCGCATCGCTTTGCTCCAGCGAGAGACGGCCCGTAAACGCCACCCGGATCTGGGAACTGGGAATCATTGGCCTAGGCGTGTATATAACCAACAAAGCCGACCGCTTCCCGCCCAACCGCTGCAAGCGATACCAGATAGACGATCGCGCCCGCTTCAGGGACCGCTCATCGCAACCTCGAAGATCGATCAAAATCATGCCCAGATTCTCGTCCCGAAGCAACGTATCCGCCGCCTGCAAAGCTTGATTCAACGAGCAACACCGTACCCACAGGAGATGCTCCAGCAATTCCGGCGGCGAAGTTTGCGGATCAAAGGCATCGCTTCCGTCTACCAAAGCCGCGAAACAGCGTCTCCTGCGAGCCATTTCCAGCAAGCGTAGGAGCATGGTTTGACCGCCCGAGCTTGGAGATGG
>MDTA01123088.1_pt1 | contig 10569 bp, 8 predicted proteins | sample 811151 | NCBI WGS metagenome assembly MDTA01 (sample SAMN05326648, study PRJNA326480) | marine metagenome | isolation source: seawater | place: Indian Ocean: South | collected 2010 | reverse complement strand
TTTTAACTAATGGCTTACCTCTATATCTGCTAGAGCCATATCTAGCTGGAATAATAATACTTATACTCATTTATTTTAGCTCCTTTATATTTGCAAATCTTAGATTTAATTTTGTTTTTGTTAGAGATGCAAAACTTATATTTTTTGTTTTATATTTTTTACTAATATCATTTAAAAGCTCCTGAGTAGAATCTTGATCAGGCACATCTTTTAAATATCCGTCAAATCCTGCCAAATAAATTTTTTTAAAACCTTTAGAAATTAAATAACCTATACTATAAATTAAAGCTAGAGGGGAATTAAGTGATATATATTCTTTATTTATAATGGTTTTTTTGTTAATAAATATTCCATAATCAATTATAATTTTATTTTTAAAAATCTTCCTTATTTTTGGTGATAAACATGAATACGGCACAAGAAGGGGCCCTCTGTAGTGTTTTAGATAATTTAAATTAGAATGTATTCTCATTGGATGGCATATTGCTCTAATATTAATTAATTCATTATCAAATTGTTTGGAATTATTTAGACTAATTACAAGTGTTTTTGTTGTTTTTATTTTTTTTTCAAGATTTATTTTAATTTTATTTAATTCATTTCCTGGACCTAAAATTAAAACTTGAGAAAAATATTTACTGACTAAATTATAATTTTTTTTACTATAAGTTTTTTCAGTAAATTTATAAATATTAAATGCTGATAATAATGCAAATGGATTATATGATTTTGCATCATTATTCTTTAAATATTTTATCGCTTTAAAATAATCGTCTTTTTCATATCTAGAGTCCGCTAACATATTTTGAATATAAGTAGGATGAATTTTATATTTACCAGACAGTTTATATAAAACATTTGTACCCCATTTATATTTTTGTTTTAATTTAGAAAAAATTTTTAAGAGCTTTTTAATTGAATCATTTTTAAAGTTTTCTTTTTCGTAAAAAAATTTTATTAACTCCTCAGTTTTGGTGTTTCCAGGACCTCTTCCCATTCCCATAATAGTGCTATCTAGCCAAGTTATTCCTAACTTGTTCGCATATATTGTGTTGCTTAGTGCTAATGATAAATTATCATGTGCATGAATGCCTATTTTTTTAAACCAATGTTTTTTAAAAAGCTCAATAATTTTTTTTAGTTGTACTTTTTTTAAAGAACCTAAGCTGTCTGCTACATACAAGTAATCAAAATAATAGTTTGAAAATTTACAAATTTTTTTAATTTGACTTTTATTAATTTCACTAATTTGCATAACATTTATAAATAATTTTAATTTATTATTTTTTTTTAAAATTTTTAAATATTTCTCTATTTTAAAAACTTCATGAAAATGACAGGCTATTCTTATAAAAGATAAATTTGTTTTTTTTAAATCATCTAAAATTTTTATCTTTTTTTTTTCGTCAGCAATATTTGATTTGTTTACTAAATCACTTGCATTTATCATAATTCCCCATTGAACATTTGTAGGAAATTTAAAATTTTTAAAAAAAGATTTATCACAATTAGCAGTTAATCCTTTTTTTTTATCTTTGGGAAAAAATAAAAAACCAATTTCAACGTGACTTACTTTAGTTTTTGAAATCAAATTTATGTATTTCTGAACAAAATTTTTAGAGAACTGCCAATTATTATAATATCCACCATCTCTTAAAGAACAATCTAAAATAATTTTATTCATTAAGTTACTAATCCGATGATTTTAGAATTTTGATAAATATTTTTACTATTTTTTTTATATCTTTCTTCGAAACTCCAGGATGCAAAGGTAGCGTTAGTATTTTCTTTTGTACAGACTCACTTTTTGGAAAAAGATTTTTATTCGATTTGTAATAATCTAGTAAATAACCTGGTTTATAATGCACACCGGTTTCAATTTTATATTTTAGTAATTTATTTCTAATTAAATTTCTATTTTTTGATTTATTTATAAGCAAACAATAAATATGAGGTACCTCTGTACTAAAGTTTCTATTAAATATCTTGACGTAATTGCTAAATTTTTTAAAATTTTCATCATAATATTTAGCTAAATCTTTTCTTTTTTTTGATAATTTTGAAAATCTTTTTAATTGGGTTAATCCAATAGCTGCATTCAAGTCACTCATATGATATCTCCAGCCTTGTTCTTTTACGTTATAGTTCCACCTTCTTTTTCTTTTATATCTTAAATTAGCTTCATTAATTACACCAAGTGATCTAAAAATTTTCGCTTTTCTAATTATTTCTTTGTCATTAGTAACTAAACAACCACCTTCTCCACTTGTAATATTTTTAATTCCATCAAAACTAAAACAATTAATATAGCCCTGTGAGCCGATTTTTTTTCCTTTATACATTGATCCAAATGCATGAGCTGAATCTTCGATAACTTTTATTTTCATTTTTTTTGAAAAGGCATATATCTCATCCAGATTGCAAGGATGACCACTAAAATGAACTGGAATGATAGCTTTAGTTTTTTTTGTAATTTTTTTTTTTAGATTATTTAGATCGATATTAAGATTTTTAGGATCTATATCACATAACACTGGTTTTGCTCCAGTGGCTGATATTGCCTGATATGTGGCTACATAGGTAATACATGGAACCAATATCTCATCACCTTTTCCTAGACCACAAGATTGAATTGCAACTTGTAGGGCAGCTGTTCCAGAATTGAAACAGCACACGTCTCTTTTAAAAAATTTTTTTAAATGTTTTTCAAATTTTTCTACTTCAGGGCCCATACCCAAATATTGGTTTTTAAGTACTTTTTTTACAGAATTTATTTCATAATTTGAAATTGAGGACTTTGAAACTTTGATCATTTAATTTTTAAAAGTTGCCCAAGAGATTTTTTATTTTTTGCAAGAGACTCTAAATTTTCTTTATCTCTTTTTGTGTCAATACTATACCAAAAACCTTTGTGCTTAAATGCTTTTAACTGTTTTTTTTTAGTTAAATTTTCAAGTGGAAATTTTTCAAGAACTGTAGTTTTTGATTTAATAAATTTGAAGATATCACTATTAAAAATAAAAAAACCTCCATTAATCCATCCATAATTTAATTTTAGTTTTTCTTTAAATGTTAAAACTGAATTTCCCTTAATATCTAGTATACCATACCTTGATAAGGGTCTGACTGCTGTAACTGAGGCTATTTTTTTGTGTTTTAAGTGAAAGTTCAGAAGTTTTTTAAGATTTATGTTTGCAAGGCCATCGCCATAAGTAACCATAAAATTCTGATCTTTTAGAATTTTATCAATTTTTTTTAATCTACCACCTGTCATAGTATTTAATCCTGTAGGTACAAAATTGATTTTAATTTTTTTTTTTAAAAATTTTAGTTTATATAAGTTATTTTCTAATCTGTATTTATTAAAATATTTTTTAATTAAGTCTCCCTTATATCCAGTTAGAATATAAAAATCTTTGAATGACTGCTTGGCATATATTTCTATAATATGTTCTAAAATAGTTTTATTTAAAATTTTAATCATTGGTTTTGGTATCTTTTTTGTATATTCAGAAATCCTTGACCCCTTACCGCCAGCTAAAATTACAACTTTCATTTAATTTCTGATTTTAAAATTTCATTTTTATTATATTTTAAGTTAGCAAAATTTATTATCTCACTTGTATTTGAGTCTAAATTTATCATTTTAATCCAGACATTTGATTTTATAGTCAATATCTCTTTTTTATTATGTGATAAGGTTGTTATATTTATTTTATTATTTTTTTTCATAACAAACCTTACTTTACCTTTTATTACTATTAAATTTAAAACCATTTTTTTATGTAAATTCCAACCTTTAGTGGTACCCTTTTTCAAAGAAGTTATATAAAGTTCACCAAAACCAAAATAATTTTTACTTTTTTTATCTAAAATTTTAAATACATCTCCCTTCAAATTTTTTTTAATTTCAAATTTTTTTTTAAAATGAGAGTTTTTTATTTTGATTTTTTTAATCATTGTTTAATATTTCAAATATCTTTTCGTGTGTTTTACTACTATCTAAACAATAATCATCAGTATTTAAATTATTTAAATCAAATTCGTTATTGTAAATTTTAAAGAATAATTTCTCAAAATCCTCGTAAGAAGTAACTTTAATCTTTTTATGATAGCTATCGTTTGGAAGATGTGCGGTATTTCTTCCTTCAGGATCTAAAAAAATACAATATTTCTTTAAACTTAATAATTCCAACCCCATTGTTGACTGCCACGTACATACAACTTTCGAATTTAATGCATAATCATATGAGTGTGATGAATCATAATCAAATGTATTAATATCTTTATCTTCGTAATGTTGATCGACAAATATAATATTAGAGTTATTTAAAAAGTTTATAAAATTTTTATTTTTTTTCATACCATCATACTTTCTTCCTTTAATACAAATTTTTAATTTTGGATATTTATCACTTAAAACTTTAAGCCAATTAAATTGCTCCATCCAATCATCCATAAACTTACTGTGTGTATCCTGAAAATAATTCATATTACTAGCAATATGTAGTAAATCAAAATTAGGAATATTTGATTTTTTTAATTTATCAAACTTAACTGAATTCATAAAAAAAGATCCAACAGGATAAATTTTTTCAAAATGACTTTTGCATTTAATATACTGTAGGTGTGTTTTATTACCTAAGCTGAAAAAAAAATCACAAAAAGTGTACATTCCTGGACCATTCAATTGAGCAATATTTCTTTGAAACAATACTGTCTTACCTCCACCATTTTTTTTAAATAAATAGTTTTTAAGTTTTGAAGTTGTAAATTGTCTTTCTTGAATTAAATACTTACCCATGATTAAAGAGAAAATACTTTCATACTTAATTATAGTTCTTATTAAATTAAATATGATTTCACAATAATTAGTTCTCTCTCTAATCGAAATTAGAAAAACTTTTAAATAAAAAAAAAGAACTTTGATTTTTTTATTATGAATAGAATTTTGAAGGTTTAAGTTTTTATACTTGTTAAACAGAAAAAAATTAAAACCCTGATCAAGTTGAACTCTTGAAATAATAATATTTTTTTTAAAATATTTTAAAAAATTTTTAAATCTATATGCTTCATTTTTGTGACTTATGTCGTCTACAATTATATCAAAAAATATTTTTTTATTTTTTTTTTTATTTTGAGTTAATAAAATCCAAAAAAAAATTAAAATATTTTTAACAAAACTTATTATAGAATTAATTAGTGAAAATTTAGGAAAAAATTTTCCTTCTGAATTTTTAAAATTATTAACTAAAAATAACTTTATATCTTGATCAAATTTATCCTCTGGAATATTAAAAATCGAAGACAAATTAACCAACAAGTTTTTTAAATTTTTATTTTGATAAAACTCTTCAATATAATCTATAAGCAAATTATTTTGAACTTCTGGACTAAGCTCTCTATTCAATCTAAAATTACTTAATCTTTTCATCTAAAATGTAAGGTTTTAGAGTTTTGTCATCAAAAATGAAAATTTTTTCACAATATTTTAAAGTACTATGATTATGTGTGATTAAAATTATAGTTTTTTTTCCTTTTAAAAAATTTAAATTGTCAAAAATGTTATCTTGGGTTTCTTGATCAAGTGCACTAGATGGCTCATCTAGAATCATTATTTCTCTTTGACTATAAAAACATCTAGCTAGTGCTAATCTTTGTTTTTGAACGATAGATAAATTTATACCTCCTTCACCCAATATGGTGTTTATTCCCTCATCCAATGTATTTACAAAACTTTCTAAATCTGCGAATTTAATAGCATTTTTAACTTTTAAATCATTTTCAGGACTTTCTTTTTCACTTAGTCTTATATTTTCTGATATAGAGCCTTGAATAACAATGGGTTCCTGTGCAACGTAAGACATAATTTCATCAGATCTTATAAGGTTGTTTTTTTGGTCTTTTATATGAATTTTTCCATTTGTTGGCTTTAGATAACCTAATATCATATCTATTAAGGTTGATTTTCCTACACCAGACTGGCCTATAATACCTATAAAATCATTTTTCTTAACCTCTAAGTTAAGATTTTGTAATATTTTCTTTTCAGAATTTTTGTAACTAAAGGAAACTCCTTCTAAATTCATAAGTTTAAATTTACTACCATCTCTATTCTTTTCCTTATTAATTGAAATATAATTATTTAAATTATTTTCATAAATGTCAGCATAAACTAATTTTGTTGGTGAAATCGCAAAATTTAAATCATTAATACAAATTCCTATTTGTGAAACACTTGGCAATAATCTTAATGCTGCAAATGCATAAACAGAAATTAATGAAATAATTTCAGAATTATCATAATTCATTTTTGTTGAAAATATTATAAATAAACAGCCAAAAATAATAAAAAAAGCTTCAAGCAAATACTTAGGTAATAATTTAATTTTTTGATTTTGAATATTTGCATTAGAGATTTTTTTTGCCACATTAATCAATTTATCAATTAAATAATTTTCTTTCCTTAGAATTTTAATTTCTTTTATTCCTCTAAAAAGATAATATGAGCTTGAATACAAAACTTTTTCTCCTTGTTGATTTTCTTTTCCTTGAATAACTACTTTTTTGAAAGTGAGTAGATAGTAAGTTAGAGCTATAATAAAAACAAAAAATAATAAAATTATTGTTACGTTGATATTTAAAAATAATAAATATCCAATTATTAAAAAAAATATCAACATTTCTCCTATTAATCTTATACTAGCTTCCATTCCTTGGATAATTATTCTGGTATATTCATTAATTGCAGAATTAACGTAAACAACACCTTTTGCTAAAAATGATTCGTATTCTAATTTTGCGTAATCTTTTACAACTCTTTTTCTCAACACAACTAAAGTTATCCAGCTGAATTTTGCAAGCCAAACTCTAATTAAATATGAAACTATATTTTTAAGGATAAACAAAAACATCAATATAATACAAAGTACAAAAATTAAGGGATATTTTTTAAATATACTTATTTCTTTCACATAATTTATATATTCTAGGTTTGATCCACCCATCATTACTTTAACTAAAGGATAAATTATTGACAAAGACAATACTTCTAAAAACGTAACAAAAACCATCAAAATAACAAAAATAAATAATTTAGATCTCTTTAATTCACATAATTCATAAATTTTAAGTATATTTTTTATCATTTAACTAATTTAATAATTCTCTTATTATTTTTTCATTTTTTATAGAGAAAAATTTTTTTTTAAATTCTTCATTTTTTTTTGATATTTTATTTTCAAGAATTTTTTTTACTAAAACACTTAATTCAGAAAATTTATAAATTATATGCACTCTTTTTTTTAAACTTTTTATTACATCAGGTTTTGGCAAATTATACTTATCAAGAAAAAGAATTATTTCACTATTGCTATAAAGACATTCATATATTGAGGTACTAAAATAATCTAAAATTATTATTTTTGGCTTGTTTATTTCTATAGATTTATAAATTTTCTCATATTTAAGGAAAAAATTACTAATCATATTTTTATCTATTATAAGTGGATAGTGATTTAAACTAGGACTTTGTGGCAATTTTATTATTGTTTTGGCTTTATTGTTTTTAAGAAAATTAACAATTTTATCTTGTAGTATTAATTTTTCATAGCTAGACTTATTTAAAGTGTAAAAATATTCACTCATAATTGGATTGGGCACATACATAAATTCATAATCATTTTTAAGGGAACCTTTGTTTTTTAAATTGTTTTTATAAAAAGGGTCTCTCAAACAACCTGTAACTACAAATTTTTTACCATTTAGATATTTACTTGCACCATAAGTAAAAAATTTATCACAAAAATTAAAGTCACTATGAATATGATGCGATCTATAATTTTGAAGAAGATAACCGCCTCCATGTTGTATTCCTATTATCTGAATTTTTTTTTTTTTAAAATAGCTTAAAACGTTTGCTGTGTGACTATCAGGATCATTACACCAAATTATTTTTTTAAAATTAAATTTTTGTAATAATCTATTTACTTTATTAATTATAAAATTACTTTGTTGGTTAATTTTATATGCTTCGTTAATTAAATATTTTAATAATTTTTTTGAATAATTTTTATTATATTTTTTATAAACCGAGTAAGGGATTTGTATTAAATTTTTTTGATTATTTTCTGTTGAATAATTTTTTAAGATATCACTTAAGTTTATAATTAAATTTTTTTTAAGGTTATACTTATAATAAAATAAATCCCACAATGGTTCTATAATTAAATTTTTTTTCTTATAATTAAAAAATAATCTTTTAGAAATTTCTTTTCTAAATTGGTTTTTAAAAATATCTAAATTTAAAGAATTTAAATTTCTGAAATTTATATTACTCAATAAATTTTTTTTTGTCCGAACTAAATTATAAATATTTTTAATTTTTAATTTTGGATTTCTAATTTCCAATTCATTAATTAAAAAAGTTCTATCAAAAATGTTATTACCAATTTCACCAAAAATAAACAGTGTCTTAATTTTTTTTTTTCTTAAAATTATATTTAAACCCTCTACACAAGTTAATAAACCACAATAATTTACCGCATATATGTATCTAAAACTATTATAAAAAATATCTTTATTTTTTTTAAAAAAAATATTTTTATTTTTATCTAAATCCATAAGTAATCTAATAAAATTTTTATAAAGCTCTGTTTGTAATTTAATTAACTTTTTAGATTTAATTATTTCTGAGATTAAATTTACTTTTATTTTTTTTATTTTTAAAAATTTATATACTCCTGGATTATTTGTTATAAAAAAACTTTTTTTTAATTTTAAAGTTTCAAATTTTGATAATAAATTAATATCATCTACAAAAATATATTTCATTTTGAGTTTTTTTTTTGCAAATAACTTGATAACCTCAAAGATAGTTGAACAATAGTTAAAGTTGGATTGGCCCAACCTCCGCTATCTGGAAAAACGGAACTCCCAGCAATGTATAAATTCTTCACACCATGAACTTTTAGATTTTGATCCACAACGCCTGTTTGGTTTGTACCCATAATAGTTCCACCCATATGGTGATAATTTGCAAAAATATTATCATCTATATTTGGAATAAAATCTTCCTGATCTACAATAAATCTATCAATTCCAAGTCTTCCAATATCATTTTTTAATAATTCTACCCCTAGCTCTTTTAAACTTTCAAAAACTGATTTGTGGAAATCATTATATACTTTCCAAAATAGAATAGTTTTAGGTACTCCATTTTGATCAAATTCATTTTTAGAGAGTTCAATTCTGTTTATTTTATTTGCTGATTGTGATCCTGTTGCACGAATTGCAATTTGACAATGTAATCTGTAATCTTTTTGAAAAGTTTCTAATAATTTTTTTCCTAAATTTGGTGCAATACATAAAAAATCTTTAACCACATGTTTATAACCTGAGCCCTTATATTTTGTATAATCCAAAAAATTAAATCTAACATTATTAATTGATTTTTCCTCTAGGAAAGCTTCCTGCGGTGAAATATTTAAATTTAAAAAATTATCAAACTTGTTTTTTTCAGCAATTATATGACCAACAATACCACTTGGATGTTCTGACCAATATTGACCAATTGGTAAATTTTTAAGAAAATTTTTACTAGATTTTTCTCTAGACCATAGCAATAATCTAGAATTTTCAATACCACCTGCACACAAAATTATATTTTTTCCTTTGATTCTTTTTATTTTTGAATTGTTTAGAACCTCTAAATAATCAACCTCATCTTTACCCTCAATATTTAGCAATGGTGTATTCAAGCATACCATTATATTTCTATTATCTTTTAAAAAGTCAAAATATTTATATCTAAAATTTACGTCGCTATGATGTATATCAAAACTATAAAAGTTTTTTAAATTTATAAGTCTGTCTTTTGATGATTGTATATTTAGGATATCAGAAGCCTCAGACAAATAAGGATCTAAATCACTTTTATTTATAATCCAATTTTTAAAGTCAATTCTATCCATGGCTCTGCATGCACCACCCCAATGTTGTGATGATCCACCTAAAGCTCTTATTCTTGAATATTCTAATTTAAAATAGGGATCTCCAATTACTTTACCTGAAAAAAAATCATTTTGATCTTCTTTATAATCATAATCTCCAGCTTCAAGAATTAAAACTTTAAATTTTTCACTCAACTTTAGAGCTAATGTAACTGATGCAGGACCGCTACCAATTAATACAAAATCTGAATCAAAATCCTCTGATATTTCATTTATAAACATTGTCTAATCACCCTTCTTAAGTATCCAATAAATTTTGCTTCTTTTTTTTATTACAATCTTCAATGGATATATGATTAGTAAAATTATAGAACTGATTTTTTTTAAAAAACTTCTTCGACTAGTCATTACTTTTTATATATACCAGATATTCGTGGTATAAAACACCTATATCATTTGTTGTAAGATTTTTATTATTTTTAAAATCGATGTGATAATTTCTTATTAAATTTTTAATATTTTTCTTTAATTTAGTTTTTAATTTATATTTTTCAAATTTTACTTGATATTTATTTTGTAAAATTTTTAGTAAAAAATCTTTTGAAATTACATGTAATTC
>MDTA01039255.1_pt1 | contig 10569 bp, 4 predicted proteins | sample 811151 | NCBI WGS metagenome assembly MDTA01 (sample SAMN05326648, study PRJNA326480) | marine metagenome | isolation source: seawater | place: Indian Ocean: South | collected 2010 | reverse complement strand
ATTACTTTTTGAAAGAATGCGAATTTAGATTCAATTATGGCTCTCCCAAGCAACAATTGAAGCACTTAAGAAAATGGTGTACCTTTTAACTCATTAACAACAATATGGCTCCCTTATCTAGGCCAGCCCCCAGCATTTTTTATCACACTCTTAATTATTGTGGATATGTTGCGCAAATCAGAGAATTAGAAAACTTACCTCTTTCCCCAATTTTTAAGAGTTTTTTTGAGTTGTAGGCATTCCAAGGCTGGTCATTTGATTTAGAAGGTCACAGATTAATCTTGATTCTGCCTCTTGGTTTTTCCAGGTACGTGATATTAATTGAAGATTGTTTTTATTCTGTAAAGGGATTATGAAGATGTGATTTTTTTGGAGATTGATTCTAATGTGTTTTTATTTTCTTCAATATACAACTTTACCTCTTCCAACAAACCTTGCAGCTTTTTTGGGTCTGTCTCATCCATGGTAACATCTTGTTTAAGTGGAACCTGGAGGCGTTGAAAATTCTTTCCCATGATCTGCTTAACAACATAGAGTGTTTCTTCATTGTCACTATTCATCATGATATCAATCAAGTTTTGATGAAAAACCCATTCGTAGACACCAAGTGAATCTTTAAGATCTTTAATGTGCGGCTTTGGTGTGCCAGTACCAAGCGAGAGAACATCATAGTCTCTTACAGCATGATTGGAATATATGTGACTTGTTTGAGAAAGACCTATCATTGAGGGATTGTTGGCATAAAGTCCTCCATCCACTTCAATAAATTCTTTTGATTGATCAATATTTGTAAATTTATGTGGTTCAAAATATGTTGGCGCAGCACTAGCAGCAAGAGCTATATCAACTAAGTGAAAATCTTTAGAAGGTCCTTGTTTGGCAATCTCAGAGCTCCAGAAAGTAACTTTGTTCTCTTTGACTGAATACGTTGGAATAATAACAGGTAAAAGAACCTCACTGAGTCTTTGTTTACCAAAGTACATTTCTAAAACATTTTTCAAGGAATTTGAGTCATAATCAGCGCCCCAAAATCCCCAAGCCGTACGAACTTTTCTCCAGAAAGAACTTGAAAAAATTTTCTGTGCATTTTCAAGATACATATTCAAAAGATCTTTAGGTGTATAAAGAGGTTGTTTTTTTCTATCCGGAGTAAGGAGGCCAAGGGCGATAATAGCGCCTGTTGAAGTGCCAGCAACCACGTCAAATGCTTCTGGAAGGATTTTTTGCGTTTTTTTGAGAAGAACGTCAAGAAGCATCAGTGGAACAATACCTCTAATACCTCCTCCATCTATTGATAGTAGTTTTTTCATACCCTATCAAGTACGCCAAAAAATAATCAATCAAATAGTTTAATTAGAGAGGAGATTTCTAAAAATTATTATGAATTTAAAACTTTTGTAGCCTTATACATCAAAACAACCCCAATAAACAACTTTAAAATTTTTAATTTATTAAAGTTTATATTACTTCATAAAACTTTCTATGCTGAATTTAAGAACACACAAAAGGTTAACATGTCACATTTGTTTATTAAGAAAAATTTTAATGGTAGTTCTGGGTGGATATTGGATGGCACCACATACGATAGTGGAAGGTATGTTTATAGTCCGGGAGGGTCAAGCGTTGAAACTGTTTTGGTTGAAACCCCAACAGGAACTCAGATCGATAAATATTTGATTGGTGTTACAAGCTTTGAAGCAAGTTTCAAACCAACTTCAGGGGGTAGTGGTCAAGAAGATCATCCATCTGCTTTTGGATATGGAATTTATAACGAATCAAAACCTGCTAATAATCAGCTCACATTCACCCCATTTGTTCAACTTTATGGGAAGACTGATATTGAACTTAACGAAAACAATTTATGTTTAACACTAAGCATAATATTAAATTATAGCTTAACGACTTGAAGGAATATAATCATGCAGAAATTAGTTATGTCAGATTTGATTGAAGTTACCGCTGATACAGGAGTAACTGGCAGAATAGAGCCAACAATAGAGGTTAACAGTGGAGATGCGTCTTTTTCGTATTCATTTGATTTTTCCACCATTTCAGGATTGAGTCAAATAAATTCAGCCTCTATTGTTAATAGCAAATCAAGAATTCTTTATTATGGTGGAAGCAATTGGTCAAATCGTGGATTTACGAAATTTGGCATATTAGGTGTTAAAACAGATATTGTAGAAATTGATAATAGTGATCTTAAAGTGTTTGTAAATGGGCGGATACAAATGCTTCCAGTGTATTTGCAAAATAGAGCTAATGATACAACAAGATTAATAGACTCAAATGCTTGGAATAATTTGTATTTAAGCTTTTACATAGCGGCAATTGGTGAATAAGAATTAAGGAGAAAAACTAATGGCATCATTTTACATGTTAGAACAGTCAATTTATTTTGAAAATAGTATACCTCAATATGCAGATTTTTTTAATAAATTAAAAGAAAGGTCTTCTATTAGATTTCCTTCTAACATTATAAACCTTAGTCTTACAATTAAGGATTATTATGTTGAGCATGCTTATAATAAAGGCGTAGACAACCCGATACCTATTGATGTTGGTGGGCATGATGGAAAGTTAAGCGCTTTAGGGTGGGGTATTGAGGATGTTAGCTATATTGGAAACCAAGCATTTTATGCCGCTTGGATGAAGTTATTATCATGGGATGGAACAAGCGGAGCAAATAGATCTATGCCTAATCCTAAGAATTCTTATTTGCAAGTTTTGGCAATAGCAGAGTGTGAATAATACGATGTTTTAGAGATCAAAGATTTTAAAAATCCCTAACTAAGTTTTTATGTTGTAAAGAGAAGTTATGAGTAGTAATTCCCAGCAAGTTACACAGCAGTCAAGTCTCCCCAAATTAAATGGATTGCAGTTTGATCCACAATCAAAGCTTGTTAATCTTTTTAGAGGTAGTGCTTCTTTTCCAATTGAAATCTTAGATTTACCAAGCAGAAATGGTTTAAGTTACAGTTTAAACTTATTATATCAATCTGATATTGGTCACACAAAAGTAGATCAGTGGAGCATTGATGAGGCCAACGATGTTGCCACAGAGGAAATAGCTGGGGTTGGCTGGGCTCTTCCGTATGAGAGGATAATTATTGCCCCTAAATTCAATGGAACATTCGATGACAACCAGTACTTCTGGATCATGTCAGGGCAACTCATGCCTCTTCAACCCATTAAGCGGTCATGGACACGCGGTGTGCTTGAATCTAGCTATACTACTGATTTAGAAAACTCAACTGTTAACACAAACTTGCAAGAAGGATTTTTAGACCAACAATTAGTAGTCTCCACAGGCTCTGCAATCACAGCGCTTTCTGCGACCTGTTGGGAAATTTCTGATTCAGACAATGAAATTGTCTATACTCTTGTACAAGATGGATCTAGCAACATAAATATTATGTCAGGCAGAACATCTGATACTACAACACATACAGGGTCAGCCGGTATAAGTTTTGAACTATATAATTATCAATATTGGCAAATAACGTACTATCCTAGTTTTGAGAAATGGCAAATTATCAAAAATGATGGAAATATCTACACTTTTGGAGGATCTGGTCAGGAGATAGATACTGGAGTTTCTCCCCATGTACAACAAAAGGGGGTTAAGTGGGGTAATTGGATTGGCCCTTCTTCTGAAACAGCGGGACAAGAGCAGTATACTAAGGCTTGGAATCTGGCTAAGGTAGAAAATCAACTGGGAAATTATTATCATTTAAATTACACTGTTGAAGAACAAATTGTGGGCACATCAGGTGGGGAAAATTACACAAAAAACTGTCAAGTATCAAAAGTTAAAAATGACCTAGGGTGGTCAATTGAATATAAATATAACCCCGCAGTTTATGATAATAGTTCTTTAGAAGCGCCTAAGGAATATCTCGATCCTCATTCAGATCCGGCGACTATTCCAGGATCAAGTCAAACTGCTTATCAAAGCGAGTATCAAACAAAATACTTATCAGAAATCATTATTTACAATGCTGCTGATGAAATTGAAAAATATATCAAATTTGATTATGTTAATTTTGGAACTGAAAGTGAGCCAGTTTATGTTTGGTCGCCTAATCAATTGGGAGCTTCACCATCAGATCAAGAAAAGCTAGCCTTTGGGGCAACCCACGATCGGTATTTAAAATCAATTACTGAATATGCTGGAAAAAGTTATTCTTACCAGGAAAATGTTAAAGATCGTTATAAAAGCCCTGGTATTTCTTTTAATTATAATTTTGACAAAAATGATACCAGCAAACCAAAAGGTCTTTTAACAGAAGTTATAAATCCAACAGGAGGTAAAACAACTCTTGAATATGAACTTCTAAAAACGGGTTCAACACCAAGCCAAGATTCAAGAAGTTTGACAATCAATAGCCCTATTAATTCTCTAGAAGAAGATGCCTCAGCAATTTGCTCATGTGAAGAAACCTCTCCACGCTCACAAAGTGCTAGCATCCCTAGAACATGGTCTGGGCCTGGGTATACTGTCAACTGTTGGTACAATGCTGAAGATAAAATTCTTCGCCTTAATGTTTATACTTGGGTAGGCCGTTGGGCCAAAGCATTTTCAGATTGGCAAGTTTATGAATATCCCGTTGACTTAGATCGCTTGCAAGTTGTTACCGCTCAAGATACTTTTTTGTTGGTTTTATCTTCTAACGTTACTACTCAAAATACTTTTGTTTATAAATATAATAGGAAGAAATTTCAAAAAGCAAGTTGGGTATGTTCTAACCAAAACACCCCTGATATTTATCAAGGAAATCAAATCTCTGCTGCAAAGGGTAATAACTTTTTCATTGTTGTTAATAATAACAGCAACCTTGTAAATAGATACAATTGGAATGCTTTATCTCAGGCCTGGAATTCCACAGTAACTGAAGTTATACCTGCTCAAGAGACTTGTTATTCTGTTACTTCAGAAAATTATTACGTTCTTTATTTTTACAACCGCAGAACACAGCAAGGAAAATTTAAATTTTTCAGTAAAGATATTTTTGGCGATTGGACAATTCAAAAAACCTTAGATGCAAATATCTCGATTCCAGCATTAAATGGATTCAGTTATTTTCAAATGGCAGCAGGCAGCAGTTTTGTGTCAATTGCCGTTGTAACAGGTTATACACTTGATAAAAGAGGGTTAGGCTTTGACGCTTTTGACTATGAAATTAATATTCTCTCATGGGATGAAAATTATGATCTTCAGCACACTACAATGGAAGAGATACAGGATATTTCCAATGGATCATTTAATAATATTCCCTCTTCTGTCATTAAAGATACTGGGATAGGTCCAACACCTATAGCAAATACGGCGATTGGGTCAGGACCTAATTACATTTATTATAACGGCGCTGACTGGAAATGCCAAAGTTTAGGGGTGAATGATGAAGGATTTAAAAATCGAAATCAACAATACTATTGGTATGCTTATGATGAGCAAGGCGTCATTAAGACAGAAAATACCGACTCAGGTATTACAAGTATGGTTGGTAATATTGATCCCTCTAATCCTAGCTCTGGATGGCTAACGCAAACACTTCTGGATACACCAGGCAATATTATTGATCGCTACAATAAGGATTATCCAACCAACGCAGGTCAATTTTTAACCATTGGAGATCAAGTATATGCCAAACCTCTTGGATCCGGCAACTGGGGTGATTTAACAGGGCAAAATTTTTTAAATATTCAAACGGCTCTAAACGCTGGTGAAAATGTGGATACCAGAACTGTTATTAATACAGGAAATTATCTTCTTTTCCAGATTTTAGATGAAAACCAAAATCCAAAAGACGTCGGAATTGTCTATTTTAAAAACGGCACCTACGTTACGCAAGAAGGCAGTGAGAATGTTAAGGTTGATAGATTAACAGGACAACAGATGTTTAATCTCTTTCAACCTGATCATACATATGTAAACAACATCAACGGTAAATTTGCTCAGACATTTGACGGGGTTGTAACGTACCCTGTTGCGGCAAAATCAATTGACAGTGCGTCTTTCATCACGCTGAATCACTATACAGCAGAGAGATTTAAAGGGCAGGTTGCAGGATGGACTGTAAAATTAATTACAACGGATAGTGGATATGACAAGTCTTATGGGTATTATAAATATGATCAAACCCGTGCAGCCGCTGACGGCTACAAAGGAACAATTTTAAGGTTTGATAAGGTAACTGAATATCAAGGAACAGCAACTCTTCCTCAGCCTGGAACAGCTCCAAATGGATATACCGTTTCTTATTTTTATAATGGCAATCCAGATTCTATATCCTCAGGAGAATCTGCTAATAGCAACTACTCAATACTAGATGGAACTCTTTATTGCAAAGAAGCTTATAAAACACGTCCCACTGGAAGTGATCAGCTTGTTTCCTCTAGTAAGATGAACTACGAAGTTAAAACAGAAATTAAATTAAACCCTGATGATATGGGTACTAATTATTCTATCTACGGAGGAATTGTTCAACTTCAATCAGCTGTTTCTACTAAAGATGGTGTTGAAACGACTGCCTCAAATACATATAGTGCATCATCCGGAAACATTACATCAACGCAAACAAGCTATTATGACAGCACCGGTCAAGAAGTTACCGTTAATAAAACCACACAATATGCCTATCAGCAAGCTGACTATATAGGGCTTTGGTATCAAAACAATCTCTCGCTAGTCGCTAAATCAACAACATCTAACACCCGAGGATCAACAACAGCTCTGGTCTCAAAACAAGTTCAAACTTATAAACTATGGGATGTAAGCACAGATCCAGATGCCCCCTCTTTATGGGGCACTTGGAAAAACTATGTTGCATATAATGAAGCTCCTGATTCTTTTACCTGGTGGTCAGGACCTTCTGAGCCCGATCCTGATACCAATGGATGGATTAAAACCAACGATGTCCTCAGCCGAAATGAACAAGGCGCCGTTGTTACCTATACAGATATAGAAGGAATTCCAACAACAGCTCTTTACGATGATTCAAATACTTTTTCTTTGGCAACATTCGCCAATGCAAAATTAGAAGATGGCATTAGTTATACAAGCTTTGAGAGCTATCAAGCCAATCCATGGACGCAAGATACAGGCACAGGTGCTCTTATCACCACAGATGCATTCCTTGGTAAGCAATGTTATGAATTAAGTGCAACATCCACAACTGCAAGTGCTGTTTCTCATGCCGTTGATGTAGAAAATGCTGACCAATATTATGGTTTTAGTTTTTGGTACAAAACTCTTCCTTCAGCTGATTCTGGAAACGTCATTACTTTAACCGTTTCAACCACAACTGGCACCAGCACATCTCAGACCACAACCCTTGATTTAACCAACGGAGAATGGACTCCGTTCCAGTGGAGTGTCAATTTAGCAAATCTATGGACTGCAGTTCCTGCAGGACCTATTGATATTAAACTTGAAATTAAGTTAGAAGCGCCTTCAGCCACAGGCACGGAATATCTAAGAGTTGATCAAATTATCTTTACCCCAACATTAAGCCCCTATGATGGTACTGTTTACAATCTAGATAAACTCAGAGCCCTTGGCAACATTGCAGCTGATGGCAATAGTGGTAAAGTTCTATTCAATAATGTCTTTAATGCGGACTATTCAGCAGTGGGTCCGTATAATCAAACAACAACCCTAGACTCTTCTTATAGCATAAGACAAGACCCATCCTACGATCCAGATGCGATGAGTTTTCCACAAACAAATCCCAATATGTCAATGGCTGTTAGCGGACGGGATCAGGGCTTTTATGATCAATTTATGTCAGATGAAAGCCTTGATCATTATACAGCTGTTGAAGGATCTGTGGCCAATTGGTCTATAACAAATAACAGCTTAGAAATTAATGATTCAACCAACACAGGACGTCAACTTCTAGAGATAAATAATTACGACACTGGCACCAGCAATAATCTATCTGTTGGGGTAACTGTCCTACCAACATTTACAACCAATGAAGCCAACCCTCAACAATCTATGTGTTTGGGAGTGACAAACTCTGGCAATACAACCCGGTTCTATGTTGAATGGACCGGAACTGGAACCACAGACCAGTGGCAACTTGTTAAATGGGATGATACAGGATCTTCTTATTCTGTTGTTGCCACCAATACAACCGTAAACTGGCAACCTAATTGGCTTTTAACTGTTGTGGAAGATCGTCTGTTCTTCACAGCGAATGGTATCTTAATTTTTAACTATCAAGATACAGACTTGGCTGGATCAACCTACACAGCTCTTATTGGTACGGATAATACAACAACTCAAGGATTAATCCAGTTCCAGAACTTGACCGTCCTGGGTGATATTCAAATGGAGATGGGCTACAGTGATGGCATAGGTCGACCATTGCAAAGCCTGGCTGTTGAGTCATCTGATTCTGTAATTATGACACCATCTGTATATGATGCCAAAGGAAAGTCTTCTATTTCTCTTCTCCCCTCTCGTATTGAAAAGGGAGTTAATGGTGTTACAAATCCTTTCGCCTACGATAACAGCTTTATAGATAATGGCTATCGAACATCAACAAGCAGCATTTGGGATGGGTATCCAATCACGGGCACTATCACCAATTACCACACCGATGGATATCCATTCTCAAGAGTTATTAATGAAGCCTCTCCTCTAGGAAGGCCCATCAAAAGTAGTATGCCTGGCGAAGATTTTGCTATTAGAGATTCAAATAATCCCAATACGCATATCACTACCTATACTTATGAGTCGGTCACAACAGATCCAGGATTTTGGTATGCTCTGCCAACAGATCCTTCATCGCACTATTTTATGACAACAATCACAGATCCTGATGGTAAAAAAACCGTTCAGTACATGACTTCTAATGAAAATCTGGTTGGTACCATTAACTACGATGCATCAGGGGAAAATCCCATTAAGTCCAGTCAAGTGCATGATATTCGTGGCCAAGTGATTGGTATCATCCCACCAAACTACTATCAAGAAAACACACCAAACCAAACAACATTTTTTAATCCCGGTCCAACGCCAACTCCGGCGTATGCCTCCTCTTTTAAATATGACTTCTGGGGCAGGCAAATTGAAACCTATTACCCAGATTCGGGTAGTAGCAAGATGGTCTATGACAATGCAGGACGTCCACGATTTACTCAAGATGCTAATGGGGCAGCGAGTAATAATACTTTCAACTACATCAAGTATGATATTCTTGGCCGAGATATTGAAGAAGGTGTTTACACAGCCAGTACAGCATGGAGTCAAGCAACCATAGCTAATGCTAATGATTCTTCTTGGCCGTCTACTAATAATACTGCCAGTAATACGACACTTTATGATATTGATAACACCACAGGAGCAAACACAACAAGTTTAATGTATGTTGGTCGTCAATGGAAAAACACAACATATAATGATAGCACTGACACAGCTGATATCACCAACACCTATACTTACCGAACCACAGGAGAAATACTTACAAATACGCAACAAGCAGCCTTTACATCAGGATCACCTGGTATGGGCGCTTATACAACAACCAACGTCTATACTGTTAATGGTCGCCTTGTTTCAACCTCGGATGCCACAACTGATGTCATAACCACTTACTTTGTTAACTTATTGGGACAAACAACTGAAGTTCAAGCAACGCACGATCCAAGTGGAACACCAAAAACAGTTAAAACCACCTATACCTATGATCAAAGAGGTAACATTGCTACTATGGATCTATTTGATCCTACAAATACATCTTTGACGACTAAAACATACAGTTATTTACCTAATAACTGGGTTGCTGGAATGAGTGATAGCTTTGTTGATCAGGACCTTAGTTACACCACGAACAACTGTTCAGGTTCTGGATACTATAATGGATCACTCTCTCACAATACGGTAACTTATCCAGGTGTCACAACACCAACCCCTCCTCCGTCAGACTATTGTTATACGGTTGATCAACTCAATCGGGTCATAACAGCTAACAATAATGGTGGCACAGACTACTCTTGGACTTTTGATAATAACAGCAACTTTGTAACGCATACCATTGATAGTGGTACTGCTGTTACCCGAGATTATACAACGGCCAACAACACCAATCGTCTAACAAATATCACAAGTGATCCAAGCTTTCTCAGAGAGTTTATTTATGATGCGAATGGTAATTTAGTACTGATGAAAGATGGGGTAACCCCTACCCCAAATACGCTAACAGAGATTACTTATAACAACTGGAATGACAAAGCGCGCTCTATTGAAAAACCTCAAACCAACATCGAATCTGTGTTTGATTATGATCCAGATGATTTGCGCTATCGTAAAAGAATTTATGATACGACCTCAGGAAGCACCCTGACAGAAACCATTCTTAGCCCTGGAGGCTTAGAGATCAGGTTTAATGCAAGCGGTACAGCAACGCAAACCCTTGCAAATATCAGTGTTCCTGGGGTTGGGCTTGTCTATCGCCTTGAAAATGATACCTTCTACTGGATTATGCCAGATCACTTAGGATCAACGCGTATGATCGTTGATGAAAACGGTACTGTCCAGGATTTATATAATTATGAGGT
>MDTA01013379.1_pt1 | contig 10569 bp, 9 predicted proteins | sample 811151 | NCBI WGS metagenome assembly MDTA01 (sample SAMN05326648, study PRJNA326480) | marine metagenome | isolation source: seawater | place: Indian Ocean: South | collected 2010 | reverse complement strand
GGTGCGGGACCAAAAAGTTTTAGAGTAAGTTGCAAGGTTGACAAGTTTAGGGTTTATGTTCTTGATGAGTGGAAGGGTCACATAGATACGGATGAATGGTCTAAAATAAATAATTTTGGAGATTATAAATATTTAGACAATGAGCATCAAACATTTATAGACAATTTATATATTGCAAAGAATAATAAGTCCTATGGTTATTTAAAACTAATTAATAAGGATCAGGCTTGTTCAACTCATCCTCATAATACTCATATTCAGATATTATCAGAATTAGGATTATTAGGATATACTTTTATAATATTATTCATTGTAATTATTATATATTTAGCTACCAAAATTAAATTCAATCAAATTACATTCAAAGATAACAGATTTAAAGATCTATCAATATTTTTATTAGGTGCTTGTTTTATGAATTTATGGCCACTATCCCCTAATGGTAATTTCTTTAATAATTGGCTATCAACTCTTTATTATTTACCTATAGGATTGTTGTTATATTGTTTTACTCAAAGAACAATAAAAAATGAAAAAAATTCAAAGAAATTATTTAAACAACAATAAAACTTTTTATTTTTTTATTGTAGCTATTTCATTATTGTTACATTTAATTTCATTAAATTATCAACCAGTTAACGATGAATTTATTTTTTTTAAAGGAGCAGATTTTATTTTTTCTTTTCAAAAGGATATAGTAAATATTTTTTTTCAATATAACGCTAATACTCTTGGTTTTTCATTATTAATAGCAGTTCTAAAATTTGTATTACCCTTTTTAGAAACGTCTCAAATTGCAAAATTATTATCTATTTCAAGTTTATTCTTTTTTGCTGCAGCAAGTCAAAAAATGTATTTAATTTTCAAACCAAGAATTAAATTTAAATTTTTTTTAATTTTAATTCTTTTTAATCCATTAATTTGGAATTATACTTTTAGGGGTATACCCGATGCTTTTTCTGCCAGCATTTGTCTTTTTTCAATTTTTTATATTTTATATAATGATAAATTAATTAAAAATTTAATTTACATTTTTGTATTTTCACTTGGAGTAATTATAAAACCATTTAATGCAATATTAATTTTACTAATTATATATTTCCACTTTTTTGAAAAAGATCAAAAACATTTTTTTAAATTAATAATTCTTTTTCTATTTTTAACTTTATTGTATTTTTCTTTAAATTTTATATTTTTTAATTTTCTAATTACCCCACATAATTTTTCAAATGTATTTGAGCCAAATATTAGTAAATATTTTATTACACTCATTAACTATTTAGGCTTATTATTTTTTATAGCTTATCCTTTTTTTATAAAAACGATATTTAATTTTTTCGAAAAAAAAATATGGTATAATTTAATCTCCTATGTAATTTTATTTCTTATTTCATATATCTTATCAATTTATTTTGATATTAGTTTATCGGAAATGAATTTTGGCTATATTTCTAATTTTATAAGTACAAATTTTTTTGAAACTTTTATAATATTTAATTTTTTTTTAGCATTTTTAATTTTTTTTATTACTTTTAAAAAAAAAGAAAATAAAAACATTTTCTTACTTATATTAATTTTAATATTCATTTTGATAATGTCATTTACTCATTCAGCCCAAAGATATTTGATGATATTAATTCCTTTAGGTTATTTATATTTTAATAGTCAGATGACTAAAAAATATTTAATTTTAGCATGTATACTATCTTATGCATTTATAAATTTAATAATATTTGCAAATTTATATAATAATAATAAAGTAATTTCAGATATTGTATTATATCTAAATAATAACAAAATTTTGAATAAAACAAATCCTGGCTACATTGGGCAACATGCTTTAAATAATTTCACAAATTTTCATCATAAAAAATTAATAATAAAAAAATCTGATATTTTTGATGATAAAATCTATACAATTGTGGACAAAAAGCCTTTGCAAGATAATATAGTAGTGTACGAGGCTGTTAGTAAATTTATATTTATTGAAAGAAAATTATTTCTAATAAAAAATTTATGATATGAAAACACGTATTTAAATTACTATTTAATAAAAAAAATGAATAAAATAAAAGAAAATTTAATCTGGGATTGGTATAATAATTTACTGCTAAGCAACGATGTAAATAGAATAAGAAAATTAATAGTAAGGTATGAATTATTTAAAAAATCACTTTCAGTTCCCGGTGATATAGTTGAATGTGGTGTATTCAAAGGTGTTGGTCTTATTTATTGGCTTAAATTACTAAAGATTTTTGCTAATGGCGAAGACAAAAGAGTTATAGGTTTCGACACATTTTCAAAATTTTCATCACAACTTAAAAAATACGAAAAAAAATCAGCCGCCAAGTATATAAAAGAAGCTCAATTTAAAGGTATTGATTACAAAAAATTAGAGCAATTAATTAAAAGTAATGGTTTTGAAAATTGTGTTTTAATAAAAGGAGAAGTTAAAAATACGATGAAAAGATTTGCATCTAACAATAAAGGTTTGAGGATTTCATTATTAAATATAGATTTTGATACTTATGCTGGAACAAAAACCGTTTTAGAGAATTTTTATAGCAGAGTTAGTAAAGGAGGTATAATAGTATTAGACGAATACGGAAAATCAGGATGGGGAGAGAGTGATGCTGTTGATGAATTTTTTAAAAATAAAAAAGTAAAAATTAACTCAGTGAGATTTTCTGGACAACCAACTGCTTACATAATTAAAGAATGAATTTATCTGAAACTCTTAAAAAAATAAATTTAAATATTGTGATTATTTAAATTAAAAATTTAATGAAATAGAAATTAATTATTTATAGTAAAAATGAAAAATATTAAATATGTAAAACAGCAAAAACTTAAAAATTTAAATGCAAATAATATTTTATCTAATAATAATTATATTAAATATTTTATTTTTTTTTAACCTCAATAAAATAAGTAATTTATTAAATATTTATGATTTACCGGATTTCAAAAGGAAAATACATAAAGTAAAAATTCCTCAAATTGGCGGAATAATATTTTTTTTAAACTTTATTTTGTATTTAGTCTTTGACAAGTTTTATTTTAATGAATTACAAGGATTATCGTATTTTGTAATTTTTTTTTCATCATTATCTATTTTTTTAATAGGAATATTTGATGATAAATATAACTTAAATGCAAAGATTAAAGGAATTCTATTTATTATAATTTTCTTCTTTACAATTATTTTTGAAAAAAATCTTTCAATAAATAATTTAATTTTTTCGATTAGCGAATTTACAATTAATACAAAATCATTCTCAACAATTTTTACTATAATTTGTTTATTTCTTTTTGTTAATGCTTTTAATATGTTTGATGGTATCAATGGCCAAATCGGAATTTATCTAATTATTATTTTTTCTTATTTGATATTCAAAAATTTATATTTAAATCTCTCAATTTGGATCATTATATCATTATTATTTTTTCTTTATTATAATTTAAAAGGTAAAATATTTTTTGGAGATAATGGTAGCTTATTCATATCATTTATGTTTGCTTTATTAATTATTAATACAAATAATAGAAATTTAAATATTTATGCTGATGAGATATTTATTTTAATGATGCTTCCAGGTATTGATATGGCGAGATTATTTATTGAAAGAATCTATAATAGAAAAAACCCTTTTAAAGCAGATAATAATCATTTACACCATATCTTAAACAGTCAAAAGTTTAAATATTTACCACTTTTAGTAAATTCATGTCTTGTGCTTTTTCCAATAATTGCCTTTAGTTTAGGTATAAATGGTTTTTTAATTATAATGTTTTTTTTAGCAGTTTACTTTACAGTAATTTTGATCAATAAAAAAAAGCAAAAATAAATTAAAATATTTTATTTTCATAATATTTTAATCCTCGCTCTATTCCTTCTTCCAGAGTAATTCTTGCTTTAAAACCTAATTTTCTTTGCTTATATGTTGAGCCTGCTCTAGCGAACACACCAACTGGTTTTGATTTTTGAGTAATTATTTTGAAATTATTACCATAAACTTTTCTACCTATTTTCAAAAAATCAATAAAACTTGTGAACTTTCCTGTTGAAAGATTTATAGCACTCGCATCATTTATTCTATCCATAGTTTTAATAACTCCTCTTACACAATCGTCTATATGTATAAAATCTCTCATTTGTTTGCCATCTCCCCAGACATGAACACTTTTCTTTTTTCTAGAGTTAATTATGTTGTTACATAAATTAGGAAAGGGATAATTAATATCTTGATCCTCACCATAACCTGAAAAAGGCCTATAACAAACGGAATTAATGTCATAATTTTTATATGCAATCTTGGCTAAATACTCACCAGTTAATTTTGACCAACCATAAGTATAATCAGGAACTCCCAAAACATTTTTAAAATTTATATCTTCCTCTTTTAACAGTCTATAATATTTTTTTGTTTGAAGATTTAGAGGATAACTTGCACTAGAACTAAAATATAAAACTTTTTTTGGTTTTGATGTAACACACCACTCCCAAAATTTGCTGTCAATTGTTAAGTCTTGAGCAACAGCTAAAGGATAATTTTCTATCATTTCTCTTCCACCAACTATTGCTGCAAGATGCAAAACATAATCAAACTTTTTATCTCTATTTTGAATAAACCATTTAGTACAATCCATTTTAACAAACTTAAAATTCTTATAATCATAAGGATCATATAAAGGCCATTTTTTTTTAGGATTTATGGCCCCAGTAAATTTTTTAAGATTATCAATTCCAATTACATCAAATTTTTTATCAAGAAAATACTTACAAAAGTGTCTACCAACAAATCCAGCTACTCCAGTTATAAGCACTCTTTTCATTTATTTAAAATTTTCTGATAAAGTTTAAATGCTTCCCATGATTTTTTTGGAAGAAATTTTTTGATATGATTTGGGTTTTTTTTTATTTCCTTTATAAGTTTTAAATTGTTTTCATAACCTATGTATTCTTTCATCATATCTTTAGTAAGATCGTGTTCATTTCTTAACTGATATACTGATGGTTTATTATATACCACCTTCAAACCTTTTGCCTCAACATAATATGAGGCCCAGATATCATCCATTCTGCCAATATGTGGGAATAAAAAATAATGTTTAATTACTCTTCTCTTTAAATAAGTATTTTGAGAATTAAACGGAGAAAATTTATTTGAAGTAAATGGAAATACTTTTTCTTTAAATCTACACTCTGGAGAATGTTCCATTCTACATATAGCATCTATATCTGGATCTCCATTCCAAAAATCGGCCTGAATATCAAAACTTTCATTAACTTTTTTTATTTTATTAGATTTATTTTTGTTCTTAAGAATTTGTAATGGAAACCCTCTATGCCATAAATGACTATAATTAGTAACTGATAATGGATCAAAGGCATGTTCTTTAGTAATAAATTTTTTAATTTTAATTTTTTTTTCGATAAGTAAATTTTTGCCCCAGTTGGGTAAAGGGATATTATCATCATCAATAGTTGCAATTAGATCTGCACCTTTTTTATAGGCCACAATCATCGCAAAATTTCTTCTTTGAATACAGTTCCATCCAATTAAATCAGATAGTTTTTTACTTATTTTTTCTTGGTCCCTAGGATTTAAATAAATTCCATTTTTAAGTTTATAATTAGAAGGTGTCTTTAAATCACCAGCAACAATTAATTTCCAATCTTTCAAACTATCAAATTTTTTAATAGCATCAGTTGGAGTATTTATCGTTGTTGAGATAATATATTTATTTATCATTAATTACTTGTAACTGAATATTTATAGAAATTAACTCCAAAAATTTTTAAATTAGATGAAAAAATAGAATTATCTGTGTAATAAGTAATTTTATATTTTGATGATAGCAATTTTATTGCATTATTAATATTTTCAGTACACTTCAAATTAGCTTCCTGGCTTTCTCTGAGGAAACAATTATTATATTTATGATAAACGTTGGGCATCATGACCCCAGGATTTGTGTGTTCTAATATGTTTTCCTTATTTAAATATTCCATGATTTGTTGTGTAGATTTTCCAGTTATATAATAGTTAAAAAGTAAAAAAAAATTAGCAAAAGTATAGATAACCAATGTAATAAATATGATTTTTTTTGGCTGAGTTACGCTAAAAAGGAATAATAAAAAAAAAGGCAGTGGCAATATAAGATATCTTTGTGCAGCTTTTATAAAAGACAACACTATTAAATAAATTAAAATAGTACTGATAATTACTAAATATTGATTATTTTCCTTATTATTAAACTTATTATTTTTTCCAAAAGAGATTAATAAAATAAAAAAAGAAAAGAAACCAAATAAGATAATTGTTTTGTATAAACTATTAGGAATATATTTTTGTAAAGGTCCTAGGTCTAGTTCAGATGAGATAAATAAATAACTTTGAAAATAAATACAAAGAAGAATAATAAAAAATGTTAATAATAAACTTTTAAAATTTACTCTATTAATAGTCTTTAAATAAAAAACTAAAGAAAATGGAAAAGTAATAAGCATTAAATATCCAATATAAAAAATAAGATTATTTAATACCCAGAAAATATCTCTACCAAGATCATTTCCAATAATAGCAATTTGTAAATCCTCATTTTTTGGAGCAAATAAAAAACCTAGATACTTATATATTGTTAAGTGAAAAATTATAAAAGGAATTAATATTAATAATAAAACATAAATCATTCTTAAATTCACAAATACTTTTCTTTCACTTTTGCTAAATAAGTGAAATAAAATTGGTATAATTAAAATTAAGTTGTAGGATTTGATTATTGTTGAAATCCCAAGAAGGAAACTATTAAAATAGATAGATCCAGAATTATTTGTAATTAGAATATTCGAAAAAAAATATATTGCTACTGAATATGCAAATAAATCATTAAAACTTCTAAAACCATAATTCCATATAATACAATTAAAAAAAATTATTAATAAAAATAAATTTCTATAGTTTGTAAAATTATAAAATTTTAAAATATTAAAAATTCCTAAACCTAAAAAAAAGTAGCTTGAAGCAGATATTAATTTTATAGACTCATGACCATTAAGAAATGGAAAAAGTATATTTAATGATGAACCTAGAAATGAAAATAAATAAGTATTAAATTGAGTATTATAATAGGCAGTAAGATATTTAATTTTATCACTTGATTCAAAAAAATTTGCAAAAGCTCCATAACCACCTTCAAAATTAGTAGGATGAAAATTTATTGAAATTAAATGAAATATAAAAGTAAAACATAGTATAAATATGGTTGATGTTACAGATTTATTAACTTTAATCATTCAAGTTTTTTTGTTTAGTCTATTAATGCTATATTTAATTATGAGTAAATTCTAATATTTTAATACTGATAAAGATTATAATCAACATTTGTCTATCATTTTTGAAGATTATATAAAGTTTTTTGGTATTTGAAAAAATGTTAAATAAAGTTAATTTGTAAAAAAAAAATTAGAAAACTATAATTATCAAAAATTAAAAAAAATTTATTAATTTAAAAATTAGGAGAATTCACTGCTTTTATATAAAATAAAAATTTTCATTTTAAGAATTCTTGGTTACGATAAGCCATTAAGGGTGGCAGCCTTAAAGTATTTAAGCTTGAAATTTAAAACCTTTAGACCGCATTATGAGACCATACTTCTAGAAAGCGTACTAGAGGCAAAAAAAATTGGATATAAATCGGTATCAATTTTGGAACTAGGTGTTGCGGGTGGTAATGGCATTATTGCTTTAGAAAAATATGTAGAAAATATAAAAAAATTAACAAATATTGAAATTAACATATATGGTTTTGATACTGGAGAAGGTTTACCAGAAATAAAAAATAAATTTGACTCACCTTTTCTTTGGAAAAAAGGAGATTTTAAAATTACTGACAAAGATAATCTAAATAAGAAAATACACAGCAAAGTTTTTTATGGTGAAATTAAAAATACAATCGACGATTTCCTTCAGTCAAATCCTGAGAATATTATTGCAATTTTTTTTGATTTTGATTTATATAGCTCAACTAGTGATTTCCTTAATCAAATTGATAAAATAAAAAAATTTATTTGTCCAAGGGTATATTGTTATTTTGATGATGTATTTAACCCAAATCATTTAATAGATGAACACAGTGGTGAACTATTAGCTATAAAAGAATTTAACAATAAAAATACTGATATCAAAATTGGTAAATCACTCAGTAACACCAATGACTTTAAATTTCCATTAGGGAAAGACAATTTATTTATGTTGCATTATTTTAATCATGAGAAGTATGATTATTATATTGGTAAAGAAAATGATGTGTCTTTAAATATAGGAGATAAAAAAGTTCATTCAATTTTTGATTTAAAATAGTAAATTATTTAACTAGATTATCTTTATTGGAAAAAAAAATTCTAAAACCAGTATTTATATATAAGAAATTTCGCATGAAAGTATTATTTGTATTACCTTCTTCTCTTTTCTTCCAATTACTAGAAATCTCAATAAATTGAATTCCTAATTTTATTGGAATTAACATAGTTTCTAAAAGAATAGGATGTTGAATTTCTTTTAAATTAAATTTTTTTATTAGATTAGAAGGATAAACTCTAAAAGCAAAAGTTAAATCAGTCATTGGTACAGAATATAAACTTGCAAAAAATAATTGAAAAAATTTATTTAGTATCAACTTAATAAAATTGTATCCCTCAAATGAATTTTTTCTTAACCATCTGTTAGCAACTATAATTTTTTCTGGATTTTTAATAGATTTATTAATCAATTTTTTAACATCTTTTGGATTTGTCTCTAAATCTGATGCCATTAAAATAAAATGTGAAGATTTTATTATTTTTATTACTTCTTTTAACGCTCCACCAATATATTTCTCTTTTTGATAGACAATTCTTAACTTTTTTTTATATTTTTTTTTAAGTTTTTTAGTTGTTATTTTACTTGCTATCGTTGTTTTGGTTTTTGAAATTACAATAATATATTGAGATATAAACCTTGAGTTATATTTTTCTATTATTTCTATTGTTTTTACTAATGAAAAAGTTTCATCTATAACAGGTAAAAAAATATCAAATTTTTGTTTTTTACTTAATGAATGAGTACTTTTTATAGCCATTAACTTTTTTAAAATTTAGTTGTTTTGGATAAAATTCGAAATTAATAAGATGTGAACAAGGATTTAATTTACTATAGTAGCACATAGATTGTTTTGGTGCATAAAGTAATATTTCATTATTTAAAGAAAAAGGTATATTATCAAATCTTTCGTTGTTTTTTGTATCCGAATAAATACTTGGCCAAGCAGAATATTTTTCATTCAAATTATCACTTATCCTAATTGAATTTTTTGCCAATAAACCAATAAAAAATATCAATATAATATATTTTGTTCCCTTCTTTAATAACTCTAAGTCTGGGTTGAAAAATTTAAATATTAAACTACTAAAGGCTAAACTAAAAAAACTAATCAAATAACCATATCCGTATCTAAAAACTGGAAATTTTAAGAACCACATTATTGAACCTAATAAGTTTAAAATTATCAGAAAATATATAAAAATTTTTTCTTGTTTTATTAGTGCTTTATAATCTAAATTTTTTCTTCTTCCAAAAATTAATATGTAAAGAAATAAAAAAAACGTAAACACTAAAAAAGGAGTAACTTTTTCTAAAATTTTTTTACCGTGATGTTTTTTCCAAACCACAATCCATTCATAAGTTTCAATATATTCTTCAAAACTTTTGGTAGTTTGATTTGGGGCACCTTTAGTCCATGCTTCATTTTCTATTCTACCACTTTTAGCATTACTTCTTCTGGTTTCACTCTTATCAAACCAACTTAAATTTTTAATGCAGCTTTGCTCAACAGGAAAAATTATACATCCTGAGATTAAAATATTTTTTAAAATCCATGAAAAAAATATAAAACAAATTATTAAAAAAAATTTATTTTTATAAATAGTTAAAAATTTTTTGTTTATTAAAAAATATACAGGTATTAGTAAAGAAAATAGCATTGTAATCTTATTAAAAAAAATAAAGACCGCTACAAGACTTATTTTATTAAAAAAATTATAATATTCATCAATATGTTTCTTCCAATCTAGTGATAATATAATTAAAAATAAAAAATAAAAATGAGAAGGCGCATCATTTCCAAAGCTACTATATCTATTCATTCTAAAAAAAATAAATATTAAGAATAAAAATGCTATAAAAAACTTTATATTGTTCTGTTCTTTAAATATAAATTTAATTAAGTATAGAATTATAAAACTGAAAACTAGACCATGGGGAATTAAAATTCCGTTATCCCCAAATATATGATTATTAAATGATCCAGATAAGTATTGAAAAATTGAAGTATGTCCAAATCGAAAATGTAAATTTGATAATCCAATTATTATTTTTTGATCATTAATAAGACTTATAAAGGGTAAATGATATAAACCAGCATCTGGCCTATAAACATTGTCATATGACATTGTTATTGTAGAGATTATAGCTGCGAAAAATGAGCATAAAATTATCTTCTTAAAACTTATTTTTAAATTAATTTTAT
>MDTA01181892.1_pt1 | contig 10570 bp, 9 predicted proteins | sample 811151 | NCBI WGS metagenome assembly MDTA01 (sample SAMN05326648, study PRJNA326480) | marine metagenome | isolation source: seawater | place: Indian Ocean: South | collected 2010 | reverse complement strand
TTTCCAACTTTTAAATGACCTGAAACTCCAGCCTGTCCACCTATCATAACATTATTACCTAAAGTAGAGCTTCCTGCAAAACCAACTTGACCTGCAATAATACAATTATCGCCAATTCTATTATTATGAGCAATATGTACTTGATTATCCAAGTATGTATTTTTACCAATTATGGTATTTGATAATGAACCTCTATCAATTGTAGAACCACATCCAATCTCACAGTTTTCATTAATTATAACAATCCCTATATGAGGATACCTTATATTTTTTCCTTGATTTGGAAAAAAACCAAAGCCCTTTTTTCCTATGACACATCCATCTAAAATATTTACGTTATCTTTAATTATCGTATTTCTAACGATTACATTAGAACCTATAGAGCAATTTGAACCAATAATTACATTTTTCTCAATAATTGTATTATGACCGATTAAGCAATTTTTTCCTATTTTTACATTTTTTCCTATTAAAACATTTTTACCAAATTTTACTTTTTTTTTAAGGGATGTTTTAGAAATATCTATTGCTGAGTCATCGAAATCATCAATGATTGATTTTGGATAAAATTCTTTTGTAATTTTTGCCATAGTTAATAAGACGTTCTTAACAATTATTTTTTTACATGAGTTCGGTAAAAAATGAGAGAGACTTTCTAGAGTAATACAGTAAGAAGCTTTTGTTTTTGATGCAAATTCAGAATAATTTTTCGAATGAAAAAAAGTTAAATCTTTATTAGTTGCAGTGACTAAATCAGAAACATTGTAAATTTTATCTTTTTTAAAATTTTCTTTATTTTCGATATTAGTCTTCTTAAGTAATTTTTCTATATTAAAGGGACCAAAATTTTTAAAAAATGGATTTGACATAAAAAGATATTTATCAAAAGTTTTGATATTCTTTGTATCAACAATTATTACTGATTATTTTCTGTCTACTATGGTAGCTGACCATTGAGCATCAGCCATTTTTTTTCCCTCTACAAAAGCTTCGCCTTTGTATTTCCATACTCTACCATGAGATCTTATTGCTTCAATTTTTAATTCTAATACACAATTTGGCACAACTGGGTTTCTAAATCTTGCCTTTTCAACACTCATTAAAAATACCAATTTATTCTCATAAGTTTCTTTATCTATGCCGTGCGCTGTTAATGCTGCAGCTGCTTGTCCAAAAGCTTCAACTATTAAAACTCCTGGCATTACAGGTTGATCAGGGAAATGTCCTTGAACATAAAATCCATCTTTCTTTACATTCATTATAGCTGTTGCTGAATGAAGTTTTTTAATGTCTCTTAATTCATCAATAAGTAACATTGGTTCACGATGAGGTAAAAGATCTATTATTTGAGACTTATTTAAATTCATTTATTTAATACTTAATTTTTTAACATTCTTATCAAAAAGATCGAGAACGTCTTTTGTTACATCCAGTTTAGTTTTACCAATTAACAAATTTTCTTTTTTTAGAATCATAGTAATTTGATTTTGTTCTGAGTACTCAGCAAGAATTTTGCTTAATTTATTTAGAAAGTCAATTTTAGCACCATTTCTTAATTTAACTAAATCATCATTCTTCTTAGCAATATTCATATTAAATTCATTTACTTTTTTTTCTAATTGAAAAAATTTTTTTTGATATTCTTCCTTACTAATAACATTTTTTTGAGCAATTAACTTTTCTTTGTCATTGTCAATTTTTTTTTTAAATTCTTGAAATTCTAAATTATTTTTTTTACTTTCTTTTTGGATTTGATCATTTATTTTTTTTCCAGCTGATGAGTTATTGAAAATAAAATTTAAGTCTACAAAAACTATATTATCTGCACTCTGAACTTTTAAAGGACTTTGCAAAAAAGATAAAACAACAAAAAAAATAACTAGTTTATTCCTCATTAAAAAGTTGTACCTAAATTAAATCTAAAAGTTTCAGTTTTGTCTGAAGATTTTTTTGTAATTGGTTGAGTTAAAGAAAAACTCAATGGACCTATTGGAGTGAGTAAATCCATACCAATTCCTGTTGAGCTTCTTAAAAAATTAGAATCATCGATTGAGTCATCATAATCAACTCCCCATACATTAGCTAAGTCAACAAAATAGCTAAAATCAATATTTTCTACAGTTGGAAAAATACCTGGTAAATTAGTAGAAAAATTTAAAGCGGTAACATAATTTCCACCTACATAATCTGTGTTATCGATGGGACCAACTTTACCTCTTTGAAATCCTCTTAGTCTATTATAAGGGACTTGAGCTCTTTTCGAAACTCTTACATCTTTATCAGATATTGAATTAACAGCTTTCATATATAAGCTGGCTTTACCAACCATATTAGATTGATCGTTAAGCTTTTTATATTGAGTAAATATTAAAGTATTAGACAGATTTCCACTGTTAGAAATTACTGGAAGCTGTTGGTAAAAAGATGTTGTGTTACCTGAAGTGGGTCTATATGAGGAGTCTCTAATATCAAAATCTAGACCATAATTGAAATAAAAATCATCATACGATCCCTCTTGTTTTTTTAAGTTTTTTGATGCTGATGAATTAGTCTCAAGATCCTCAAAAGATAAACTTAACTCTGGGCTAAAAAAAAGATTTTCTTTTTGCTCAAAACGAGTTCCAATAGATAATCCCATATTAGTAACTTTATAACCAAAATCTGTAAGATAATCCTCGGTTGTAGTTTCTATCGCAGTAAATAATGTATTATCAGAATAATTGAAGTTTGGTTTCGAATAGATAAAACGACCTTTTATGGTTTCTTCAGAGATTTCTAAGTTAGTGTTTAGATTTATTCCTTTTCCTAAAAAGTTTTTTTCAACAACTCCACCTCCTATGGTAGAGCCTGCAGTACCAACTCCCGCACCGAGAGAAATTTCACCAGTAGGTTGCTCTTCAACAGATATATTTATCACTTTTAAGTTTTCAGTAGAACCTTCCACTACTTCAGTTTCTACTTTCTTAAAAAAACCTAGAGATTTAATATTATCTACAGATTTATTAAATAATAACTCGTTAAATGGATCTCCTTCATCAACTATCAATTTATTTCTAACAACCTCTTCTATCGTATTAAAGTTTCCTAAAATATTTACTCTTTCGACGTAAAATTTTTGTGAGTCTATAATCTTAAATTCGAAATTTAATTTATTATCTTTGATTACTGTTTCTTTTACCTCAGCATTAATAAAATCATATAACCTATTTGAGGCAATCTTATCAATTTCATTTAGTATAAGCTGAATGTTGTCAATTGAATATTTTTCATCCTTAAGTTTTTTAAAAACTTTAAAAACTTTTTTGAAATCCGAAGAATTATAATCCTCTGGTAGATCTAAAGATAAATCATTAAAGAAATATTTCTTTCCTGATTCAATATTAAAGATAAGCTTAAATGAACCTTCCTCGCTAAGCTCAGCAAAGGAATTTACAACACGCACTTTATAATAACCCTGATTTTTGTAAAAATTTTCTAAGAGACGAGTGTCAAGTCCAATTAATGATTGATTCAAATAAACCTTGTTAGAAATAAATTTCCAAAATTTATGTTCCTCGGAAGCAATTATTTCAAGCAATTTTTTATCTTTTATCTTTTTATCACCTATAAAAACTATTTCTTTAATCTTTGCTTTTTTACCTTGATCAATATCTATGTTAATTCTTATAGAATTTAAATCATCGTTTTTTGTAAAAGATGATCTAATTTTAGCAAAGTAAAATCCGTTAATTTTAAGAATATTTGTTATTAAATTAATATCTTTCTTCAATTGATTCTCCGTAAAAGACATTCTGTTCTTAAGAACAATTGACTCAGATAAGTTCTTTTTTAATGTTTTACTTTTAACACCTTTGATTTCGATATTTTCAATAATGGGATTTTCAACTATTTCTAGATTTAAAATTCCATTCGAAAGATCAATATTTATATTTTTAAAGAAATTTGTTTTATATAAATTTTTTAAAGATTCATTTAGAGTCACTTTATCAAAATTTTTTCCAACTGATATATCGCCTAATACTAAAATAGTTTCATTAGAAATTCTTTTATTTCCTGATATCTTAATTTCTTTAATTATTTCTCCAAAAGATGTGGATATAAAAAGGAACGTAAAAGCTATAAATTTTAATAAAAACTTAATCATAAAATATTGTGTTATATACCTAATGTATTCATTTTTAAACTTACATAATCTCTTAAACGATAAATATCTTCAATGTTTTTAGGCTTTATTTTCTTATATTTTCTGAAATCTTTTAATTTTGAAAATTTATATATGAAACTTATTAATTGTTTGTAACTAATTTTGTTATCTAAAAATCTTTGAACAAAATAATCATTTATAGATATTATAATTGTCTCGTAAAGCGATGTTTGATTTGGTAATTTTTTTAATAATTTAACGAGAGGAAAATGATTGATATTTACACTTCTGAAATTCAAATTATTCAAAATTTTTAAATTTATTTGCTTAGATTTAAAATATTCATTTTTTAATGAATAAATTAAATTATTGATTGGTATTTTCATATCTGGGTCATGTGCAAGTATTTTGATTAATCCATTTTTAAATTTAACAATTGCATGAATATAAGAATTTGGATGTGTTAAGATTGAAATTTTGTTGTAGGGCAAATCAAAAATATTCTTAGCCTCTATAACCTCAAAAACCTTGTTCATTAATGTGGCTGAGTCAATTGATATTTTTTTTCCCATACTCCAGTTTGGATGTTTTAGAGCTTTCTTTACAGAAATTTTTGAAAAATTTTTTTTTGGTAGATTTAAAAAAGGACCACCTGAAGCAGTTATATAAATTTTTTCAATATTATTAGGTAAATAATTTTGTAATAAAACCCAAATTGAAAAATGTTCAGAGTCAACTGGTACAAAATCTGTTTTGTATTTTTTTAACTCTTTATTTATAAGACTCCATCCACAAATTAGTGCCTCTTTATTTGCTATTAAAATTTTTTTTGTATATTTTATAGATCTCAAAGTTGGCTCTAAACCCATTAAACCTGTAATAGAACTCATAATAAAATCATTTTTTTTTCTAAAAATTTGATTTAAATTTTTAAAATCTTTATAAATTTTTATTTTTGAACTCCGAAATTTTCGTTTGGCTTTTTTGAAAGAATTCAAATCAGTTATGATTACATTTTTTACTTTTAATTCTTTGGCTTGTTTTATAACTTTATCAAATTTTCTATTTGTTGAAAGTAAAGTTATTTCAAAGTTTTTTTTATCCTTTTTTAATATATCAAAAGTATTTTGACCTATCGAACCCGTTGATCCCAAAATAGCTATTTTTTTTTTCATGATATAATCTTTATTAAAAAATATGAAAAGGGTAATGCAAATATAATTCCGTCTACTCTATCGAGTAAACCACCATGGCCTGGTAAAATTTTACCTGTATCTTTAATGTTTGCTTTTCTTTTAACTAGTGAGATAAAAAGATCACCAAGTTGACAAATTAATGAAATTAGTAAGATAAATATTATAGTATATAGATTTATCTTTAATTCAAAGTCACTAAAGTTACTAAATAAAATTATCGGAATTAAGCTAAAAATAAACGAGCCAATAGAACCAGAAATGGTCTTATTAGGACTTATTTTAGTTAATTTTTTTCCACCTATAACTTTTCCAAAAGCGTAGCCGCCAATATCAGAAAAAAAACATATAGAAATAATAAAAAGAAAAAAAGTTGGTCCTTGAGATTTATATATATCAAAAGAAAAAAGGCCAAATATGAAAAACATATATATGAATGGAATCCACATGAGGATAAAAAACTTTAAATTAAACTTTGATGATGATGAATACAAATTACCAACAAACTTTCTAAAAATGTTATTAAATTCTATACAAACAATAAATCCTACCACCAACAAAGAAAGACCAAATATAAAAGTATGGCTATAAATAACCATTAACAATACTGAAAATAGAAATAAAGAGGTAAAAAATCTTTTTTTAAAATTACTTGTCATTATATATTGCCAAAATTTCTTTTAATCTTTTTAAATTTTTTAATTACATTATTATAGTCTTTCCCATTAAATTCTGGCCACAACTTCTTTTCAAAGAAAATCTCAGAATAAGCTAATTGCCATAGGAGAAAATTACTTAATCTTTTGGTATTTCCTGTTCTAATCAATAAATCTGGATCTGGAATGTTTTTTGTTTGAAGGTAATTTCTTAAATTCTTTTCGTTTATTTTAACTTTGTTTTTTTGTAGATTTTTAAGGGCATTTAAAAGCTCATGTTTTGACCCATAATTTAAAGCTAAATTTATTTGCAACTTTTTATTTCTAGATGTTTTTTTTTCAGATAAAATTAAAAGTTTATTTAACTTTTTTGTAAAATTTTTATTACCAATAATCTTAAGTTTTATATTTTGATTATGAAGTTCCTCAATTCTGTTTTTTAAGAAATTTTCTAACAAATTAAATAAAAAATTAATTTCTTTTTTCGGTCTTTTCCAATTTTCCGTAGAAAAAGCATATAAGGTAAGATATTTAATTTTATTTTTGATAGTTTCTTTAATTATTTTTTCAACTGTATTTAATCCAGCTTTATGACCAGCATTTCTTGAATTCTTATATTTGAGGCCCCATCTTCCATTACCATCCATGATAATGGCTACATGATTTAGTGGGTTCATATCGTCATTATTTCTTTTTCTTTTGAGGATACTTTATCATCCACTATTTTAATATGTTTATCAGTAATTGTTTGTACATTTTTTTCAAATAACTTTTCTTGATCTTCTCCAATTTCTTTTCCTTTTAATAATTTTTTTAATTCTTCATTGGCATCTCTACGAATATTTCTTATCGATATCTTACATTTTTCTCCCATCGATTTAATCATCTTTTTTAATTCAGTTCTTCTTTCTTCATTAAGTTCAGGTATAGGCAACCTGATTAATTGACCATCAATCTGAGGATTTAGTCCTAGCTCAGATTTTTTAATTGCGGCATCAACTAAATTAACATTGTTCTGATCCCATACTTGAATATTTATTACTCTTGGCTCAGGAGTTGTAATACTTCCAATTTGATTAATAGGCATTTGTTGACCGTAAACATCAACTTTAACCAAATCTAACATTGCTGCGTTGGCTCTTCCAGTTCTTAATGAAGAAAGCTCTTTAGAAAAAACTTCTATAGCTTTATCCATTTTTAGGCTATGTGATTTTTCATCAAACATTTATTCGCCTATCTTTATTCTGCTAAACTCCTTAATTTTTAAATCATTAATAGCAAGTTCTTTAATAATATCTTTTACCTTTTTTTTTGGTTCCATTACCCAGGCTTGAGTTAATAAGGAATTTTCTTCTTTAAACTTATTCATCTTACCTAAAGAAATTTTTTTTGCAATTTCATCAGGCTTTCCAGAATTTTTTAATTCTTCTGTCACTAATTCTTGCTCTTTTTCTATAATAGCTTTATCAATTAAATTTGATTCTAATGCTAACGGGTTTGATGCTGCAATATGCATTGATAACTGTTTACCAAAATTTTTCACTATTTGAGAATTATCTTTTGTTTCTATAGATACAATAACAGCTAATTTTGCTAAGTTATCTTTTACAACTGTATGAAGATATTGGTAATTATTTGGAGAAGAATTTACGATTGTTTTTGTTTTCCCTATAGTAATTTTTTCACCAATTTTAGCTATTAGAGCAACTAAATTTTCATCAACGGATAAGCCATTTTTCATTTTTGCTTTTTTAAGTTCTTCTAAATTTGAATTATTATTATTATTCAAATCACTTAGTTCTTTTACAAAGTTAACGAAATCATCATTTTTTGCAACAAAATCAGTTTCACAATTTACCTCAATTATAGATGTTTTTTTTTCATCTCCACTTATAGCTACTACTCCTTCTTTTGCTACTCTTGACATTTTTTTTGAAGCTTTAGATATTCCCTTAATTCTTAATATCTCAATTGCTTTATCTAAATCACCATTTGACTCTTTAATAGCAGAATTACAATCCTTAAAACCTGCACCTGTAGCCTCTCTTAACTTTTTAACTTTTTCTATGTCCCTCATTTTAGTTTAGTTTTTCCGTTTTTTTTTTTGAAAATTTTTTTTCTAATTTATCTCTATCAATTTCAGCTACAGTTTTGTTACTCTTATTTGAGGAGTCTTTTTTTTCTTTTGCTTGATCATTTTCTATAACTGGTGCCGAGCTTTTGGCAGACTTAATAGTTTCTTTAATTAAACTACAATATAAATCAATTGCTCTTCTAGCATCATCATTACCTGGTATAGGAAAATCAATTCCATCTGGATTTGAATTACTATCTAATATTGCAATAATAGGTATTCCCAACTTTACTGACTCTTGAATAGCAAGAGACTCATAATTTGTATCAATTATAAATACTAAATCTGGAATTTTTTTCATCTCAGCTATTCCGCCAAGCGATCTCTGAAGTTTATCTTTTTTTACACTCATTTTGAGAAGTTCTTTTTTTGTAAAACCTCTATTTTCAGCAACTAAGTCGATCTCTAATTTTTTCAATTTTTTAATTGAATTCGAAATAGTTCCCCAATTAGTCAGCATCCCTCCCAACCATCGATAATTTACAAAATATTGTTCAGTTTCTTTTGCTAATTCAGCAATTGCTTCTGATGCTTGTTTTTTTGTTGATACAAATAGAATTTTGCCATTATTTGTAATTGTTTCATGAATTTTTTCTAATGCAACTTTTGTGAGTTCTAGTGTTTGTGTCAGGTCTATAATATGAATGGAATCTCTCTTCCCAAAAATATATTTTTTCATTTTTGGATTCCATCTAAGTGTTTTATGTCCTAGGTGAACTCCCGCCTCAAGTAATTGTTGTATTGTTAAGTTTGGTATCGTCATATTTTTTCCCGGTTAAGCCACCACAGTAATTTCCAAAAAGGACCGGAGGTATAAAACCAATAACTGTGTGCGTGTTATTAAAATTGGACATTATTTACAAACATTTTCTTTATTAGACAAGCAAAAATTACTCAATAAGTGCTGAAATTTGCTTATTTCTTAGAATGTTAATCGACTTTCTATCCAAATTTCTCTTATTTTTTAATTCAAAATTAAAATTTTGATGATTATTTTTATAATTAATCTTAATTTTTGTATCTCCATTATTACTCATGATTTTTGAGATTTCATCTATTTGGTCAATAGAATTTATAGCAAAAGTGACTTCATTAATTGGGGAGTCTAATATTTGTTTTAAGGATACAATTTTTTGAACATTAATCCTTTTAAATCTGTTTTCTTCATTCGATAAGGATTTAAAAAGCGTCAAAAGAAAGGAGTTTCCCTCCTTTAATATTTCTCTATTAATTTCTAAAATATCTGAAAAAATAAATAATTCAAAAACACTTGAGAGATCAGTCAATTTTAGGACAGCATAAGAGTTGCCCTTAGAAGTTTTTCTCTCTTGTATTTTTAATAAGGTAGCTGCGATATTTGAATTTTTAACATTTTCATCTAAATTAAATTTTTGAAAATCATTTATTTTATAAACTTCAAAAATTTCTTTAAATTGGTTTAAAGGGTGGTCCGATATGAAAAAACCAACTGCCTCAAATTCTTTTGATAAACGCTCCTCAAATTTCCAATCTTTAATATCTGCAACAAAATCTTTTAAATCATCATTATTTTCTCCAAATAAATCAATCTGATTTGCTGTTTTATTTTCGTAAATATTTTTTGATTTGGAAATAAATTTTGGTATTGAATTAAACAAAGATTGTCGATTTAAATTCATCTGATCGAATGCCCCAGCTTTTACAAGACCTTCGAGTTGTAGTTTATTAATATCTTTTGGATTTATGCGATTTAAAAAATCTGAAATTGATTTAAATTTACCATTTTTTGTTCTTTCTTTTACAATGTTAGAGATTGCCTCAAAACCAACAGCTTTAATACCTCCCAAAGCATAATAAAATTTTTTACCATCAGTTTTAAAATCGGCAAAACATTCATTTATATCTGGTCTAATAATTTCGATATTTAATCTTTTTAATTCCTCATAAAATTCACTTAACTTATTTTGGTTTGATATATCCATTGTCATTGAGGCTGCAATAAATTCTTTTGGATAATATGTCTTTAGATATGCTGTTTGGTAAGAAATAATTGCGTATGCAGCAGCATGACTTTTATTAAATCCATATTCAGCGAATGGTTCAATTTTTAAAAAAATACCTGCAGCAACGTCTTTACTAATTCCATTTTTTACTGCGCCAGCAATAAAATTTTGTTTTTGTTTTTCTAGTTCAGCTCTTTTTTTTTTACCCATTGCCCTTCTTAAAATATCTGCTTGTCCTGCAGTAAATCCTGAAAGTTTTTGGGCTATTTGCATTACTTGTTCTTGGTAAATAATCACTCCGTATGTAGGTTTTAAAATATCTTCTAATAATGGATGTAAATAATCTGGAGTTTGTTTTCCATGTTTGCAATCATTGTAAGTAGGAATATTGCTCATAGGACCTGGTCTGTATAAAGCGACTAATGCTATAATATCTTCTAATCTATTTGGTTTCATTTGAG
>MDTA01162055.1_pt1 | contig 10570 bp, 26 predicted proteins | sample 811151 | NCBI WGS metagenome assembly MDTA01 (sample SAMN05326648, study PRJNA326480) | marine metagenome | isolation source: seawater | place: Indian Ocean: South | collected 2010 | reverse complement strand
TTTTTGTTCATCATGGCACCCTTATACTAGAGTTGGGCTCACCCGATGTAAGCAGTTTTGAGCGAAAAACTCTTGGATATGGTGAAAGATTTCGTATACTTCCTGGTGTAATACATCGTTTTTGCGCACCAGACGACTCCCCTGTTACATTGATCGAAGTTTCAACACCAGAAATCGATGATGTTGTAAGGCTAGAAGACGACTATAAAAGAACATAACAACTCTCCGTTTGCTCTCCCTTCCCTCTATTTAGTATAGGGGGGAGGGTTTTTTTATGTTTTTATTAGCTATTTTAGCTTGTACTTTGGGGTATGATTACGGGGATAAAGAAGCGACAATATCCTTCCAACAAACCAAGGCTGCACATTATTACTATTACGATAAGGCTATACAATCATCTGCTAGGGTTGTTACATATGTAAAAGAAGAAGAGATCGGTCATGCATCTTCAAATTATTTTAAAATAGGGTATCATGATTTCTTGATCACTGCCGCACATATTTTGTCTGTGGAGGGAGAGATCCCGTATGTTATAGATGGCAAAGACAAAGTTAGATTATATCCTGCCATTATAGATACAGAAAATGATCTTTTGTTTCTTGTCCCAGAAAAAAAATTAAAAACAATAAAGCCTGTGAACTACGTTGTTAATAAAGAATTGGATATCCTAGGAAAAACTGTATTGTATGCTGGATATCCTGCTGATTTAGATAAATCTTTATTTCATGGCACCATTGCGACATATGGAACATATTCTTTCATGATGCAATCGTTTGCCCTTCCTGGTGCTTCTGGCGCTGTTGTGTTTGATAACAAAGGAATGCCAATTGGTGTTCTAAGTGCTATTAAAATGGGGGCCTATGGCATTTCTCCATTTCCACAACTTCATGGAAGTCTCGTATATGTTAATCGTTTAAGACAATATGACAAATACGTTTTAGAGGAGATGTTAGCGAAGTGGAAAAAATTAAAGTCGGAACGTTAATAGAAGATATGGGAAAAGTTGGTGTTATAACAAAGGTTATAACAAGTGGTACACTTAAGACAGACAATGAGCTTATTAAGTGGAGAAACAACTACGAAATCTACTACTTTGACGGAACTGTTGCTATACTTGGCGAAGGAACACTTCACAGACTTATACTTAAGGGAGATATTAAAATAATATGATCTTCTACCCTGCTACTACCCTACTACCCCCCTACCCCCTTCGCCACTCTTCTACTGGGGTAGTCCCCTCCTATGGGGGTGCTTGTACATGAACGCAGAAGATGTTGTTTTGCCAAGAGATAAAAACGCTTTAATTAAACTGTATCTATATATAAATGAAAAAATAAATGAAATATGGAAAGAATATGTTGTCTATAGTGATTTAAAATATATGCCATCAACAACAAAAATTTTTTCTATTATTTTTTGTGAGATGGATTTTTATGAAACCGTCCTTGCGAGGATAAGAGTTCATCTTTCTGATGATGATATGGTAGGACTGAGAAAACACGATGCTGTTTGGGACTGGTAATCTTGTGTGGTTTAACGATCTTGACGGTCAGGCTTATCTCTCTGTTGTATTAGCGGATGGGGTTTCCGGTTATGGTGGAGATGCGAGAATAATTTATGTTATTTACTCAATCGCTAATCGCTCCACTTGGCTTGCTTATGAGTCTGAATTAACTCTGGCCAAAAACTTTACATAACTTTTTATCTAAGTTACATATATTATAGCAAATTTGTTAAAACTTGTCAAATGTTTTTATGAAATTTGTTAAAAATAATCGCTTGCAAGAATCGTGCCAAACTTTGTTTACATAACTCTGGTTATCGATCCTGCGTATAGTGACCTACAAAGGCGATTTTTTGCTATTGCAAGAAGTGTGCCAATTTTTATTTACATAACTTTGGCCAGTTTTAGCAAAGTTACATAAAATTATATGAAGTTTGTTAAAATGACCTTGCAAGAAGTGTGCCAATTTTTATTTACATAACTCAGACATCGAAATCGGGCGCAAAAGCCTCCAATCGCCATTTTTCTCAACTTTATCAAGAAGTTACATAAAATTTTAACAAACTTCATATAATTTGTCAAACTTTCTTAAATTTTTTTAACAAACGGACAAAAAATGACCTTTACAACAAAGACCAACGTGTTAAGTTACATAGGTAATCACGAAACTCGGAGGTATTATGGAGATAGGTGACCTTGTAAAGAACATATATAATAATAAGGTTGGAATAATAATAGCACAGATTCCAACACATGTTCGTATAGTTGGTATTATGTATAGAGTATACATAGATGGACTTGAAGTTAACTTACACGAAACAGACTTGGAGGTGATAAATGAAAGTAGGTGATTTAGCAGAACATTACACAGAACCTCAGTGTTGGGGGATTATTGTGGCGATATGTATGAATGAATACGAGATCTATTGGATGGATGGAGATCGCACATGGATCTCACAAAGATCAATGGTCAAAAAATGTCCTTGACTTTTTCAGTTCAATCGAATACACTAGATACAACAACCAACCACAACGGAGACAACATGAAAGTAGGCGATTTAGCGAGACATATTTATGATGGTAGAATCTACATCATAATGTCAAAAGAGTTTCTTGGATACCATGATGTATCCGATTCACATGGGAGACAATGGTCAATGCCCAAAGAACACTTGGAGGTGATAAAATGAAAGTAGGAACATTAGTAAAGATTAAAGAAACAGAAAATACAACATACTTGAACAAACTGGCGATTGTCATTCACAATGGAACATGGAGCGCAGATGTTCGCATTATAGACTCAAGTAGAGGTTGGGTAGCCCGTTTTGCCAAGGATCATCTGGAGGTGATAGTATGCAAGTAGGTGATTTAAGAGTGTTCAAATCACACGTTCGTTTTGGTTACGCAAATAGATTATATGTCGTAACACGCATAAATGATGACCAATGTTATGTGGAAATAAAAATAATAGATAATGGAATGACAGATCAGTGGGATAGAATAGCACTTCTACATGACAGTAAATCAGTAGCGGTCAAAAAATGTCCTTGACAAAACAGACTCAATACAATAAGTTAATAATATGTTCAAACGAACACAACAACATTCCATCGGAGGAAACATGGAAACAGAAAAGATAAAAAAAATTCTATTAGGAAGAATGGACAAACTCTCAGACTTTGAGAGAGAATGGATGTACGAAAACAATAATGGTTGGTATAACAGGTATCTCTTTGATTATTACAGCAACAAATCGGAAGGTTATTCCGATAGTATGTGGGAAAGCTTTTGGTTTTACTCTTTTTTTGGTCAGCATTATCTTCACAGTCAAGGCTTGGCAAAGAAGTTTTTATCTTGTGAAAAGAAGATGAATCATGTCATGGATATGATGGAGACTCGCAAGCTCTGGTTTTCAACCAAAACAGGTATAATAAAAGATCTCCATACAACGGGGAAGCTCACACAAAACATCATGGCTTTCATGATAACGACGATGAGAAAACATAATCTCAACATCTTTGAAAGCTACACAAATGATCCTCTCTTTGACACTGGTTCAATTGTACAGTTTCGCTCCAACATTGGTGTGGACGCGGTTGTTGTGGAAAACAGGTGGGGCAGTAATAAGCAACATGTTCAATACTATGGCGCGGAAAGTAGAACTATTCGTGAACTGAAAGGCAAAACCTTGATGGTTCTTGGTGAAAGCCCTGTGTTGGATGGAAAATGTTACGCAAATGCTTATGCCTATAAAGACAGGCAAGGCGGCTCACGTTACTATCGTGTTCTTCCTGTCGGAGATACAAAGGTCTATGTTGTTGTAGAAAAGTTTCTCAAAAAGTGCAGAACAAAGGCGGTAAAAGATGCAAGAAAGTGATGTAAGAATCGGAATGTTGTTCCGATACAACAAACGTCTATCCATCCACGATGATGTTCATGGACATATAGGTGTTGTATTAGAACATTGTAATGTTCACCAATGGAAAGTCCAAGTATCTCATAAAACACTGTGGATTACTCCTTGGTCTATGGAGAAGTTATGAAAGTAGGCGATTTGGTAATGAGAACCAGTGAAGATTTAGATAAGAGTCTTTTGATATACTTGGGAACAGGCACATGGCAAGGATGGATACGTGTTTATTGTCCCAAGGAGAGTAGAACATTTCAAGTCAGAAACACATACGTACAAGAGGTGGACAAAAAATGTCCTTGACCATTTCGGCCAATCAGTTATATTATATAGGTAAACAACAACAGGAGGTGAGCGATGGCTTACATCAAACCAAAAATGAATGTATTCTTTGCCAATGGTGGCAAAGCAATAACCGCAGTCATAGACAAGATTGCATTTAGAAAGTATTGGACAAAACCATACAAAGACTCAAAGACAGGTGAAACCAAACGTAGACAGAAGTCTATGCCATTTGCGGTGTGTCGTGTGATTCTTTCGCTTGACCCATCGGTCAACGTTGATGAAACATTCCTTATAGCCGGTTATCAACTTGAAAACGTTGTCATCAAGAATGAGAAGATGCTCACATTCAAAAGCGACTACGTTGCTGAATATGCGAAAGACTTTGGAAATGAATGGGTTAGGAGAATAATCAATGAAGATAGGTGATTTAGTAAAATGTATAGAAACAGACTACGGAATAGGTATAATCACAATGAAAAGACCTTTTGGTGGTTTTATAGTGTGTTTTCCAAACTCAGAGTTAAAACATAGCGACAAGTGTGTTGGTTTATCAAGAGGAAACTTGGAGGTGATAACATGAAGATAGGAACATTGTGTAGGGTGACTTCAAGAACAAGTCATTATCCATCACAGTTTGGACACCTTATTGTGATTGTTGGTGGAACCAACAGAACCACAAATACTGGTGACACCAAGGTGGTGACAGGTAGAAGCTTGAATACAGGAAAAGAACATCACTATTTTACAACTGAAATCAAAGAGGTGAAACAATGAAAGTTTACACAGTAACATACCATAGAGCATGGGATGACAAAGAAGTCATCGGTGTCCACATGACACGAAAAGGTGCTTTGCAAGCAGCATGTGAGCAAATGCTAGAGACAATGATGGGTTTTGATGGCTATGAAGATGAAACTGTAACATGGTTGGAGGACAACCTACATACTCTCTACAATCCTGATCACATGCTCACAATAAAACAACTTGATGACATGTTTCTCTATGCTGAGAGACTTCTTTGGGAGATAGAAAACGAGGTAGAGATACGTTGGCACACACTTAAACCATAACGGACATTTTCTGTCCTTGACTTTTTCAACTCAATCCTATAAGTTAACAATATAACCAACAACCACAACGGAGACAACATGAAGATTCATGAAAACAAAAACAAATCAAACAAATCAAAAGCAACCTGCGGTTATTGCCGAGAAAGCGGTCACAACCAATACCAATGTCCACATGTCAAAAGCGATTGGGAAAACTTCCTATCAAGACTGGAGATACCCAAAGACAAAGATGGGCAACCCATAAGACGTGGCTATAACTATGCTACGTGGTATAGTGGTGTGTTTGACCCCATTAAGGACGACATTAACAACAATGCTCTTGCGTCATGGTTCCGTAACTGCCGCAAAGCCTATCTTGTTCAGAAAGAGCGTGGGTTCAATCTTGAACACAAAACCAAGCGTGGCGGTACAAACCGCACTTGTGGATTCTGCGGTGGTAAAGACCACACAAGACGCAAGTGTCCAAAGATGGAACAGTTTCTCAAAGACTGCTACAAAGCCAATGAGAACTGGCGACAAGCCGCGTATAAGCAACTCGTAGAACTAGGTGGCTTATCTGTTGGGGCTTGTGTACAGGTTAAATATGAAACAGGTTCATGGAATAACAAAACAATACACCGTAGCACTGGCATTATTACTCACATAAACTGGGATACTATCAATGTATTTAGTGGTATGGGCAAACATTCCGACGATGTTTATTCTCCTGTGAGAGTCACTGTCTTGGTAGACGGTGAGCGTAGACGAGTCTCAAACCTACCCAGTCTGTTTAATACTATTGGGGAAAATGGAAAGATTCAAAGTTACTGGAATAGTGAGCCACCTTGTGAGCTTATCAAAGTCATTACCAATTCTCCTACTCCCCTACCCCAAGAGTGGGTTACTTCCTACAAGGAAAGCTTTGGAACTCTTGTCAAGAAGAGAAATTATGAACAACTACAAAACGGTTTAGCGTCACACTGGCGACCTGCGAATCTTGTAGCTCAGATTGACGCATGGAAATAACATGCGCTACTCTACCCTACATGTAGGCGACCTTGTGTGTATGTATGGGATAGAACACATCATAGGCATGGTGGTGTGTGAAAGACGCACAGGTGTCTATGACATACATATATTTCAAGACAACAACACATTCACATTCCCTAGAGGGATGCTAGTAAAACTTAACACAACGGAGATAACATGAAACATTATTTAATAACCGTAACAATTTACGATGGAGATCATGAGTATTGGGACAAAGCCATAATACAAACTGACGATATAGAAAATGAACACAAATTGTTAAAAGCATGGTCGGGCCATGAAGATCTTCAATATGATGAAGATTACAGAGCATATATGTCGCCATACACATATCGTGGCTATCGACTATACTCTTCACAGGAGATTGATGAAAATGACCTCCCAACACTACGCAAGTACCATATTTAACAATCGGACAGAAAATGTCCTTGACTTTTTCAACTCAATCGAATACATTACTAACATCAACAACGAACAACGGAGACTAAAATGAGCAATACAATAAACTCAACACTATATCCCAAAATAATGGCTAACATATCACAAGAGCTAGTTCCTTTGGCACTAGAAGTCATAAGACAACACAACGCTAAAGGCTCTAGTGATTGGCCTGATGAGCTTATAGACAAAATGAATCAAAACAATGTCTTCATAGAAAACAGAAAACTTCTTGATCCTATAACGCAAGATTTTATTGGGAATGGAGTGGTACTGGAAATCGAAAACACCACATTTCGTATTCTAGGAAACTCTATTACAAAAGAGGTGGCGATATGATACAACACAATGCTTATTACATGTTCATTATCAATATGGGTATTGTCTTATTCACTGCGTGGATACTAAATCTTTATGCGATTTATGCAGATGAAAACAAGAAAAAAACCAAACGGACAAAAAATGTCCTTGACTAAACCAACTAAACTAATTATATTACTAACATCTTCACAACGAAGAACTTTCAAAACAACAAAATAAATGGAGCTTATCATGGCTATTGATTTTAAAACATTCTCAAACGTAATCAACCCTATTCTTAATGCGAAGTTTCCCGTCCTTGTTCGCGGTCGGCATGGTATCGGTAAATCTACAATCGTTTACCAAAAAGCCAAAGAACTCGGTTTACCTGTCGTAGAGCGACGAGCATCGCAGATGACTGAAGGTGACTTGCTTGGTTTACCAAAGCAGTCCACAGGTGATGTAACCGAATGGTGTCCACCAAAGTGGTTCAAGACCGCTTGTGATACTGCTGTTGTTCTCTTCCTTGATGAAGTGGATAGAGCTACGCTTGAAGTCCGTCAAGGTATCTTTGAGCTATGTGATTCTCGTAAGATTGCCGGACGAACTTTGCACCCTGACACACTTATCTTTGCTTGTGTCAATGGTGGAGAGCATGGCTCACAGTATCAAGTCGGTGAGATGGATCCTGCGGAACTTGACCGCTACACTGTCTTTGACGTAGAGCCTACGGTAGAAGATTGGCTTGACTGGGCCAAGGGTAATGTTGCCCAAGAGGTTTGGGACTTCATCAACCAGAACCACAATCATCTTGAACACAATGATGATTACGAGCCTAACAAGGTTTACCCGTCAAGACGCTCTTGGGAGCGATTGTCTACCACACTGAGTGGAATGGGCGATCAGATTGAAGGCACATCTGCAACTTATCATATCGCCTGTTCTTTCATCGGCTTTGAAGGTGCGGTTGCTTTCAAAGACTTCCTTGACAAGTATGACCGACAAGTCACTATCGAAGACCTACTTGATGACGGCAAGTTTGAAAAGATTAAAGGTTGGAAGATTAACGACCACAATGCTATGGTCGAAAAGATGAAAGCAAAGAACATCTTTGCAGACCGTCTGTCCGACACCCGTCTTGATAATCTTGCAAAGTATTTTTTGAAGCTTCCATCTGAGATTGTAATGGTTCTATGGCAATCTATGGCTCAGACCGATGAGTCAACCTATAACATTGCTAAACTCTGGGCAATCGAAGTGGATGGTACATCTATCCAAGACTATGTTGTCGGTATCCTTAATGCCGGTAACTAAACCACAAAGGCTTTGGCTCCTTGTGCCTTGAAACAAGGAGACTATAATCCCTTTTTACGGAGACAACCATGAAAATACACAAAGGTTCATTTAAGATACGACAATATGACGATGGAGAAACAAGGTGGTGTTATCATGATGGTTCATACGGTAACGACTACCCTTTCTATGTTCATCGCAAAGAGAAGGAAAAAAAGTGGACTTTATCTCACATGTCTACGGGATACATGATAAGGAAAAATCTAACACTGAAACAGGCAAGGCGATTATCCAAGGCTCTTAAAGAGTGGCCTTTGTTTCTAATGCCTACTGCTGAGACTTTGAACCACCAAAAGTCATTACTTCCAACGCATAAACAACACTTGCTTAACAACATAGTACACAACGGAGACAAAGATGAGTAATAATGAAATCAACATCACACTAAACATATCAGACGAGCTACTTGCAAAACTTATCGTAGCTATGAAACCACAAGGTAATTCTATGGGAATACCTTTGCAAGCCCTTATGGGCATGGCTATGCCACCACAGACTCTTCCCAAGGCTGACAAGCCCAAAGCAAAGCCGTCGGTTGGCTTTAAGATTGGAGGTGGCGAATGAGTAGACCAAGAATACAGCATAGCAATATAACATACTATGCGATCCAAAAAGGGAAAGTTGAATCTCCAAAAAAACCGGAGGATCTGCCTGAGCCTGTGGAGATTAAAAAATACCGTCAGAACATTGATAGAATACAAGTTAAAAGATTATCGGACACATTTTGTCCTCCACGTTTGACAAAACGATCTAAACCAGATAAGTTATCTATATCACCCCAACAAGGAGAATCCAATGAGTGATAATGAAACAAAAGAAAAGTTTGATTTGAATATGCACACTTTCCGTTTGCTACAGCAAGAGCCTTTCTTTGCGTCGCTTTCAAGGCGCATACATAAAGCTCCATCTAAGCACATTCCAACAGCAGGTGTGCGTATCAATCCACAGTCAGCACAGTTTGAAATGCTTTACAACCCTGACTTCATGGGAAGTCTTACAGATAAAGAAAAACTTGGCGTACTTATGCACGAGTTTTATCACATCATCTTTGAACATGTTACAACACGACTTCCTGCTGAGGGAATGTCTATGAAGTGGAATGTTGCTACTGACCTTGCTATCAACAGTCACATCATGGATATGTTGCCCGAAGGTGGCTGTATTCCGTCAAAAGCCGGAACACCGTTTGAGAACTATCCTGTTGGTCTATCGGCAGAAGCATATCTTAAGCTCATTGAGAATGACGAGCAGTTCAAAAAAGACGATGGTGAAGGCCAAGGCGGTCAAGGCGGTGAAGGCCAAGACGGTCAAGGTGGTCAAGGCCAAGGCTCTTCTCTTGGCGATCATGTGCTTGATGACCACAGCGGTTGGGGCGATGTAGATGAAGATACAAAAGCTATGGCCAAAGAGCGACTTAAGGATGCTTTGGAAAAAGCTGCTAAAGATGCTTCAAGCGGTCAAGGTTGGGGCACAGTTTCGGCTGATGTTCGTAAGCAGATTATGGATGCTATCACTCCAAAGATTGATTGGCGCAAGGTTCTTCGATACTTCATCAAGACTTCACAGCGTAGTAACAAACGCTCAACTGTTCGTAGACTTAATCGTAGATTCCCATACATTCATGCCGGACGCAAGGTTACACGTCAAGCCAAGATTGCTATCAGCATTGACCAGTCGGGTTCTGTATCGGACACTATGCTAGCGTCATTCTTTGCGGAACTCAACAGCCTGTCTGCTCTTGCTGAATTTACCGTTGTTCCCTTTGATACTGAGGTAGACGAAAGTCTTGTATACACTTGGAAGAAAGGTGAGCGCAAGACATGGGAGCGTGTCAAGTGTGGCGGTACATGCTTTGACGCTCCAACACGATATGTCAATGACAATGGCTTTGATGGTCATATCATCCTCACAGATATGGAAGCTCCAAAGCCCGTAGCAAGTAAGTGTCAGCGTATGTGGATGACTGACCAACGAGGTAAAGAGAATCCGTACTTTACAACCAATGAGCGCGTTATAGCAATAGACTAGGAGAGAACATGGTAGGGATGTTGTATAGAACAAAGCGGAGTCGGCACATATACGCTTGCATAAGCATAGACTATGCACACATCCCTATCTTCACGATGGTCTGTATAACAGACGGAGACACATGGGTAGTCAATGGCCTACGTGAGCTAGAGA
>MDTA01191677.1_pt1 | contig 10571 bp, 4 predicted proteins | sample 811151 | NCBI WGS metagenome assembly MDTA01 (sample SAMN05326648, study PRJNA326480) | marine metagenome | isolation source: seawater | place: Indian Ocean: South | collected 2010 | reverse complement strand
TTGATGAACCTGCTTCCACCGCGACGCCCAGTAAGTCTGGCGTGGGTTCAGGTAATGCACCACCTCGATTCAAGGGTTGGTATGAAGCCCCGCTATCATACGGAGGCGGCCCGCTGCGCTTGTTTGGGGGTGTCGAGCGAATCGATGGACAACCCACCCTATCTCCTCTGGAAGGAACTGCGCGCGCGGCCTTTGTTACCTGTGGTCCGCGAGACCAGAAGTATATCTCGCTCAAGGAGTGGAACGCTGCCAATAAGCAAGGGCTGCAACGAACCTTCTTCTGCAAGAAGAGCGTTATGGGCAATTCAATCACCCTCAAGCCGGAACACATGCCCTATCCTCTGAAAGAGGTCAAGGAGGGGAAGCCTACGTTTGAGTCCAAGCGGGCAACTGATGTCTTTGTGCGTATCACGCCGCTGAGTGAGGATGCTGTTGATAAGCTCGGGGATAGTGTCGTCTGGGGCGAGAGCATTGCGGAAGAAAAGGGGACAAAAATCTTCTGGGAACTGAAGTCGGGTGGCACGGTTGGTGCGCGGGGCAGTACCCAAGCAGAGTGCAAACTTCTTGGCAGTTTAGAAGATGGGAAGATCGCCCACGGAACACCATCGGAGCCCCTGTCTCTGACGATGCCTGACAACAACATGACCAAGATGACGCAGATGATCCAAAACGCTGCACTCATCTGTATGACAAGCGCTTGCGATGTGGATGATGATGAGGAGTACATCGTGGACGGTGCTCCAACCGGACTGCTGCCTGTCGCGCAATCGATCCTAACGCTTCAGGATCCTGAGGCTCTGGATGGCACTTACGCTGGAAACGTCAAGCACAAGAGCCCTCTCAAATACAGGCAGCGGCTTCTGAAATCCGGGGGGACGCTTGCAGAGCGTTTCATGAACCAAGCAAGCGGCGTCCCATCAAGCGTTTTGCAGACGCTTGTGGATAACCACTATGAGGTCCTCTGCGGGGAAGGCTCCGGTGATGACAAGGCGTTGGCGAAGCTCGGCGGAACTGTCACCTATGTGCATGGAGAGGGGGCCGACAAGACCTTCAAGGATACCAAGGTTCTCCTCAGTCAACACATCTTCGGCAACGCGGGTTCATCGAATCCAACCAAGGGCTTTTGGGGCGTCCATAAAAACATAACTGCATTTCAGCAGCATTATGACACCTCAGATGCCGCGCTAAAGGCGCTGACCGAGAGCATGTTTTCGAGCACAGGATGGGATCCTGCTGGTGTGGCGGGGCTGACTGCCAATCGCTCTGAAACAGCGGTTCTCGCAACGCGATTGCCTTTCGTCGTAGTGACGCATTCAACACTGAGTTCCGAAGACCGAGACAAGATTTTCAGCATCGGCGGGGAGACGGTCTTGGACTGGAAACTCTTTGCGGCTGCCGTAAAGGCTAAGAAGATACAGGCCATTCCTTTGCGGAATCTCTACACCGCGCAGGCTTACAAATCAGCGGCATTGATTCTCGGCATTGCGAGCAAGTCACCGATTGCGGGCGGGAAGTGGATTGCATTTAGGCCCTTAGGCGATATTCTCGCACCCGTTGACAAGGCTTTGCAGGAGGCTCTGGAATGGCTGTACGCCTTGCGAAAGGGACTCGCCCAAGCAGTCGAGATGATTATCAAGTTCATCGAGATGATTGAAGCGCGCGTCCGGGAGATTCAGGCCTTGATACGGAAGATTCAGGCCTTGATTCAGATGATCAAGGACTTGTCTATCTCTGGGCAGCTTAGCTTGCTTGTCGTCAGCAGCGCAGGGACCCAAGGTTGTTTGAATGACTTCATGAACGCAGAGAACAAACCTCCTGATGGTGCCGGGGCAGTCGGTGCTGGGATGGTCGCTCTCGCAGGCGGATGGCCTCTCATCCTTTTGGAGCTTGTCGAGTCCATCATTCAGGCCAAGGCGCTGGGTGAAGAAGAGGAGGGGGGCTAATGTCATTCAACTTTCTTGGCGTGATGCGTGTGGGTTCCTACCTGACCTTCAGGCGGTTCATCTTGCATGAGCAGCGTTCTGCTCTCCAGCGGCTTGAGACCATCGAAGCAGAACTTGAACGCATCGGAGTATGCCGGATTAGCTGGTATATCCCAGAAGAGTCTGACGATGGCGGACCGCCGATGCCAACGGAACGGCGAGTGGGGTTCGGCGTGACTGCTGGTTCGTCGCTTGAGAAGCTGATGCAGGCCTATACAGCGCAGGGTGGCAACCCCTTCGACATCTCCATGTTTCTCGACCCCAAAAATGAGGTCTTCGATATTGGATCCGATAATAAGATCCAGCCAGCGTTCACTCAGCCCTATGGCGGGGTGCTGTACCCGATGTCCAGAGACCAGAAAACAACTGCCGAGGGCGGTTTGATGACTGAGGATATGGGTGGGCTTCTCAACTTCGAGAAGAACCCGAAGGCTCGTATGCACCGGTCTTTTCCATGGCAGGTCTGTCAACAGACTGAGTATCTTATTGAGCGTGGTCGTCGGTGGTGCAACCAGTCCATCCGAGACAAACGGAATGAACTGGAGTACAGAATCATCAAGCTGATGGACCTTAGAGAGCAGCTTGTTGAAGAGGCTGACTTGATTCGGATGGCCTGTGGGGGCTTTGTGGCCGGTGTTGAAAGACCTTCCGCCTTTCATCAGGTCTATAGTGCCGCTTCTCTTATGCAAGCTGTGGATAACCAGTTCTTCGCATACGGCGAAAACGGAGAGCGTCTTGGCGTCGCCGCTGAGAGCTTGGAGCAGGGGGTCTTCGACTACCTCTATACCGACTACGAGTCCGAGAAGTGGACTGGACTATAGCGTTGGGCTGCCTATACCCCCACAAGAGATGAAGCCGGGAAGCGCCCGGTTCGCAGGAGGGTATTGATGTCCCAAGACTTTCAGTTAGCGTTTCCATGCCCGCACATCGCTATGTGCGAGCCGGTTCAGTTGCAAGACGACCGAGTAACGCTTGGGATTGCCATCTCTGCCACCTCTGTGAGCGATGTAAGGCTCAATGGTGTATCTGTTCCCCCGACTGGGTTGTTGACAAGCGCTACTCTGGTGTCCGCACGGCGGGCTCCGTTTCGTGTTTACCCAGATGCCACTGACTTCAGGATTGAGGTGACGGGCGGGTTGTCCTATGACTTCGTGCTGCCTCCCGGACTCTTGAGTATGTCGCAGGTCGTTGAGATCCTAAACGCAGCGAAGTCGAACGCTTACGAAGTCTCTCAGGGCGACAACGGCACCCTGCACCTGAAGGACCTGACCGCGAAGGGGCCGGGTTCTCGGATAAGAGTTCGAGGCGGTGCGGCATCCGCTCTGGGGTTTGAGCGGCAAGTGGGTGCGTCAGGTCGAGAAGTTTGCCCGCCTTGGAGCTTGGCTAACGATGGGACAAGGAGCAGGCCCTACTTCCACTACCCGCCTAAGATCAACAAGTCCGCGCGCTGGGAAGTCACTTATATGATGGACCCGGATGCTTGCCGCCGATGTATGTCGAGTCGAGTCGAGAACGATCTTCGGTTCCGTGCCGATGGCGGTCCGGGGCTCATCTCAGACGAGAACCTACTTTACCAGATGGTCATGAAGAACCTCCTGACTGAACTGGGCAGCAACCCATACCACTCATGGTATGGCACACCCATCAACTCGATTGTCGGGCAGAAGGGCAACAGCGCAGTTGTCGGGCAGGTCAGAGACATCATCAGTCGTCAGATTGCGGCGCTTCGGGGTATTCAGGCTGAGCAGGGGCAGTACCAGAAGGTGACCCTCGCAGAACGAATCGAGAGTCTTGATCGACTGGACGTGCGACCTCACGAACTTGACCCAACGACTCTCCTTGTGGAGTTGGTCGTAAGAAATGCTTCTCGTCGTCGTGTGGGAATCACCATCGTGTTCACGACGCCGGGGACTGTAGGAACCCTGCTGAGGAACGGTAAAGTGGTCAATCGGCTGGGCGGCACCGGTGGCGGCACTGCGGTGAGATGAAGGAGACGCAATGAGTTCTGGACCCCTTTTTGAGTTGCCCAACGGCACTTTCACATCAACCGCATACTTGTCCACGACACGCGACACGCGCTTCTTCAAGGGAACTCTCCCTGATGACGCTGACTTTACCAATGTCGCGGTATCTATCCGAGGCGGCAGTTTCACCTCAGACCCGGACTTGATTCAGGTCACAGAGACCGACTTCTGCATCCCCAACCCGATTGCTTTCCCCGATGGGTTGCCTTTGCTCACGGGCGAGAACAAGGTGGAGGTCCGCGCCTCTTCGTTCTCTGGTCCAGTCCAAGAGGCTTTGATGGTGGCGGCTCTTGTTGCCGAGTCTGACTTGGAGACGATGAGTGATGCGCCGACCAACATCCGATGCCAGTCCAACATGCGCTCTGTCATCATTACCATCGACAAGGTCGATAACTCGAAAGTCGTTGGGTACAACTTCTATGCATCGAGTTCAGCGGGCGGGGCTGAGGGGTACACACGTATCAACGCCAACCTGATTACAATCCCTGAGGTTGTTCGCAGTGAGTCTTCTTTCGGGGAGATGGACGTGGACATCCCCAAGGTTGTTGATGATAACGGAGACCCTGTTGCAGAGCCGCAACTGCTTGAAGTGGTCATGCGGCAGCGCGATTTGGCGGGAGGGACGCTTTCTACTGATGCGAATGAGGCCATTTCTCTTCCATCCTCGGTGGCCCAGCTTCGCGCTCAACTGAACCTGACCGCCTATTACGAGACCGAGACGTTTTCCTTCGAGCACTACCGCAAGGGAGACCCTGACTTTGATCTCCAGACCAACTTCAACGCAGAGTTTGCTTCTCTTCCCGATGACAAGCCCCTCTACTACGTCGCTACTGCGGTGTACTACGACGAGGCCTCCAGGTCTGAGGTGGAATCGCCTTACTCTCCCGAAGTGGCGGCCCACCCCGGCAGTGTGATTTCAGACCTGACCTTCATGCCTCAGACGACACGTCAGCAGTTGACTCGCAAGGTCGTTGAGTCTGTTCACCAGACCAATCCAGAAATCGCGATACATCCCGGTAGCGTGATTCGAGACATTTTCATCGACCCCTTTGTGGATGAGTCTTTGCGGCTGCGAACCGTCATCGACTTCATGCACAAGGCGACGAGTTTCCCAACGCTGATGTCGATTGATGACCCACTGGGCGTAGGGGATAGCATCGACCCGATGAAGAGCCAGTACAAGCAGTCGCTGGCTCAGGCTCTCCACTTGACGCAACCCAACCGAGTGCAGTCCTATATCGACAGGGCGTTTGACAAGCTGGCTGCCAACTTGGGCGTCACCCGGAGTAAAGGAACGTATGCGCGAGGGCAGGTAACTTTCTTCACGACAAGGCCGCCAACCAGCAGCGTGAGTATCCCTGCGGGAACGGCTGTCTTTGGTGGAGGCGTGGCTTTTCGGACGACCATGAACGCATACATGGACGCCAGCAAGCTCGCCTCCTACTACAACCCAACGACAAAACAGTATTCCATTTCAGTCTCTGTTAGAGCTGTCTCTTTTGGATCCAGCAGCAACCTCTCTGCGGGGCAGATTAGCTCTTCTTCGGTAGACCTTAGCGTGACCAACCCCGCACCTACTTTCGGTGGTGCGGACGCTGAAAGCAATATGGCTCTTGCAAGTAGGGCGAGCAACCGAATCTCCAGCGTCGATACAGGCACAGAGCGGGGTTACCTCTATGCTGCGGCGAGTCTCCCCGGCATCAAACAAGTCAGGGTTATCGGTTCGGGCGACCCCTTGATGATGCGAGATTACGACCCGAACTATGATAAGCACGTTGGCGGAAAGGTGGACATTTGGATTCAGGGCGAGACCTTGACGACTTCATCGGACACCTTCGCTTTCCAGTTCGAGTACGCCAGAGACATCCAGTTCGAGTTGATTAGCAACATCTCTGAGTCGTTGGAGTTCCGAGCCATTGATGAGAACCTAACTCAAGCATCTCCCATGCTTGCCATGTTGGACTACGAGGTTCCCAAGCTGGGTTTCCAAAACGCCTCGACAGGCGAATACTTCGACCTGACTGGCGTTGAGATTACCTCTCACAACACCATCAAGCTCAACATGGACATCGACCAGCCTGAGGTGGACTACGGTGATGTTGTTCTTGGGGATTATCGCTACCGAACCGGGTCGAACTTTGTGCTGCGCAATCAGCCGGTTCGCCAACTTCAGTCATTGAGGGGCTCGACTTCTGGCAACATCAGTCAATCGGTCTTCACCTTGATAAGGCCCCACTCTCCGCTGACCATCGGCAGGTCCACTAACGCTGGCGCGTTCTTGAAGGTGGTCGTTCCGGTTGATACCGAAGGGTTGACGGTCCCTGTAGGTGATTTGATTGAGGTCGAGAACGAAACACACCTAATGACTGGGGACTACATCGAATACCTTGGCAATCTCGGGGTGTTGCCGCTGACTGTAAAGGTGACTTCTGAAGACGGGCTTACCGAATATCGAGGCCCTTACCACCCCTCAGGGATCTCCGACTACTCCATCATCAATGGAGACCAAACCACGCCGGTTTCTATTCAGCGGGCGTCAGGTGGCAACATCACGGACGGGCAGACCCTTCTGGTTAGCTACAAGCACGATGAGAACTTCACGGTGACCTATACATCCAACCTGATGGCGACAACCGCCCAAGAGGACATGGACGCACTCAAGCACCTTACAGCAGATGTCTTGGTGAAAGAGACCACAGAGGTCAAGGTGAACGTCGGTGCAACAATCGTCGTACAGAATGGGTTTGATGCGAGTCTGGTTGACTCAGGTGTCCGCCTTTCGCTTGCAAGCCTGTTTAGCAGCCTTTCTCTCGGTGATTCGGTTCGACAGTCTGATGTCATTGAGGCCATTGACTCTTCGGAGGGTGTCTCTCACATCATCTTGCCCTTGGTAAAGATGTGCTTGGCGGATGGCTCTCAGATTATCCGAGAGATTATCGAAGTGGGCGTGTATGGCGACTACGTTCGCGTTCAAGAGATGTCCACGCAACAGAACAACGTCTACCTTCTTCAGAATGAGCTTGCCCACTCAACCTCTGACGGAGGCGGTTCTGAGTATGGCGACTATGTTGGGGTCTTCAAGGACGACTTTGAGATGAGCAACATCTCAAGCCTGCCTTCCCTTATGGGTCGCACTGCATACCAGACCTTCATCATCGGAAACGCTGGGATGGTTATCCCCGGATATTCGGACGATGGAACGCTTCGGCAGCAGGGCTATGTCACTGATGCGGAGATTGGCGCGCGCCGAACAGAGTTGACGCGAAACCGCGTTCTTGTCTCACTGCCTTTGGGCGAAACACCTGATGAGTGTAGTTGGTCAGCAACCTACACAACAGATGGCGACTCCGGTCACTCCGACCTTGAGATTGGACCGAGCAGCAATTTTGTTCTCGGCGAGGCAGAGTTCACTTTTGACGAGGACCGGGCTTCAACGCGATTTAGAAGCACACAAGGATCGGGCTCCGGCGGCAGGAGCTACTGATGGGCTATTACGGCAACGGCGGAAATGGGCGAGGGGGGAGCAACGACGACAAGCGCTTCTTTGGCTCTGTGCAGGACAACCCCATCACTGACGCCGAGGCCTCAAACCAAGAGGCGCGTAAGAATGCGATTGCGGACAAGATCCTCAACAAGCTGTGTGAGACGCTTCCCAGCAACTATGTCTCTAAGGTGAGGGGGCCTTTCTACTCTCACTTCTTCCGCGCGCTCTCTGAGAGCTTGGCTGAGTTTCAGATTGAAGCTGAGCTTATCTCTGACGACAAGATGGACTTCAACCTCATCCGAAGCGACTTTCTTTACCAGCTTCTGGGGCGGATTGTCTTTCCCGGAGCCCTCTCCCTCGACGCAGACAACCCTCAGATTGAGGGCGATGTGCCGCTCAGAGAGTTCTTGGCGGAGATGGTCAAGTTCCTGCTTGAGGGTTCGCGTAAAGACCCAATCCAAGAAGCGACTGGGTTTCTCTCGGACGCGGGCGTTGAGATCGTGGCCAAGTCAGACCACATCGGCAAGAAGGCCTCTGGTTGGAATGCGGATAATCAGTTTGAGTTCGAGATCAACATGATGGCACACAAGGAGACCGCTGGTCGCTACCATAGCCATCATCAGGGCCATCACCACTGGCATCGAATCCGTATCGACAGTCAGGGGAATGGGGAGACTAAGGGGACGTACTACAATAGCGCTGACCGGATGGAGTACCACGTTCACAAGGTGGAGAACTTTGAGGTTCAGCCCTACGTCGATGGGGAAGGCAATGCTCACAACCACCAGAGTAGGCAAGCCTTTCCAGAAGACCCCTTCGCTCTCGCCTACAACATCAATCTCATCCTGAAGGCTTTGAAGCCAGCCCACACGCTTTATGAGTACCGGCACTTGTTCGTTGAAGGGTTTGGAGAGCTGTTCAAGGACGACCACCATTTCGAGCATGAGTCTTGGCGATACGAAGACCTGAGAAAGAACTGGCGTGGGAACAAGTCGTTGACCGGGGCGGGTCAAACCTCCTCGAAGGACCGAAGCCTCTTGGTGGACCCGGCGCAGGACTTTTCCCATGTTCCGCCACACAGCCCCATCGTGATTTTGGACGGGCTCAACGCAGGAACCTACAAGGCTCTCGAAGCCTTGCCGTTGCCGATTGTGACGGACCCGGTAGCGCGCGCTTACAAGACAACCCCCACCGGTCTGACCGGAACGGCAACCGTCGAAAACGGAGACATCATTGACATGGACCAAGACTTCTCAGTCATGGTTCCCGGAGAGCAGTTGGTCTTTCTGGAAGGCGGTAATGAAGGGACCTATCGAGTGGCGTCCTTACTCGGTAATGGGGGCGGTCCCCTAAACGACATGAAGAAAGGTGTATGTCATCGTATCCGGTTGGCGCATTCCGTCTTGCGCATCCGTCCACGAATGACCCACACCGTATACAAGCAGAACTACCGCGCCGGATTGGACCGGCTCGGACAGTCGGAACCGCAAGGCATCACAGGCGAGGACGTGACAGAGCAGTTTTTGCTCTGATCACAATGTTCCGTCTATCGGGAGCTACAGAGTGAGTACCGGCAGCAAGAGGAGCGGATAGACCATGGCAGCTATCATCAGAACATACTTGAACGGCGACCTCGCAACAATGGTTGAAGGGGCAAGCCGAGACGACCTCAGACCTGGGGATGTGGTTCATTGTGAGTCCGTTGGCGGACTGTTGACCGGCGAGGGCCATCGTTGGACGCTGGCGTACGCGCCTGACTCTCTGGATGGTTCGGCATCTGATGCCACTTTGTCCTCAGAGCTTGACCAACACTCGACCTTCGAGGTGGACAACGAGGGTGCATACCTCCTGCGACTTGTCACAGACCCGCACACGCCTCATGAGTCGGTTCAGTTTGTCCGTCTGCGCGTCTTGACCAAGTTTGGTTCCTTGAAGATGGTGGCTGCTGGCGAGCGGCGCGATGGCGGGGGCATCATCCCTGTAGACGTGTCTACCGAGGGCTGGGCCAACGACCAGAACTACAACCTGCAAGAACTGCTGCACCACATCTCACGTACTTCTATCTCTTCGCGCGTCCTCTTCGTTGATTCCAACCGTGGCTACGATTACACCAACGCCCAGAACACCGAGATTGCCGAAGGCTACGGTGACTTCTTCAAGGTCCAAGATGCCATTGACTTCGCTGTTGGTGCAGATGCCGACAACTCGTGGCTCATCTACGTTCGCCCCGGTCGCTATGTCGAGTCCCTGACCATTCCGAAGAACATCCACTTAGTGGGTGAGCCCTCGGGCGGTGGGGAGCCTCCTGCCAGCATTGAGACACTCGGCTTGAGTAATCACATTGCTAACATCCCTCTGAATGCAACCTCTTCTGTCACTGGGATCCTGCTGACCAACACCGACAACCTTGTAGAGTCCACGTTGACCGTGCAAGGCGGCGGGCGACTGGTACTCAACAAGGCGATTATCGAACAACATGCCGCAGGGGCAGCCTCTGGCGTTGCTCTTCACGTTGCTGGTTCTACGGTGGTGGCGCACGACTCACAGATTAGCAACGCCAACACCACCAACGAAGACCGCTTCGCGATTCACCTCGCTAATGGCTCAAGTGTTCAGTTGGTGGACAGCGCGGTTCGCGGCGAAAGCGGTGTTCTCGGTGAAGGGGGCAGCACTTTCTCAGCCCGGCACTCAACGATTACATCCAGTGCCAACCACGCTGACAGCAATGCCATTCGTTCCGAGGGGAGTGTCTTTGTCTCTGGCGGCGGCGTATCCAGCGACAATCACTCCTACACAGCCATCTCGATGACAGGTGGTGGCGCGCTTCTTGGGCTGGAACTGGTCAATACCTTCGTCTCTGGCAAGCTCCACTACGACAAGAACACCGCCCCTGCATTCTCAGCCTCTCTAAGCTCGGTTGCTATTCGGTCCGAGGACATCACGTTCCTTCCCTCTGAAGAGGACTGCGGCGTTACCCATGGGACCGCTGGTGAAACTCTTGGATACTGGGCAGATAAGACCGCTCACAGTTCCAGCCTCAAGGCGGGTTCGATTCCTGCGGACAGCGTACAGCAGGCTCTC
>MDTA01047649.1_pt1 | contig 10572 bp, 10 predicted proteins | sample 811151 | NCBI WGS metagenome assembly MDTA01 (sample SAMN05326648, study PRJNA326480) | marine metagenome | isolation source: seawater | place: Indian Ocean: South | collected 2010 | reverse complement strand
TTTACAAATACTGAGAGCTTTAATGATACCATGTATTTGATTTAAAGGTCCAGAGATAAATCTTTTTTTTTATTTTCTATAAGTTTAACATTTTTAAATTTCTTAATAGTATCGATAGAGTTGTCAGTTGAACAATCGTCAAATACTATAATTTCAAAATTACTATAATCTTGACTCATAATACTTTTTAAAGAATTAACGATATATTTCTCTTTGTTAAAATTGGTGATTATTACTGATATAAATTCTTTTTTTTTTTTCATATAAATTAGTATTTAATAATAAATATTAAATGTATCTTTTTATTTCAATTATAGTATAGATTTTTTTTTAAAATTTCGAAAAAATTTAATGGCAAAACAAAATCATTCTTTAACAGTAATTACAGTAGTAAAAAATGATCAAAAAAATATTGAAAAAACTATCAAATCAGTAATTTCAAATAACAAAGGTTTTAAGTTTGAATACATTATAATTGATGGAAAATCTGAGGATAAAACATTATCAATCATTAAAAAATACAAGAAAAAAATAAATAAAATCATATCTGAAAAAGATAGTGGTATTTATGATGCAATGAACAAAGGGATAAATAGGTCAAAGAATGATATAATTGTATTTTGTAATTCAGGTGATTTTTTTTACAAAAACTCATTAAAAAAAATAATTAAGATTTTTAATTCAAAAAATGTCGACTACGTTTTTGGCACAGTAATTAGAAATTATACAAAAAAAAAGATTATAAAATCCTCGCTAAACCCAAAAAGGATATACTATAATTTTGATTTTGCCACAGCTCACTCTACTGGTTTTTTTTTAAAACGACATGTTTATAAAAAAATTGGTCTTTATGATCTGAGATTTAAATGTTCATCAGATTTTGATCTCTATTTTAGAATGATTAAAAAAGGATATGTTGGATCTATTACTGGAAAAAAAGAATTAATTGGTAACGTTGCAAGTGGAGGATTTTCCTCAAAAATTTCATTTTTTGAACATCTGATTGAAGAAACAAAAATTAGGATAAAAAATAAACAAAATTTGTTTTTTATCAGCATTATTTTTATAAATGCTGTTTTTAAAAACTTCTTTAAAAATCTTTTTTAAATTTAGATTGAAACTTTTTTAACCAACTTTTTCTAAAATCAAATGATTTATCATCTACTATGACATCATATGAAGGTTTTCCAGTTTTCAGTTTATCAAACTTTAACCCCCATTTTTTAAGTTGATTCAAAGTAAATTGGTAACCTCTTTTCTTTGCTAATTTCTCATTTTCATTACTCCTGCCCATATATCTTGATGTATAAATCAAGATGAAATTTTTTTCATATAGATGATTAATGATTTTAATAACTTTTTTTTTTGGTTTAGATCTTTTGTAATCATTATTTTTTGTAAAACAGATAACACCATCTAAATCAAAACAAAATTTTTTCATTTTTTTATGATATTATAACTATTGAGGAAAATATTGACAAAAATTTTAAAAAAATTAAATTCTTCTTATTATATACATTTTAATTGTTTTTAGTGAATTTTCCATTTTAATTGGATATCTTAAAAATTGATTTTTTATATTTGTTACAAAATATATATAATAGTTTAATCATTGGATGATCAAGAAAAATATAAAATCACCTCCGAAAAAAATAAATTTTATTTACAGCAGTACGTTTGAGCCTAAAATTCGCTTTTATGGTCAAAAAAATTTTATGTATAAATTTTTAATAAACTAATATGAAATTTTTTACAAATACTGAAAAATATTTAATTATAATTTGTTCATCGTTGATTTTTTCAGAATTTTATTTTTTTATATTTAATTCTAGATTATTAATTTCTACAAAATACTTGTTAATAAACACTCTCAACTTATTCATCTTTTCGTTTATTTTTTTTTCCTTGTTTTTTTTATTGATAGAGAAAAGTCTTAAATTTTTGTCAAAAAATATTTTAAAGAATATATACATTATTTATTTTACCTTCATTTTTTTTAAAATAGCGCAAATACCTTTCTTTTATAGCAATTCAATAACTCTCAAAACTGTAGTAACAAATACAATAAAACCCATACTTATTGATGAATTATATTTTTTACTACCTTTTTTAAAAATTATTGTCCCCTTTTTTATTCTATATTTTTTCATCAAATTTTTATTTAAAAAAAATTTAAAAGAAATTTTAAGATTTTTATATTCGTTTAGTTTAATTTTTTGTTTGATAATGTTTTGGAATATTTCAAATAGATTACCATATATGAATAATGTTGAAATTAATTCAAATGAATCTGGGTCTAATAGACAGGTGGTTTGGATTGTATTTGATGAATATGACCCAGAATATTTCATTAAAAATAAATTTAATTTTAATTTTGAAAATATAAAAAAATTGACAAATTCCTCATTAACACATTATAAGACTTTCCCGCCATCAGACTCGACTCTCATTTCAGTTACTTCTACACTTTTAAAGACCAAAAGTAATGGATCAATAATTGAGGATTATGAATTGAAAATTTTAAATGAAAAAAATGAAAAAATTTCATTTAATTATGAAAATACCTTCTTTAAATCTTTAAATGAAAATAATTTTACATTTAAAATTGTTAGTGAAACATTGCCATATTGTGCAATGTTAAAAATTGAGAACAATTGTGAAAAAAATACAAATCAATTGAAACATTATTTTGAAGGAATAAAACAAAATTTTGGTATCAAATATATAGCTAAATTGAGAAAAATATTTATTAAAAATGATGAATTTGATATTGAAAAATTAAGAAATTTTAATCAAGAGTATCGATATGATGAAATATTATTAAGTACATTGCTAAAAATGAACCTTAATAATTTCGATAAAATTTTAAAACAAAATGATAATCTAGTTTTTTTTCATTTTGACATACCTCATACAAATATGAAAACGTCAAAATACATTCAACAGTTTTTTGATATGAAGCCAAATAATGACTTAGAGGAATATATCTTAAATTTAAAATATACGGATATTATAATTAAATATATTTTGGAAATTATTGAAAGTAATAACAATGAAGATATTTTGCTTCTTTTAACTTCTGACCATTGGAGAAGAACTGACTCACCATCAAAAGCAAAGCCAGCTTTATTTATTGCAAAAATAAAAGGTGATATGTCAAAAGAGGAGATTTACAAAGATAATCTCAACATATTTATACCTGACCTTGCCTATAAATATTTGAATAAAGAAATTAATACACACAAAGATTTAAAAAATTTTTTTGAAAGCTTACCTAAATTTGATAAAAATGAGACTTATATAAATATTAATTAGTTAAAGGGTAAATTTGAGTATTTCGATAAATTTTTAATATCTTTAATCCATAAATCTATAAGCTTAAGCTCTTTTTTAGGAAATATTTTATTTTTAATTAATACTAAATAGCATAATTTTAAGTTTAATAAGTAATTATTTTTACCTTTTTTAAAATTTGTTTTTTTCAATAAATCTATTATTTTTTTGTTGTACAAATGAACAGGTACTTCATCTTTAAAATCTAGAAGTAAATCATGCTCATTTCTTTCTTGAAAAACAGTGGGAGATGAAAAAATTATATTTTGGTTATCATTTTTTAAAATAATTAAAGCGATTAAACTTCTCCATATATCTGTAGATCGCATTGAACAATAGCTTGGTAAATACAAAAGTGGAAATGAATCTTTGTACCACATTGTACTTTGACTATTAAAAGGACAAAAACTTTTTTTACCTATGAAGTATTTTTTATGGGGTAAAAATTTAATATTTATTTTATTATTATTAATCAATCTAAAAACAGCATCAACATCAGGGTTACCATTACATAATGAATGATTAATAAGTGTTTTCTTTCTTTCATATTTAAGGGTTTTTTCAATGTTGTCTTTTTTTATTTTATCTAATGGAAGGCCTCTTGGCCAAACATCAAAACTAATATTCTTATTTTTAAAATAATTACATATATTAAGCCATCCATTTTTTGATATTGTTCTAGCTTTTTCATAAAGTTTAAACGGCTCAAAAAAATTTGGTAGCGGTGAATTATCATCATCCGTTTCAACAATTACATCTGAGTTTTTTTTCATTGCAAGCAAATAACCAATATTTTTTCTTGAATAATTATTGAGAGGACAGGCATTTACAAAACTTAATTTGTGAATTTTTTTTTTATAATCTATAAAATGAGAGTATTTTAAGTTGAAATTTAATGGAGTTTTTTTATCTCCTATAATTATAAATTCCCAGTTATTGTTCTTACAGCCCAAAGCATATTCTTTTAGGTTTTTATTTGGATTATTAATTGTTGTAATAACTAATGATGTTTTAAACATAAATAATTAAAAAATTTTGTTTATTTAAACTGCTTTTAAAAGACAATCAACTATATATTTTTTTAAGAAAATTAATTATTTGTTTAGAAAAATTTTAAAAATTTTTAATTTGTTATAAAAATTCTCATGTAATGAAGATTTTAATAAACAAACAAATAAAAATCTAGCAAGAAATAAAAAGTTTGTTATTTGATAATGTTTAAAAAAAGTTTCACTTTTTTCTTGATATTCTTCTCTAAAACTAAAAATAAGTTTTTTTTTATTAATCTCTAAATTTTTATTTGAATAGTCGTAATGAATCATTTTTTTGAATCTTTGTAAATTATAAGTTCTTCCTACCGCAATAGTATCAACAGGAAAATTTCTTTGAGAAAAAATATATGAATCAATGTTTAAACTTTCTATATTTTTTTTTTCTGGATTTCCAAAAATTGAAAGCAATAAACAAGGAATATTATTTTTTTTTATGTATTCATAAACACTTTGATTAATAAATATAGAGTCAATATTTGCGTAAAAAGAAACTCCATCAAAATATTTTATAATTTTTTTTATGAATTCAATATCGTCACTCGGATTTATTTGAATATAATTTTTTTTTATAAAACCTTTCTCCTTTAATAATCGAATTCTATTTATGATTTTCGAAAATTCATGAAAATTTATTTCTTCATAAACTCTTTTGTAGATATTTTTTACTGGTAAATTTATAATTTGTGTAATATGTAGACTTTTAATAGAAAATTTTTTTAAAGTTAAATTAAATGATTTAATGAAATTACTTTCAGTATCCCCTAAAATTTTTGATATAAATTTTATTTCATTAAGTTTTTTTTTATTCAATAAAATACGTAATAAATAAAATGTTAAAGGGTAAGAGATTGAAATATGAAAATATATCTTATTTTTTAAACATAAATTTATTAAAGATTTTATGTCTCTATTAAATACATTTAGTGGTTTTGATATACCTAAACAAAAATTTCTTATTTCAATCACAAGCTAGTTCTATTCTTTATTATAGAATTATATAAATTCAAGATTTTGTCAGTTGAATTTATTTCATCATAATTTTCTTGAACAGTAATTCTTGCTGCTTTACCGAGCTCGGCTATTCGATTCTTATTATTTAAACACCACTCAATTCCATTCTTTAAATCATCAATGTTCTTATTTTTTGCGACATAACCGTTAATCTTATGTTTAACTAAATCTGTTGTTCCAGTATTATCAAAAATAACACAAGGCACGCCACAAGAATTCGATTCTAGTGCAAAAAGTCCAAAATTTTCCAATATACTTGGTGAAATTGTCAAATCTGATGCAGAAATTAATTTTCTTCTTTTTTCTTTATTGTTTACATCGCCAACATAAAGATAATCACATTTAAGTTTATCTATATCTTTTGGTTTTATTCCAGCTACTAAAAGCTTAAAATTATTAATTTCTAGCTTATTTAATGCTTTTATAAGATAATTAAAACCTTTTCTATTGTTAGTTCCAGAAGTTGAACCAAAAAGTATTATCTTTTGATTTTTATTTAATTTAAAGAATTCTTTAGCTAAATACTCATCAGTTTTTTTCCAAAATCTAGTATCTATTCCATAAGGAATTTTTGTTATTTGAGATCTTTTATAAACTTCGCTTTTATTAACTAATTCTTTTAACCAAGTCGAGTAGCATATTATGTTTAAATTAATATTAAAATTTTTAAGTTTCCAATTCCATAAAAATCTATTTATATCGAAACAGTTATCTAACTCAGGTTTATTTTTTTTGTTATATCCATCGATGCATCTATTATTATCAGAATAATGTTCTCCTCCATTTATAGGCCACATATCATGAAAAGACCAAACTATTGGTTTTTTTATTTTCTTAATCTGAGAAATTGATATCATTTCATTTCCTATCCAATGTAAATGAATAATATCACAATCAAGATTATTCAATTTTTTTAAAATATTTGTATTTAGCAAATTGAAGGAGAAAGACTCTTTGCTAGATGTTTTAAAAAAGTTTCTTTTTAAATATCTTGATATTCTAATTCTAAGATTATTTGTAAAAGACTCAAGTTTTGAATTTGGTCCTATAATTAAATCGTTGTTAAGGTTTTTATCCATCACTAACATTTTGGATGAAATATTTTTTTTTAATAAGTTACTATGTAGTTGATATGCAGCAATCGCAGCTCCTCCTATTATATCAGAGTAGCTAACATGTATTATTTTCATTATTTCAGTAATAGTTAGATTTAATTGAAAAATTTAAAATTTAAAAGATAGAAAGCGATAAAATTTCAATAAAAATTTATAAATTTTAAAGTTAAACATAATATAAGATTTTTTATTTAACATAAAATCAGTAAACTTATTTTTATCTGCAAATTTTTTAATTTCATCAATATTATTCTTGTAAAGCTCTTCATTTGTAATGTAGGTATCAATTGTAGAATAAGTAATTCTTAACATAATTCTATTACTTTCAAGACAGTGACCTCCTTTGTGATACGCGTTAAAACTGTCTATAAATAAAATTTTTCCCTTTTTTCCCTCCAATGTTAAAATTTCACTTTTGTTATCAGAGGAAATTTTAAAATTCTGATCTAAGATTTTTCCTCGATTTCCAGGTGATGCATTTTCAATTTCATTTTGATAATTAACAAATCTACCTAATGTCTCTTTTTTTTTTACAACATATAATGGACCATTTTTTTCATTAATATCAGTTATTGGTATAAATAAATCCATCGATCTATAACCAAAATCATCTCTATGCCAATTCATTGAGCCTCTTTGGTCTTCTTGTTTTCTTGGAATATTCAAATAAAGAGAAATATTGTTTAAGATTGGGAAAACTCCTAAATAAGAAGAAACTATTGATATAACTCTATTTGATAAACAAAAATTAGTTATAATTTTTTTTGTCTCATTATTTAACGTATCATTAATCTCTATTTTATAAGTATTTTCACCAGAATTAGCAAAATTTTCACTCAAATTATTCTTTTTTATATTTTCTACAGCTTCGTTAATTATTCTTGGAGTTAAAATACTATTGATCTTAGCAACAATTTCTTCCACATCTTCGAATTTTTCTAAAATTACTTTATCATTATGTTTTAAAATTTCAGGTTTTTGATTTTTAGAGAACCATAAAAAATAAAGAGCTCTAGCTTTAATATTTATGATATTAAGCCATAAAAAATCATATATTGGTTTTATAATAAATTTGATAATTAGATACCAAAATAATGTTTTTTTAATTTTTTTCAGTAATCTCATATTCGGTATTTATTTATTATTTTATCTATTTTACTGAATTATATATTTTATATACAGCTTTTTTTGGAAGGTAGTTTTTTTTTATAAGATTATAAGCATTTGTTTTCAAATAGTTAATTTTTTTTTTATTGTTGATTATATTGATTATTTTTTTTACTAGTTCATCATTTTCATCTGAACTTAAGCAATTGAAATTATTCTTTAATTCCGGGATTCCATATTCGCTAATCTTATTTGTAGCTACAAGTATCTTTTTAGACATACAAAATAAAATTTTACTTCTCACACCTACTTGAAATTTTGATGGATAATATAACAAATCAATATTATCTACTAAATTTTTTTGATCAAAATTTTTGATTTGGATGTTTTTATCATTAATGATTCTTTTTATATCAATGGGCAAATTATTATGAAAAACATTCATAACTAAAAAAATATTTATTTTTTTTAACAAATTCTTTTTTTTAAGTTCGGGAATCAAAAATTTATTCAATATTCTGATCCCATTTAAATCTTGTGTAATTGAATAGCTTATCATGGCAATAGTAAACTTTTTATTTCTTGTCTTATTTTTTTTTTCTACTTTAATTGGACATCTTAGAAAATGAACCTTTCTACTTATTTTATTTTCATATAATAATGTTTCTCCTTTTGATAGACAAAATATTTTACTGTAGTTTTGTAAAATATTTTTTAAGAAGTACCAAAAATTTTTATAATAAATATTCAAAAAAATTAATTTAGGAATTTTCTTAAAAAAATTTAGATAATTAATACTTAACTTTTCCCTTTGAATTTTTACTAATGACTGTGGATCTTCAACAATAGCAATTTTTTTACATAAAACTTTTTCAGCAGAAGAAATTGCAATGTTACCCATTGAAATTAATCTATCTTTTTTTTTTATATTTAATTTTTTAATAAATGATTGATTTTTGATAATTTCTTCTTTGTTTAAATAAAATTTTGGAAAAAAAAAACTCTTTTTATTGAAATTTTTACAATCTTTTTTAATTACAATCTTAATACCAATTTTTTTTAATTCTTTATAAGCTTTGATGGCAGGCTTTGAAGAACTAAAACAAACAATTGTTACATCAAATTTTTTGGCTAAACCTTCAATTAGATTAAAAGCTACTAATTCACTTCCACCTTGAAATTTACTTGGTAGATCATGGTAAATGAAAAATAATTTTTTCATAATTAAAAAATTTATTTAAATTTTAAATATAAAATATTTATTTATTTTTTAACTTATCAATTAAGCTTAAAAGTATAAATAATTGAGATATCTCAACTTGGTTATAAGATTTTGAATCTATCCAAATATAATTTTTACTATTCTTGTTTAGTTTATTATTCTTATTAAATCCAGTTAATGAAAAAAAAATTATTTTTTGCCTTTTGCAATATTTTGATGCTTCTATCATGTTTTTTGAATTACCTGAGGCACTCAAAAGAATTACAAGATCCCTATTGTCACAATGAGATTTTATAGTTTCACGAACCCAATTTTTAAATTCATAATCGTTTGCATAACAAGTTATGTGAGTTGAGCTATCAAAAGATAAACATCGTATTTTTGTTGTTTTGGTAATATCGTTCGAAAAATGACTTGCGATAGATGCTCCAGCACCGTTTCCAAAAATTAATATTTTTTTTTATTTTTTTTAATTTTTTTAATTTCAACATATAATTTTTTTATAACCGAGGTATTAATATTTTGAAGAATTTTATTATTGATATTGAGATAATATTTAAAAAATTTTTCCATAAAAATTTATTTTTATATATATATTAATTGATTAAGTTTACACCTTTTTTTGATAATGTGTGTGTTAAACCTTTAGAAATTAAATAACCAAGCTTTTTTAAAAATGGTAAATTTTTTTCTAAACTTTTACTCACCATATTATAATCAACAATTTTTTTTTTTTTCTCAGCTCTATAAATAGGTAAAGAGTTTAAATCCTTAGTTAGCGTCATTATCTTTTCATTAATGTAAATAAATTTTTTTGCTAAATTTTTTTGCCTCGTATTAACTTTAAATTTATCTAAATTATTACTTAAAAGAATTTTTTGATAATCATTCAAATTTTTAGGTTTTAATATTAAAGATTTATCATAATTATAAATCGAATTATTTGAAATAATTACTGGTTTAATTCCAAGCGATATAGCTTCATATGATGCTGATCCCGAATAAGTAACGACTTTTTTTAAATTGCTCATTAATTTTAGATTTCCATCATTAAGTATTCTAATATTATTTACATTATTTTTTTTTAAAAGCTTGTGAAGTAAAACTTTTGGATTCTCTCCCCAATTTTTTGAATTTGGATGAATTTTTAAATGCCATCTTTCTTTTGATTGTGAGATAATTTTTATAGTATGATCAATCCAATCAATATAATTAATAAATATTCTATTTTTATCAAGAGCCAAATAAGGAGAATCTCTGAAGATGTGAAGCATAACAATATTTTTAATTTCATTGTGAGTTTTTTTTTCTTTATAGGCTAAGTTTGAGTCAAAATAATCTCCCTTTCCTGATATCTTTTTATCCCAATAGTTATTAGCACGCAAATTACTAACTTTATCTAGGATTTTTTTTCTTAAATTTTTGTTATGAAGTATATTCCAATTTTCATCTTTGTTTTTTGGTTGTTTATATATATTTGAAACAGCTTGGCAGTAAACTGGTATATCTTTTTTTCTAAAAATTGAGTTAAATGATTTTACAAAATAAACATTATGACTCGATACAACCGTCGAAATATTTTTTTTTAATAAAAATTTAGCAATTTCAATTCTTTTTAAGTTTAAATATATAGATTTTAGAATTATCCAATATTTTGGCGAAGTTACACCATCACTACTTAAACTTAATGCAGTATCTAAAATAGAATGATAAAATTGGTAATCATACCATT
>MDTA01159361.1_pt1 | contig 10573 bp, 9 predicted proteins | sample 811151 | NCBI WGS metagenome assembly MDTA01 (sample SAMN05326648, study PRJNA326480) | marine metagenome | isolation source: seawater | place: Indian Ocean: South | collected 2010 | reverse complement strand
TTACTATTTTTGCTTAATTTAAAAAATAATAAATTTACTACTACTGCTGAAATCATAATATCTGAAGCTTTAGTGAATTGAAATTTATCTGAATTCTCTAGCCAAAATTTCATGATAAAATTCGGATATCTTCCGGTGGAAAAAAGATAGTGAACTAAAGGTAGAAGTAAAAGTAGTTTTGATAAAATTTCTAAACTTTTTTGATATTTAAAAATTTCATTAAAAATTATTAGTGATAAATATAAGCTGGAAATCATCCAAATATATGAACTAGTTTTGTATATATAAGTTGACGTAAAATCACTATTAAAATAAATGCAGCTAACAAAAAAAGATAACACTAAAAGTTTGTTTATATTAATAGTTCTAGTGAAACCTTCTATGCTTAAAATATTAAGTATGTTTTTATTAAAAAATAAAAAAACTATTGAAACCAAAAAAAGACAACCAACAAGAGGTATCCCAAGAGGAATATTTTTTACCTGTAATCCTATAAAACTTCTATCGAAACTTAAGGTCAGTAAAAATATAATTGTGTAAGTGAAAAAACTAATCGTCTTCAGATTATCAGTTAATTTATTCATATTTAGTTATTAAGAATACACATAAAATTAAAACTCTTGTTAAAATTTTATTTTTTCTTTTTAAAATATTTATCAATAATATATTTTTCAGACGTATATATTAAAAAGCGTGGGTAAAGATAATCAAATTACATACTTATTTCTTTCAGGTAGAAAAAATAGATTAGAAGACTCTCGAGAACACGCAAAAGAGTTTTTTTATGGTTTTGATTATTTTAAAAAAAATGATAAAAATACAGAGATTATAGAATTTTCAAATAACAATAATTTTTTACTAAAAATTATTTCTTATATACTAATTAAATTAAGTGACCTGCCTTTCTTCTTACACAAATCTATAAGTAAAAGTAACTATAAAAAAATAAAAAATACAAACAAATTTGTTCTAACAAATCAAAGAGTGGCTTTTTCAATTTTACCATTTTTTTTAATAACCAAAATATATAAAAATATAGATAGCTACGTATTTGTAATGGGGTTGCTTGATAAAAAAGTAAACTATAAAATCAAATCAATTATTAGAAACTTATTTATAAAAGTTCTCTTTTCTTCGTCAAAAAATTTAATTTTTCTTGGTTATGGTGAATATATTTTTGCAAAGAAAAATTATAAAAAATTTTCAAGTAAATTTATTTTCTTACCATTCCCAGTGGATAGTGAATTTTGGAAACCTAAAAAAGAAATAGTTAGTAACAATGAAATTTTATTTATTGGGAACGATGGGATGAGAGATTATAATTTTCTCGATTTGCTTGTTAAGGAATTAAAAGAATATAATTTCACTGTTGTATCAAAAAAAATTAATAAGTCTATTGGCAAAAATAAAAATGTTACTTTGATTGACGGCTCCTGGGATTCAAATGATTATTCTGATAGTTATATACATGATTTATATAAAAAATCTTCTCTAACTATATTGCCGTTGATAGATAGCTTGCAGCCATCAGGTCAGAGTGTCACCCTTCAATCGATTTCATCAGGAACTCCAGTACTGATTACAAAAACCAAAGGTTTTTGGGATCCAGAAAATTATATTGATAATAAAAACATTTTCTTTATAGAAAAAAATGATATTAAAAATTGGAAAAAACGGATTGATGAAATCATAAATAATAAAAAGCTTCTTGAAAAAGTCTCTGATAATGGAATTGATTTCATTAGAAAAAATGGCGACTTAAATTTATTTAATAAGAAGTTAGATAAAATTATCTCTACTTAATTTTTATTTTATTCTTCATTTTTCTCATGGTGCGAAAAATGAAAGTATAGAAAAAATTATTATCTAATTTAATATCTCTCTTTGAGAGATATTCATCTTTGTTATTTAACATTTTTGTAAATAAAAGTAAATAATCATTAGACATCTTATCTGAATCAAAAGGGTACTTCTTCATAGTATTGAAAAGCTTCGAATAATTTTCAATTATGTTTTCTATCTTCTCTTCAATTTCATCTTCATTTTCATAAGATAATCCAAATCCATTGCAATATTCGTCTATTCCACCACTATTTATATATAAAATTGGCAAACCGCATTGAGCAGCTTCTATGTGATGATTGCCTGATGGTTCATTTAATGAACCTGTAATGTAAATATGATTTTTTTTAATCTCATTTGCTAAATTTTTTCCAGAAGTTGGGCTAATTAAATTTACATTTTTGAAATTAACACTATCAGGTATGTTACCAATATATGTAAAAGATAATTTATCTTTCCACTTGTTGCTACTTATTAAATTATCTAACCAAGTATAAGATTTGAAACCTTTATTCCAGTTTGCACCCCAATGATGTGTTACAAATTTTAATTTCGATTGTCCATCCCAACTTAACAAGTCAACATTATTAAAAATTTTTTTATCAGCACCTGCAAAGATAACGTCGTTATTCTTTTTATTTATACCATGTCTTAAATACAAATTTTTAAGCCAATCACTTACAAAAATAGTTTGGTCCGCAACTTGGTTTGCATTGATTAGATACTTATTTACATACTTTGTACCCTTTCTTTCGTCACATTCGTTTATTCTGTGTACAACTAATGCATTGTTGTTTATATAACTTAAATACCTTTTAACATCTATATGTGTGAATGCAGATGATTCTGAAGTTTTTCTAGGCTCAGTAATTAATATCAAGTCAATATCATCTTCAAGCAAATTATGAACTACCGTGTGACCATTTTTTTCTAAATATTTTTTTAGATTAATTGCAAAAAGATTGCCGCCTCCCCAGGGACCCTCTTTAATTTTTGTACCAATACTAACTTTCATAAACTTCATTCATAATCTTTCTAAAATTATCAAAACCAGATGGTATTAAATATTCCTGAACTTTCTGAAATGCATAATCTACATTTGGTTCAGCATTCATAAATGTATTCATATTAAAAATTGATTTTCTATCTAAAACTTCGGAGGCAATACCAACATCAGTAGAAATAATTGGTGTCCTAGTAGCTGCACACTCCATTATTGCTTGTGGCCCACCTTCGTATCTTGAAGAAACTACATAAAGATCAAAGCAATTATAAAGCTCATTTATTTCCTTGAAACTCACCATTTCAAAATAGCTAAAAGGAATTTCTAACCTCTCTAAATTTTCAATTATATAATTTCTTCTTTTACCTGTTAGCAAAACTGTAACTTTTTTATTATTTTCTTTATATTTTTCTACGATTTTTAAAAATTGATCTGGCCCTTTTGATAGCTTAGGAGAAATTAAATCTTTTCCTTCCGTATCTCTTTGAAATGATCCAACTATGAAGGCGTCTACATCTAATTTAAATTTTTCTCTTAGCTTATTTTTTTCATCAATCTCATACCAAATTTTTTTATTTACCCAAAAAGGAATTGAAATAACTGGCTTATCTGTTAATTTTTCAATCTGTTTTTTTGTATTAATTGAAATAACATGATAAATATCTACATATTTATCTCTAAAGTTAAATTCATTTAGATCATTCTCGCTAAATTTATCTTCATCCAAGTGATATATTGAGCATATTATCTTTTTATTTGATAATTTATTTATATTTATTTTTCGCCACGTCCATGGAGATATTATCCAAACAATATCTGATCTATTTATTAATTTTGTACTTATTGAAGTATTAGATGTATACCATTCTTTACGAAATCTATCTACAACCCAATTTTCTTTGGCAGAATTTAAATATACTTTCATTAATTAAAGTTTAAGTATATTAGTAATTTGTTTAAATAAATAGATAATCTCTAACATTAAAAAGATAAAAATTGGTATATAGTAACTTATAATCAATAGTGTTTTTTAATTTTTATATATTATGTACTTAATAACTGGAATAACAGGACAAGATGGATTATTTTTAACAAAAAATATCCTAAATAAAGAGCCTAAAGCACAAATTGTTGGAATATCTAGAGACTCTAATTTAAATGGTTATTATACAAATCTAAAATATTTGACCGGCGAATCATTTTTTGAGAATATAAATATAGAAAAAATTAATTTACTCGACAACAAAGAAACTTCAGAATTTATATCTAAAATTAATCCAAAAAAAATATTTAATTTATCCGGACCAAGTTCTGTTTATGAATCTTTAGATGAGTCAAAAAAATCCTACGAAATAATAACAAATATTTTTCATAACCTAACAAATGCCTGCATTAATTTAAATAATCTTCCTAGTTTTTTTCAAGCTTCAAGTTCAGAAATGTTTAATCAAAAAGATAATGAATACCTTGATGAAAGTAGCATATTTGAACCTTCATCTCCTTATGCAAAAGCAAAATATAAAATACACACAGATATAAATAAGTTTAGAGATCAACTTGATTGGAATATTAGTTCTGGCATTATGTTCAATCATGAATCTGAATTTAGAAATAATGACTATCTGTTTATGAAAATAATCAATGGTGCAATTGAAATTAAAGAAGGGACGAATAACAAAATTACTTTAGGAAGTTTAGAAATCGTAAGAGATTGGAGTTACGCTGAAGATTTTGCTGAAGCTATGTTTCGGATTATATCTAGTGAGGAAGGAGATGACTATGTAATAGGTTCAGGTTTTGGAAAGTCTATAAAGGATCTAGTGGAAAATGTTTTTTCTTATTTTGATTTAGATCCAGAATTATACATAAATATTGATAAAAATCTATTACGACCAGGCGATCCAAAAAAAATTGTTTCAAATCCTAAAAAAATTCTGAATAAACTTAGCTGGAAAACAGAAACTTCTTTCGAGACTCTTATTCAAAAATGTATTGAATATAAATTAAGACTCAAGGATTAAGGTTCTTTTTTACACAATCTGCATAATATTTTTGTTCAGATTTTTTATTTGTAGAAATATTATTGGTCATATTTAATTTATACAAAGGGTTCCTAATAACTTTATATCTATATCCTTTCTTAATTAATTCCATCATTAATTTATAGTCTTGTGCATAATAAAATCTTTCATCGTATAAACCAACCTCTTCTATTACATTTTTTTTAATCATTAATGTGCCATGAATAAATGGATTTTTGTAATTAATTAAAAAAGAATAGGGTAAGTAATATGAAAATCTTGGTATCTTTCTTTTAGTATTTTCTATATATCCTCTTGATGAAGAAAAGTCTAAATCGTACTTTTTTATATCTTCTAGCTGCCTCTTGAAACTGTTTGGGCTGCTGATATCATCACTGTCTTGTCTTGCAATATATTTTCCATTTGACATTTTGATTAGTTTGTTAAGAGATTTTGTTAAACCAATATTTTTCTTATTTTCAAATATCTTAATATTAGGTTCATTTTTAAATTTCATAATGCTATTTAATGTTTTATCATTTGATCCATCATCAATAATCAGAATCTCAATATTTTTATATGTTTGAACAAGTAAACTGTTGATTGACTTTTCTACAGTGTTTTCTGAGTTGTAAGCACTCAAAATTACCGAAACTAAATCTTTATCAGACATCATTTAGTACTTCTTCAAATTTCTCGATTAATTTTTCTTTATTAAGATATGTTTTAATATACTTTTTGTTTTCTTCCCCTTTTGATTTTGATATTTCAGAATCTGAGATTAATTTTATTTTATTCATTAGCTCTAAATAATTGAACTGTTTAAAAAACAGTTGGTAATTTTTGGGAAAAAATTCTAATATACCACCTGAGTCTGGAAATACAGACGGGACTCCCAACGAAGAAGCTTCACAGAGAAGCATCGGTTGTCCTTCGTATAATTTTGTAGCAGTGACTACCCCTATTGATTTTTTCATTATCTCCAAAACTTCTTTGTTTGATTTAATTCCAAGAAAAATAATATTTTGATTTACATAATTATCTTTTAAATATTCAAGCAGCGGTCCTTCTCCAATAATTTTTAGTTTTAGATCATTTAGGTTGCACTTAATAAAGGACTTAATTAATTCTTCTACTCCTTTCTCCTCTGAAATTCTGCCAGCGTAAATTATATATTTATCAGGACTACTTTCTCTATTTATATTTTCTAAATCAAGATAGTTTGGATAAATGTTTATATTTTTTTCACTCAAACCAAGATTAATCAAATATTCTTTATGAAATTTTGTTAAAACTAATACTCGTAGATTGTTGTTTTGTAATATATCAAAATATTTTTTTCCGTATCTTGATACTAATAGTGACTTAAGATACGAATCATGAAAGTATTTATTAAACAAACCTACTTCACTCTTCTTAAGGCCACATCCGTGACATATATCTTTTTTTCCAAAATGTTTAGATGAAAAAAAAGATTTTGTGCAATCATATCTAAAATTATGAAGTTTTAATATTGTTTTTATTCCATAGTGGTCAAGGACTTTAAATATCCCGAGTGATGCATTAAACCAAGTATTGTGAACATATGCAAAATCCGGATTAAATTCATGAATTATAGTTTTTAACCTTCTTGTACTGTTAAAGTTTCTATTTGAAAAAAAAGAAATTACTTGCATAATATAATTTTTTATATCATTTGAGTAATAAATTGTTTCTACATGATAGTAATTTTTAAGTAATTCAATCTCTTTAGCCACGGCTACGTCTTCACCGCCTATATTCCTATATTTATTGTGAATTACTAATATTTTTTTCATAAATTTATAAATTTAAAAATTTTCTTATCTAGTTAATATTAACCCAATGAATGTAATTGTTATTTTTACTTATGGTATTTCTCTAAAAAGTTGGAGTGAAAGTGGAATTTTAGATAGGGAAATGGAATTTTATAAACGAATGGCTGAAAAATACAATATTTACTATTCATTCCTAACTTTTGGATTTGAAGATGACGAGTCTTATATCAAAAAATTTAACGGTATGAAAGTTTACCCTGTATACAAATACATAAAAATTAGTGAATATAAATATATTAATTTATTTAGATCGCTCTTAATTCCATTTAAACTCAAGAAACAACTTTCTAATAATCAATTAATTAAAACAAACCAACTAAATGGTGGTTGGATTGGAATAATATTAAAACAATTATTAAAAATTCCACTTTTTACTAGAACTGGTTATAACTTATACGAATTTTCTTTGTACAACAAAAAATCTACATTGGTTAAATTATTTCACTACTTACTTACTCAAGCAGCAATAATGTTTTCAGATTTGTATACTGTTACCTCAAAAGCAGATCAAGATTTTCTAGAAGAAAAATTTATAACAAGTAAAAATATTCAAATAATTCCAAATTGGGTTGAGGGTATTACGCATAATGATTTTGATAAGAGATATAAAAATAAAATTCTTACCGTTGGAAGATTAGAGAAACAAAAAAATATTGGGAGTCTTATCAAGTCTTTTAAAGGATCGGAAATTGAAATTGATATTGTGGGAGATGGGGGAGAAAAAAGCTCTTTAATCCAATTAAGTAAAAAGTTAGATGTAAAAGCTAATTTTTTAGGGAAAGTTAATTTTAAAGAATTAAGTAAAATTTATAAAAATTATAAAATATTTATTCTTCCGTCTTTATTTGAAGGAAACCCTAAGGCATTATTAGAAGGTATGGCTAATGGGTGTCTAATAATTGCAGCTCATAATAAAAATGTACAAGAAATAATAACAAATAATGAGAATGGAATTCTATATAGCTTTGAAGATAATTTAGTAGAAATTACTCAATATTACTTAAATAATCAAGAAGCAACAAATAAAATAATTCAAAACGCATACAGGACAATAGAAGAAGATAACCAAATCAAAAATATAATGGAAACAGAAATTTATAATTACAAAAAATTAATTGAATAAAAATTTTCTTTTTTCATCTTCATAAATAATTCTCAAATGGTGATCATAATCAAAATCTTCATAATTGTGTGTTGAATTTATAATTGTTATATCTTGTTTCCTTAAAATTTTAAAGATTAGTTGTCTTGTCTTTACATCAAGATTTGATGTCGACTCATCAAGAAGTAGCAACTTAACATCTGCAAGTAAACTTCTTATAAATGCAATTTTTTGCATCTGTCCTGATGATAAAGACTTACTGTCTACAATTGAATCTAATGTCTTTTCTTTTGAGTTAAATAGTTCAAACTCATCCATAAGCTTGATAATTTCATTATCACTTTTTGCATCTTTATTTCCATAAAGGAAATTCTCTCTAAGCGAAGAATTTAGAATTAATGGAGTGACCCCAACATATCCTATAGATCTGTTATTTAAAGTGATGTTTCCATCTTGTGGATAGAAAACCTCAGATACTAATCCTAAAAAAGTGCTTTTTCCAGAGCCATTTGGTCCAGTTAAAACTGTATGGCTGTTTTTAGGAATTGTTAAATTTAAGTTCTCAAATATATACTCTTCCGAACCATAATATTTAAAACTTAAATTATTAATCTCAACTGAATTCTCTAAGTCTGGAACTATATTGTAATATCCTGGTCTTTCAATTAGTTTATTGCCCTCTAACTCGATAAACTTTTTCAGATGAACATGTGAATTTATCATCATATTCAAAGATGTGTTAATCATTCCAATGGTCTGAACAAGCCTTAAAGTAACCCCCAGGAATTCAAGCGTAAGCGATTTCATAATATTGAAAAATACAATTAACACTGAGATTGTGAATACTGTTATAAAGTTTGGAATTAAAGAATTTATTGTTCCATAAACTTGATTTTTTAACTGAGAAGTTTGCAACTTTTTAGTAGTTTCATCATAACTATTTATTTCACTCTCGCTAGTTCCTAAAATTTTAATCAAGAAAATATTATCAATTACCCTTTGAATGTCTCTGCCTGTTTGCTGCGAGTTTACCCATGATTCATGCATGTATTTCCTACCTAATTTAAGTAAAGTTCTTGTTGGGAAAAATAACACTAAGCCTCCCAATGCAAAAGCAGCAATTGTCTCTAAATTTGTATAAAGAAGAAATGAAGAATATACAAGCATCTGAACAAATCCATTTAAAAAAGATGTAAGGGCTCCATAAAAATATCCAACATGGCCACTTAAACTATTTATATAAAAGGTTGCATCAGCAATTGAATAATTCCCTTTTTTATATACCTCTTTAATTAAATATACTCTTAGATTTTTTTCAACTTGTAATGACATTGAAAAAATATTGGCTTTCTCAATAAAATTTGTTATAAATCTAAGAAGAACAAATATAGGTAAATAAAATATATTTTCTAATAGATAGTTAATTACAGCATTGCCTGAACCCTCTCCTGTTAGGAGGTTTGCAAAAAATATTATTATTATGATATCAATTAACACAGTTACATTAGACAAAATAACTGAGAGAACTATTCTCATTTTCTTCTTAGTTACTTGGGTAATTCTTGAAATGTAAATAATTTCATTTATTGATTGTCTAAATTTGTTCATCTTCAATTATCATAATCATCTAAAAGTAATATTTTTAAAATGATTTAATTTCTTTAAATTAATGTTTAGTTAGTCTATTCAGGCTAAATTTATTTCCTAGTATTCTGTTTAAGTTAAATTTAATTTTTATATTTATTTTCAATAAAAAATGAGGTAATTGAAGTCGCAAAAAACTGGAGAGAGACAAAAAAAGTAACTATACCAATTAAAAAAATTGGATTTTTATGTACAAATACCCCGTTTGCTTCTTTTTGGTAAAGTGAAAGAACAAAAAGTGCTGTAGATAGAAATCCAAAAACAAAACTAAGCCTTGCTAATGAATATCTTGCTGTAGATGTAAATCCATTTGTAAAGTACAAAAGGAATGAATCAATAATAACAGCTGTAATTCTAGAAAAACCATACTTCGTTTCTCCAAATTGTCTTGGTCTATGCTCAACTTCTTCTTGTATAAGTTTATAACCTCTATATTCAAATAAAGGAACAAGAATTCTGTGAATATCGCCATTAAATTTAATATCTTCAAGCATATGTTTTTTAAATATCTTAAGAGCACAACCTAGATCTTTAGATTGGGTTTTAGTAATAAGTCTGATAATTAAATTAGCAAATTTTGAATAAAGAGTTCTTACAATGCCATCTTTTCTTGATTTTCTTATTCCCGAAACTACATCACAATAATAAAAGTTTTTATTAAAAATTTTAATTAGTTTACCAATTTCTTCTGGAGGGTTTTGCCCATCTCCGTCTAAAGTTACCAAAAAATCATATTTAGCCTCTTCCGCAGCCCTTATTAAAGAAAAACTTTGACCTCTAGTATATGAATTTCTTAAAACTTTTATATCTTCACCAGAAATATAAGAATTTACTGGTATTTTACTAAAATCATCTATGATTATAATTTCATAATTAACATCTAATGATTGGACAGATGTATTTATTTCATCAATTAAAGAAGGTAGGCTTTCTTCTTCATTAAGAGCGGCTATAAGTATGCTTATATCTTTTATCAATAAAAAATATTATAATACTTTGTATCGAAGTAATCTAATGTTTAGATTTGCTTTTAATATATTTTTCCCAATAATCAAACCTAACAAATTGGTCATAGTTTTTATTAAAGTTTATTTTATTTAATTTT
>MDTA01060378.1_pt1 | contig 10573 bp, 14 predicted proteins | sample 811151 | NCBI WGS metagenome assembly MDTA01 (sample SAMN05326648, study PRJNA326480) | marine metagenome | isolation source: seawater | place: Indian Ocean: South | collected 2010 | reverse complement strand
TTTGATTTTTGCCTTAGTAGCACCTTCCTCAACACTCAACTCAGTGTCATTGTTGAGACCAGAGGACATGATTGCAAACAAGGATGTGTATCCAGACTCTTTGATGTCAAAATACTTCTCCTTTTTAGCACCCTTCATAACATTTTCAGAAACAAGTCCATACCTTCTGATAAAGGATCCAAAGTCCCTAGAACTAACAATTCTGATACCAATGAAGTTTGTATCAGGGAAGGACTGTTTCAGATCTTTGAGCAAGATTTCAGTGAACCTGAAGTAAGCATTAGGAACTTCATAGGTGAAACCAGTCTTACGATTACGAAGATAATCACCAGACCTCAGATGACGTGCACCAATAGTTTTTTCACCATGATAAGTCACTTCATTGTTTGCTGGAAGGTGGTTTGCTTCACCATCAGTCAATACAATACACTGAACCTTCTGAACATTGTTCTTGATTTTAAATTCAGGAATGATGTAATGAAGAGAGACCAATGCCTCATTCAAAGGAGTTCCAGAAAGAGCCATTGACTTAGGAGAATCATATTCAACCCAGTGACGCATACCAAAAGCAAGTCTCCAGATGTTAAGCATTTGCACTTCAACATCCTTCTTCTTCACATTACTTGAAAGAAGATTCATCAAAGAGGTGCTCTCATCAACATAAAAAGTTCCAACTCTCCTTTCAGTAAATTCCACAACTTCTTTCTGAGTGCGATACCTGTATGAGCAGGTGAAAGCATAGACATCATAAGGAATGTTTACCTTATTGCAGAACCAGATCAGAGAATAAAGTTGCTTGATAGTATCAAGAATACAGTCTCCCATGGAACCAGACCAGTCAAGAACAAAGACCAGACCATGATTCTTACCATCAGGAACAATGGTCACTTTCTTGAAAAGATCTTCATTGAACTTGTAAGTATGGAGTTTAGTGCAATCAAGCACACCAGTACGTGATGTAGAAGAACGAGAATAAGCATCTGCTGCTTTCTTGGACTCAAACTCTTTTACCAAGTAGTTGACTTCTTTCTGAGCACTCTTCCTGAATTTCTTATATTCATTATCAGGGAAAGCAAAACTCTTTGGAGGAGAAGTGCATTGACGACCCATAGAATCAAAATATTGACTCTCAACCATCTGCTCTTGATAGCATGAAGTAAGTTCATCATGAATCATCTGATTAGAGATGATCATCTCATTCATATCAATCTTTGGAATTTCAAGGAAAGTAGTATCTACACTATGTGAAGAGTTAAGACTTTGAGCACCTTCATTGAAGGCAGCATCAGTAGATACCTCTGGTTCAGAATGATCCTCTTCAATTTCTGGTTGAACATCATCAGTTTCACCTGCATTATCACCATCAGTGTGACCATCATCACTCTGCTGTTGAGCACTTTCTGTATCCTGATTTACTTCTTCTTCAATCTCTTTTTCAGAACTTCCTTGAGATGAATCTTTAGCAGAAGGTTGCTCTTCCTGATTCTTCTTGTTCTTTGTTTGACCCTTCACATACTTGTAAAGTTCTTCAGCAGCAAGAACTGCATCAGCAAAAGTTTCAGCACTAGAAATCATTTTGATGATTTCCATTTCTTCCCCATCATCAATGGGAATATCAACAAAGTTACCAATCTTGAAATAAAGATTAGCACGATCAGCAAGATTCATGTTTGAGAGATCTTCATCCTTGATACAGAAGAAGTCAGTCTCTTCAAATTCATCATATCCAGCATTGAAAGTCTTGTGCAGACCAGGATAGCGACGCTTCATCAGTTTCTCAATGCGAGCATCCTCAGTCACATTCACAAACTGTTGAGGAATACGACCTTCCCAATCCCACTCATTAGGAGTGTAGAGAGCATGACCAACCTCATGTGCAACAAGCAGATCATAGACTTTCTCACTTGCCCTTTTCCAGTTAGGCAGAGTCAAAACCCTACTCTCAATATTGAATTGAGCAGTTTCTACATCCCTGTGCTCAACAACAAGGTCTTCCTGAGCAAGCAACTTTGCTAGCTGGGACTTGATTTCGTAGTTGACAGGCATGAGTGGTTTGCTTTGTATGTGAATAGTCTACACCACTCAAATCAATTTTCAGCAACCTTGAACCAGTTTGTCAACTGGCACACAGCAGTCCTCTCTGGTTCATATACTGCAATGTCTCTTTCAAATTTCCAATATGTCTTGATCCAATAGCAACTTGTGGATAGGTTGCTTCTTTACCAAATTCTTTTTCAAATGCTCTTTGAGTGAAGTGCTCATCAAGTCTGTAAATCTTAAATTCACCACCTAAGTGTTTTAAGAGTTCAATAATCCTTAAACTCTCTTGACTATCATTACTGTAAATTACTGCTGTTTTACTGATCATTGTTGTTAGTAGTATCTGAATAAGTTATAACAATTTGTTTTGTTTCATCACCTTTACTGTTTACAACAGTTCTGAGTACTAATTTTCCATTCAATGCTTCAACAACTTGGTGAAGCAAATACCAAGGAACATCTTTTTTAGTCACGTTGCCTCCAGTCATCTGGTTTATCTTGTTTAAACCAGTCCACTATTTCATCAGCACCATCAAATCCTGTTTTATAATTAGATGGATCAGGATCACCTAAACCCATCTTATTCATAAAATCATCCATGCTACCCTCCTGAATATCCTGAGCAGCATGTCTTCTTGCTTTTCTTAACCACTCCCTAGCAGTGGTGTTTGCTTTAGAGAGTTTTTCAGCCCAAATCATATCTTCAAGCTTCACTTCTTCTTTATTTGCAATCTTTTTGCAAATAAACTCAAGACGAAGTCTATATTGAGTTGATAGCATACACTTACACCAGATGTGTTATTTAGATTCTAACATAGATTCTAATTCAGTCACCTTGTTAAATTCAGCATATGCTGACTCTGACCTTTCAGAGAGGATGTCCAAGATGTCATTTTTGATAGTAGTGTTGTCAACATAGTCATCCAGATATCTATCTAGTGCTTCTTTCAGATACCTTTTTCTATGCCACTCTGGTGAGTATGGTTTGTAATCCATAATAAGGGAATCAGTATATTATATAGACTAATCCCCCACACCCATAGGATGTGAGGGATTTTAGTGAGTATTCTCCTAGATCAAGGGTTTACTTTTTAGTGGATTCAGTAAGGATATGCCTGCAGAACCTCCTTGCTGTACTGTCTATGATACCACATTCTGAAATGCATTGGAAGTATTCAGATACTTGATCGTATTTTGCTTCAACAGTTGATTTTTCATCCCACTTCCATGATGCTAGTTCATTGTGTGAGACAAGATTTTGCATAATTTCTCCAATTCACATATTATATAGTCAGCGTATGCTAACTTAATGTAGTTCTTGTTACATTTTACTCAACTACACAAAACTACTAAAACCTTTAATCTTTTCAAATTTGAGGACTTGTTCAAACTTATCCTCCATTCCAGTTTTATGAGAGATAACAAAGATGTTAGCATCCTTAATCACATAACTGATGATCTTGAGGAAATCATCAGTACCAAAACCATCAAGAGATGAATCAAAAACTTCATCCATAATCAAAAGATTAGTATTGACAGAGTTCTTGAACCTTGCTACCTCTCTCCAAGTGAAAAGAAGAGCAAGGTCAATTCTCATTTTCTCACCTTCAGAAAAGGATGAGTATGTAAAGTCTTCATGGATTGGTGTTTCAATTGTCTCATTGAACTCCTCATCAAGTTTAAAGTTGATGAAGAATTCCATCATCTGCAGATACTTATTAACCTGCTGGTTGATAAGTGGAAGATACTTCTGGATGATTTTTGCTTTTACTCCACTGTCTTTAAGAAGACTGTAAGTGAAGTCATAATAGGAAATACTTTCTTTTCTCTTAGCAAGTTCCTCATAAGTGCTCTGCAGATTGTCTCTAAACTGCTCTAGCTTCTCATGCTCAGTATTTCTGTTCTCAATCTGACTGGTGATAGTTTGAATTTCTGATTCCAGTCTTCTGATCTGTTGATGATGCCCAGAAATGAGAGCATTGTTTTGATTGATGTCATTAAGTAACTTGCTTACAACTTGAGAAAGTTCATTGAATTGTGACTCTCTATCCTCTTCCTCTTTGATTGCTTGTTGGAGTTGTTCATACCCCTTCTGCAAATCCTGTGCTTTATTTTGAGAGTCTTCAATTCTATTTAATCTAAACTCCTCCTCAATGTGCTGATCACAGGTAGGGCAAACCCTATTTTCATTGAAAAATTTGTGTTCCTTAACAATGTTCTGTATCTTCTGTGACAACTTACCTTTGATGTTACCATACTCCTTGAGTTTTTCTCTTGCACCTACAAACTCTTGCATATTATTTGATTGAGCAGATGCCTCTTCTTGGAGATATGCATTCTGTTTGGTAAATTTTTCAATCTCATCATCAAGGTCAGCAATTGTTTCAACCTTTTGATCAATAGTCTTCTTGCTTTGACTACTAATCTCTTCAATAAAGTTCTTTTGCATATCAACTTTATCTTTTAGAGAGATCTTTTTGTGATCCAGTGTCTTGACTTCATCCCTAATACCACGAATCTTCTCCTTAAGAATCACATTCATAGAAGAGAAAATCTTGATATCTAGTAGATCTTCAACTACCTCCCTCCTACTAGACACAGGCAGTTGCATAAAAGGAACAAAGGTGCTACTGCCCAGAATGACAATCTGTGTAAATGACTTGTAGTTCATTTTCAGAACAGTTTGTTCCAACCACTTCTGCTGTTCTGCAGCAGAGTGAGATTGATTCAATTCCTCACCATTCCTATAAATCTTGAAGATATTTGGTTTGATTCCTCTCTCAACTTTCCAGTCAATACCATTGGTGTTGAACTCAATTACAACCAAACAATTCTTCTCATTGGTTGTATTGATCAACTGATTCTTATTGATCTTCCTAAATGCCTTTCCATACAGAGAAAATGTAAGAGCATCAAGAATAGTGCTCTTACCTGCTCCATTAGATCCAATGATCAATGTAGTTGCAGACTGATCAAGATTAACAGTGGTTGGGTGTTGACCAGTTGAAAGAAAATTAGACCATGTTATCTTCTGGAAGGTTATCATCTGTATCAGGGGGTATCACAATATCATTGGGTGTTATCACAGTATATCTGTGATCATGCATTTCGCATGTCTTGATCATTACTTCATCTTCTATTTCTAGCACAGTCATGTCAGGATAGTCAAGGTCTTCCAATTGCATGGCATACCTTTCAGCATCATCCTTCTCTTGAAAGATATAGAGAACCTGCTCTTCATCTTCATCTACAACTGAATATGCTCCTTCTTTTTCTTGTCCTTTTATTGCTATGATATACATCAGATTTGTTCACAAGCTTCTTGATAGACCTCTTTGACAAGTGATTGAATAATAGATTTATCTAGTTCTGTTTCAGACTCATCAATATATCTATCTAGTATAGAAATAGTGTCCTCTGATTCTTCCATATCTTCTTTGTCCCAGACCAGAGTATCTACTGATGTGAAAGCAAAGTTCTCAATGATTTTAAGATCAGCAATACTGGATGAGTAAAGTTTATCAATAAATTTCTCAAACTTTACTGTGTCTGTCTTCTTTCTTACAATAACTTTGACTAGTTTGTTTGTGTACTTACTAGCATCAAAGAGTTGATGATCAGTATCTTCATAGTAGATGATATGAAACAGTCTGTAAGGGTTCTTAATTGGTGTGTGTTCAAGAGTTTCAGTATCAAAGAAGTGAAACCCTCTATCATCATTTACATCTGACCAGAACATCTCATAGGGGTTGCCCAGATAATATACAGTTCCATTGTCAGATCTTGTGTGATAGTGCCCAGAGAAAACTTTTTTAAATTTATCAAACACAGTGCTTGAAAGACCATGCTCCATCACAATCTTTTTATTCACTCTGAAACCTTGTAGTTCCAGATGACCCATAGCAACATCACACTTAGTCTTATTGATGATGCTTAGAGTCTCATTCTGATTCTCTTCATTGATCCAGGGAATGAAGAGGGTATTGAGTCCATCAACATTTACTTCTGTTGGAGAAGAATAAACCTTTATATTATCATACTCTTTGAGGAGTAAATCAACTGCATTGATTTCATTAGTGTTCTTGTAATATGCATCATGGTTTCCTACCATCAGATGCATTGTTATACCTCTCTCTTTGAGAGGATCAAACACTACTCTCTTTGCCCATTTGAGAGATTTAAACTCAATACCCCTGCGACTATCAAAAGCATCACCCATATGGATAACAGTATCAATACCTTGTTCATCCATAGCAGGGAAGAAGATGTTCTTGTAGAACATTTCAAAATAGTCATGAAAAAGTTGTGAACCCTTTCTTGCTCCATAATGTGTATCAGTGATAATCGCAACCTTCATTAGTTTCTCAACTTACTGTGAACATTATCCTTAATCTGATTATAGTCAGAATAATTGCCACTGTCAAGATCATTTGCGTCAAAGACCTCATCAAAGTTGGTCTTCTCAAGGATTTTGTTCTTGATTTCTAACTGTTTCTTTTCCTGTTGGATTCTTCTCAAGAAAGCATAGTAAATGATTTGAGTGAAGTAAGCAAAAGGATTCTTGGACTTTTCAGGATTGAAGTTATGAATATATCTTACACAGTTTTCAATACCATCACAGATCATATCATCCTTGAACATGTAGTTCACAAAGTTTGGTTTATATGATAGATGGTTGGCAATCTTCAAGAAGCACTCACCAATATACTTTGGAATCTGTGGTTTAGGTTGATCATTTAACTTTGCTTTTTCTACCTGAGCAAAATAGTTCTCAAGTGCATTCAGAAACTCTTTGTTGTTTACATAGTGCTCTGATTTCTTCTGTCTTGCCATGATAGGTCTTCCATATGCAGTTGTCATTAATTGATAATATAAAGTTACCTGTATTATACCAAACTTTGATTCAAACATCAACAGCTTGACAGGTATCTAATTTGTATGTAGACTAGGTTTGTTGCTTTTGAAGAGAAGTTACGAGCTCTATTGAGTCTTTGAGTCTAGTTTATAGAGTTTCTCTAGGATTTCTTTTGCTTCATGAACAGTAGAGATGTATCCCATTTTTCTATTCAGTTTGGAAAAGTTAGACTTATTTGCTTTACGTACATAGTCTTGATAGAACATAATCATTTCAATATCATTACATTCACTCATAGTAAGAACATCATCTAAGTTGATGATGAACATATCATCCTTAGTTGTTTTTAACCATGGTTCAAATGAATATCCTGTTACCTTTCCTCTAATCTTTATTTCTTCTACTGTAATTGGATTATGGACAATTAATAAAGTTCTGTCTCCTTCATCAGTAGGAGCAACCTTACAAAAGATTTCATCACCACATTTTAATTTAATGGTTGAGTAAAAATCATCTTCAATCATATAGTGTCCTCCTTTACTAGTCTTTTATGTTGATTGATATAATCTCATAATTGAATTGTTCTTGTGCATAAATTTTGATTCTTTCAATAAGATGATTAAGGGTATAATTTTTCCTTGAATTAAGAGTCAAATCATCAGCAATATCATACAATTTTGCTTTTACTTTGTCTTTGCCTTTTCTTAGGACTCTACCAATACTCTGTAAGTTTCTTACACGAGACTTTGATGGAGAGGCAAATATCACATTGTGTAAATTCTTGATGTTAATACCTGTGCTGAAGGTTCCATAAGAGGCAACAATAATGGCATCCTTTTGTTGTTCTGTAATCTCTCTTACTTGTTCCCTATCTTCAGCATCAACACCACCATGGATGAAGAAAACTTTTCTATCACCTTGTACACTTTTATTTATTAAATCAAAAAGAACAGCACCATGTGCCTCCACTCTGCTGTATAGAACAAGAGTGTTCCCTTTCAGGTCAATAGAAAGATTCTTGATAAAGTTATTTCTTTTCTCATGACCAATTAAAAATTGAATCTCATCTTCATAAGTATCAAACTTCTTTGGTTTGTACTTCAAGACTAAACATCTGATATCAAGTTGAGCAAGATGTCCCTCTTCTTGAAGTTTCTTTGTTCCAGTTACTTTGTATGATGGACCAAACAATCCCTCTAGCACCCACTTATGGGTCTGTGTGCCATCTAATGTACCTGTGAAACCATATCTATACTTTGCATGGTGTAACTTGTCCATGATGCCCACCAGAGACTTACTCTTGAATAGGTGTGCTTCATCACCAATCACAACATTGTAATCTTCAAAAAAGGTGCGATCTAATTTATAAACAGATTGCCAGGTTGTAATGGTTACTTCATTAGTATTTACTCTCTCCCTACCAGCATAGATTCTATGGCAGTGATTCTCAGCATCCCAACCATAGTCTTGAAAGTCCTTGAACATCTGCTCTACAAGGGATGTGGTGGGGACTACAAGTAAGATCTTTTGTCCTCTTGCTACAAAGTATCTTACAATAGAGTAAATCATGAATGACTTACCAGATGCTGTTGGTGAGATAAGAAGTTTTCTATTAAACTTCAATGCATCATGAACAGCATCAATCTGATAGTCTCTTGGTTTGAATGAAGTAATAGACTCCATATAGTCCTTCACTCCTTCTTCAGAAATCAATTCATTGACTTCAAATGGAGGACCATAGAATTTATTATCTTCAAACTCATAGGAATAACCAGAGTTCTCACAAAACGCAACAACTTTATCAAGAAGACCCACATAGATTCTCTTGGTCTTCATGTTGAATAGATGAACAAATCCATCCCAGTACTTACTGCGATACTGAGGCATGAATTTTTTATTTGGAACCTCAAATGTGAATCTATCTCTCAGTTCATATTCAATATGAGGTTCTGTTTTAATCTTCAGGTAAACTTCATTTACCTTCTGGATTGTCAAATCTGCCATACTGTAGGATTCACCTACAGATATTTATCACATGTTTGAGAACTGATGTTCCAAAACAATTCTATAAAACAAGTCCCTCATTGACTGAAGATCTACTTGTTCCTGAGGGTCTCCACCAGACCATTGTTTGTGGTGAAAATCTAATGATTTGTGAATTAGTTTAACTGCCTCAATAGGCAATTCCAAATGATAGAGATCATCTTCCATTAGCCCAGTCCTGATTGAAACTTCATGTAATCTATGCTGTTTTTGATTTGATATGTTCTATTTGATATTTGCTTTAGTATCTCTTCAAGATACTTCAACATTGTATCATAATAATCAATTTTTAAATTGCTATTGGAAAGTTTCTCATCAGCACTGAGATATCTTTCCATGTCATTCTTGTCTCTTACTTTTTTGGGAAAGGGATTTTGTGCATACACTTCTGGATCTGCTCTTCCAGAATAGTATTGATGCCTTTCATGTCTTATATTCTTTCTCTGCTGTTCTGCTTTTTTCCTTAGCAGATGTATTTTATTGTAAATTTCATAATATTTGGAATGAAGAGTGGGAATTTTGAGTGATTCAGTATGAAGATTATCTATATCAATTTTAGCATCTCTCTCCCACATCTTCTGTATCTGTTCAAGGTCAACCATTAACAGTTAGCATCAGTCTTTTTGAAATTGTATATAGTATACTTGAATGATACCTGTGCTGTCAAGGGTTGCATGTCTGTGACTGTTGAATCAAAATCTAAAGTTGAAAGTTGATAAGGGAACATGTCCTCAAATACAACTTTTATTTTGACTTGATTTTGAGAATCAAAAACACTCAATACTCCATTTGAGTATAGATTCATCATCCCTTGTGGATATGTATTTTTATATGGTCCTTTATTCTGCCAATCATAAATTTGACTTAAGTCATTTGGAAAACCAATGCCCCTTATCCAATTTTGAATTTCCATGTAGTTACCAAGATCCTCATCAACCATGAAGTTGAGAGTAAGATCACCAAAGTCAATGATCTCACCTGGAATAGGAATGCTTTTTGTGTAAGAAGGTTGTTCTACAATACCAAGATTCAGATCAGGAATATTTACCTGTTGACCATAATATCCAACTGTTGGTGCTCTCATGATAGAGAGATGAAACCCAGTTGGATATAGGAAGTTTCTATTCTCAGGTACACCTCTAAATGTTCTAGCCATATCAGTCACTTAAAACTTGACTACCTTCAAATCCACCATTTGTCCCATCAGTATTAATGATGCGATTATCTGCTGTGGATTTGATAGGAAATACTTTCCTATCATTGTATGTTTCAGTCCACCTATTTGAACCAACATAGAACAATGTCTTAGTAGAATCTAAGATATGTGGTTTTGTGATGTAGTAAGCCATTGAAACATTTTTAGTTATTTATGATAAGACATAAAAAAAGAGACCCCAAGGGGGTCTCTTGAATACCAGATGTGGTATGAATCACATGAGGTTCTTGACAGCAACTCTTCTGTAGTATCTGTTGCTGTTGACTCTGAGTCTGCCCAGACCCTGAGTAGCACCTTCTGCAAATGGGTTGGCAACCATACCATATCTGGTCTTGAAGCCAATTTTTGGTTGGAAGGTGTTCTCACCAACGGCTCTAACCATTTGGAGAGGAACATATGGACAGTAGAACAGACCAGCA
>MDTA01162868.1_pt1 | contig 10574 bp, 8 predicted proteins | sample 811151 | NCBI WGS metagenome assembly MDTA01 (sample SAMN05326648, study PRJNA326480) | marine metagenome | isolation source: seawater | place: Indian Ocean: South | collected 2010 | reverse complement strand
TTTGTGTCACCACCTATATTAAGATTTTTCTCTACACCAACACCACCATCAACAATCAATGCACCACTATCTTTACTTGTGCTATCAGTTGTCCCTTCAATTTTGGTGTCATTTCCTACAAATAATTTTTTAGATATTCCAACACCACCATCAATTTGTACAGATCCAGTGCTTGTGCTTGATGAATCAGTTGTATCATTAAATGTTGTTACACCATCTACATCTAATGTTGAATTAAGTGTTGTAGCACCATCTACATTAAGATCAGAATCAAAATCGACATTACCAGTTGCGTGAAGAGTTCCTGTAATGTCTAATTGTGCAGATGGTGAATTATTATTAATACCAACTTTGGAAATCCTGAAGATATCTTCATCAGTTGTAAATCCCCAAAAACTCTTTGTTTGTATATCTGCAATGGTTGTTGGATTAGATGTATTGGGTATTGGAACTAATGAGTCAGTACCAGTTCCTTGACTGTTTATCTGTACAAAATTGAGATGTGAAAAGAGTTGAGATGTTCCTCCTATGGGTAGATCAACACCATTATCTTGTACTCTGATTCCATCGAGATCAGCAGGTGATACCTGATTCCAACGAATACCATTTGAATCTCGCTGCAAATAATATCCATTAACACCTGGTGAACCCTGAGAGTCGTAAATATTTCGATCTATATGAACACTACCAAGAATATCTAATTTTAATTCACCTTGTGTTGCACCATCATAATTTGCATTATAAGGTTCAGTTGTCCAATCACCGCCAACACTTGTAGTTCCAATGCCGACAGTTCCTAATCCAGTGACTACAAAACTAGTATTTCCAGTGTTAACTTGAAACTTATCGTCAGGTTGTGTAGTTCCAATGCCAACTCGACCAAGATCGGTTGCAACGACAGTTTCATCACCACTTCCTACTTGAAATATTGCATCAGGTTGAGTGGTTCCAATGCCAACTCGACCTCCTGTGACACCCAACGCATCACTGGTTGAAGATATTGCAACAAATACTGTACCAGCAGCACCAACATTATGTTGATGAAAAACAGTTAAGTATTCAACGTCAAGTGGAGCATTTATTTCTACTTTATCATTAAAGGTTGAAGTGCCTTCATTAAGAAAACTTTTAGTAACTGTAAGACTTTCAAATAAAACAGATTCTCCAAAATCAAGATCTGATGCTTTTATATCGGCATACAGTGTTCCATAAATGTAAACATCATTAGTAAATTCTGTGATTTGACTAAATTGGTTTGCATCTTCCCCATACTGAGGACTTGGGACAACACCTTTATTAAAACCTGGCATTAACTAAATCCTCCAAAATTACTTAAAGCATCTTGTAATCCACTAGTTGCCTCTTGTAATCCACTTTGTAATGCACCTGTATCAAAATTTTCAATATTTCCTGTAATATCTTTCATTTTATCTTTTATTGATGGTATCTCTGCCTTCGCTTTTTCTGCAAGAGATTCTAACGCACCACCTGTGAATGCATCTGAAATAGCTGGTCCTCCTACTTTTGTACCTCTGAAAACAAGACCTCCAAAACTAACGTCTCTAGGTGCTAAGTTTCCTGTTAGTGCGTTAGTTGCAAGGTTTGGAGTGTCGAAAAATATACTACTATCACCTTTAATTGTAACATTTTTTTTAGAGTGAATGTTTATGTTATCATCTGCATCAATAACAACATTTTTTCCTTTAATCCGAATATCACCATTTTCCATCGCTGTAATTGTTACGTCACCATTTAAACCAATTAAATTTATACATTTACCACCAGTTTTCTCAACACCACCAGTTATTGTTATACAGTCATCATTCAGTATATTATATTGTCCACCCTCTGTCATACTTACATGACTTGTATTACCACTTGTTCCCTCTGCTATAAGGGCATATACAGTTGCTCCATCATTACCTAATTCTGGATTACCAGTCTCTATCCTTAGTCGTCCGAAGGATTCGACCTGTCTACCTTGCCAATTTTGTAAATCTGAATTTTCTGCCATTTGTAAAATCTCGTATTAATATTTATTAGTATCCACCATAATAACCACCGCCACCACCAGACGATCCACCACCACCTGATGATCCACCTCCACCAGAAGATCCAGAATCATCTTCACTTGGTTGACTTGGGGATGATGGTGTTGATGTCTGAGTTTGAGTTGGGGTAACAGTTGTCATGTTAGTCGGTGTTACAACTTGTGGTTCAACATATTCAGTGGTTGGTTCTGCAATCAATGTTGGTGCACTAGATCCAGACGCAATGACTGCCACTGATGCCCGACTTTCCGCTGGTGTATCATAAATGATTGCGTGTGGAGAAGTTGTATGTGCTACTCCAACCATCTTAACACCTCTATCTGGATGAACGTGGAAAGGACCGTAATATGGATCACCATTAATATATCCAACAATACCATCACGAGGAGTTATACAATCTATGACTTGAATAATTTCACCCTGATATTCAGGTCTTGGTGTCAATATTGGTTTTATTATAGCACCTGATCCAGTTTCTGTCTCTATGATTAATTCAGGTATATTTTTAATAGGAGTAACATTTTTTATTTTGGGGTTGGGTGGTATGACTGTTACAATTCTTCCACTAGTATCTAAAATCGGTGTGTAAATATTTCCTTCATTATCTTTTACAACATCATTTAAAGAATAATTGACACCAGGTTTCACAACAACAACATGATCCACAATATAATTACCACGATTTGTGTCATCAATCACAGGATAGTTTTCACCTGGTGAAACTATGTAAATATCTGTCACTTGTTGATATGTAGGAGATGATGGATCATAATCAATAACTGCTCTGGCAACTGCACCATATCCCCTTTCACAATTATCAGTGATCTCAACTATTGGTGGGTAAGTAAAACCCTTACCAGCATTTACTAATTCAACACCAATTAGACTTCCCGTTTGACCCACTATCGTATCAGGAACTAAAGCACCAATAATTGGTTTTGCTTCAACACCTTCTCCATCACCACCAAACGTTTTGACTTGAACTCCCTTACAATTTGTTGGTGGAGCAGTAGAGCATTTACCACCATAACTAGGTGAACTTACATTTGGATTCATAAAATCAAACGCTCCAACATCACTTATCAAACCACCTAAAATCCCTTGAGGTGATCCTGCAAGTTCTTGAATTTCCTTAGCTGCATTTGCTACTCCTAGAATTGTTTCAGCAGCGACACCAGTAACGTTTGTTGCACCCTTTCCAATAACCCAAAAATTAGACTCCTTGCTTGTATCATCTGGTGTCACACATTTTAATGCCTCTGTAATTCCTATTAATCCTTCTGCCTTAGATCTTAAATTTCCAATCATATCAAATCCTCCTAAAATTGTACCAACTCCTCCAAGAGAAGGACCAATTTCTTTTTCAATCCCACCAATAATTTTATTAAATAAAGCACCTGTGAATTCGTCTGCAGTACAGGGTTTAACTTCTTCCACGTTATCTAACATGGGTGTTAATAGATCAGATACTGATCCTAACATATTTGCACCGATTGCTTCGGTGGCACAAGGTATTTTATCTTGCAACGCTTTTACTGGATTAATAAGTGCTGATTGAGCTGCTGTACCTGCTTTTTTTGCTATGGCAGAATTTTTTGTGGCACTTAATACAGTTGAAAAAACTCTCTGATATAATCCTGCTAATCCATTATTTAATACTGGTGCTAAATCTTTAAATGTATTAGATACCATTGGTCCAATAAGACCATTCGCAATACCACTAATCTTTTTGGACATATTAGATTTTAATCGAAATTTTTCTGCCACTGACATACCACCTACCGATGAAATACCATTTTTTAATACATTTTGTATCTCTCGTCTCTCATCACCTCCTGCCACAGTTACGATTTTTCCAATAGCATTTGAAGAGGATACTTCTCTGCGTCCTGATTGTTCTTGAATCTTTTCTGCTAAATTTTTTGAGACATTTCTAGGTGATTTTTGATTATTCGGTCCAGTTTGACCTCCATCTTCATTTTTTATGATATAATCACCTGCAACGACTTTACTTGTATACCCTGTGAAAGGTTCAAATGGATTTTTATATTCTTTATCACCACCAAATTTTTCACCTGTTGATGCAAAAAGACCTAATACGACAGGCAATTGTGCATCATCACCATCAAGAAAAAATCCTAGAACTGTATCGCCTGGCGAAACTCGAAGAGATTTAGAGCGTCCAGCCTTGCCTGATCCTCCTTGTGATGATAATAATACTTGTGCCCAAGGTAAATCCTTATTTGGCAATTCTTCCTCATCTGCAGGATGATATCCATATATTCTTACTTTAACTCTTGCTCCCCAAGCTTTTCCTATTTGATTAATTTGATTGCCCTGTGCATCTTCTGGTGCGACTTGACCGATCCACCATCTAAATCCATCTTTTCCTAAAAAATTAGTTTTGAGTAAATTATTTTCTATCATTTTCTTCCAGACGTATCTCTTATTAATTTGATTTTAGAATATGATCCTTTTGAATCAAAATAATGACATAATTCTTTAACCAAATATAATCCACTTTGTTCGGGATCAGATTCCTTTCTTTTTTGTTGATCAATTCTTGGAAACTCACATCTCATAACAGTTCCAGCAGTTATATTAGTATTTAACGGTATTAAAATATCAATTATTTGTGTGAATAATTGACTATATCTCATCATAGACTGTGCATGTATTCGTGCTGGATCTGCATTTCTTTCAGATGCATCATCCCAACCCTTATCATCTGCATCTCTTTCAACTGTTCCGATATCTAACATACCCGTAAAAATTCGTGATGGTAAATCACCAATATCTTGACCACCTTTATCTGTTGTAAAAGTTTCAATTTCTTTATTACCCAATGTTGGTGATGATGTGATATAGTCACTCTTCTTAAAAACACGATCATAGTTTGGTTTGAATGATACTGGATTTATATAATATCTAATACTTGAATATGCACCTCTCTCCAACTTACCAATTAAATCTTGATTTCGATCCATAGTATACTCTAATATCTTAAAATCTTTTTTTGGATCAAATTTATCAACAATACCTGGTGTAAATGCATAGGTTTCATTTATTGGTTCTGATTTCATCAAATTATCAATCGCTTTAAAATTAAATCCAGATTGTGTCTCATAAAATACAAATCCTGCTAATGCGTCTTTACCACCAGATGATGGAACAGATTTTGATGCTAACCACGTTATTACAGAAAAGGGTTTTTTCATATTACCAATAAATCCATAAGGGTTTTGCGTCTCATCTATATCATTAATTTTATCTGGTGATTTAAGATAATTTTTTACAATATCTTCAACTGAATCTGATATTTTTTGCACTGATGGAAATTTTTTTCCGACTCTGCTTGTTTGATTAGATAAAGCCTCTCTTGAACAAAGATTCAAAACAAATACTTCACTTTCTGGATTAATTAATACATTTGTGATAGATGCAATATAAAAATATTTTTCAGGACTATTAGAAAAATCCAGTCCATCATTTAATTCTGAATTACCTGCCACTTTTATAATTACACGTTCACCACCTTTTAAAGGTAATCCATTATACACACTTTGCATTACTCCATCATCACCAGCAACTGTATTACCTGTATTAGTTACAACAACTCTCGCTGTCAGATAGGGTGAAAATAAATTCTCAAAATATGAAAAGGAAACTACACCTGCAGATATATCTACAGTTTTTTGACCATCGACAGATTCGATGATAAACTTTTCATATATTGATTTATCGATAGCAGCCATTAAAATCCAGATAGTACTTTTGATTGTATTTTTTTCATGGTATTTTTATTTTCACCTGTATTGATTGGAATTGTTGTGGACGAACCACCACTACTAGTATTTACACCACCAACTTGTGGTGTATTCTGATTATTATTCACAATAATTACAGTATCTGATTTTCTTTCTTGTGTTATTGTATCAACTTTTGGAGGTGATTTGCTTACAACAATTTCATTATCAAACAAACCAGGTCCGAATTCTGTTTTTTTTCTTTTGTTTGACGTACCCACTGGATCAAACATACCATCAATATTAGCATATCCTTCCTCTGGTTCAAGATCAAATTCATTATCACCATCATTTATTTTTTGCTCTAATTCCTGTTTTTTTGCATCTATGTCTTCCTTTGAAATAATCTTCTTTTCTTCTTCATTTTCATCTAAAACATCCCTTTGTAAGAATTCTTTGACAAAGGAATCTGTCATCATACCACCACCAGGACCGTCACCCCTTCTTTCTGCTGGAGGTTTTATATCATTTTCATCTGGTAATTTATCCTGACTCGTAATCTGCTCAACGGCATTAGGATCTATATTATCAACATTTTTATCGTTTTGTTTTTGAGATGGGGTTGAATCATCACTTGATGATTCTTTTTCTTGTGATTGTTTTTTTAATAATTCTTTTAATTCCTCTTTTTCTCTTTCGTTTAATTCGTCAAATCTATCACCACTCCCGTCTTGTCTTAGATTATCCTTTTGTATTTTTTCAGGTTCAATCTCTAATGATTCATCAAAAACAGCTAAATCATCGTCTTGTATCTGTTTTGTAACATCTACAAAAAGTTTTCCTCCCTGAAAAATATTTCGATTTAATTTTAATAATCCATTTACAACTTGATCTGATTTTTCTTTTAATTTTTGATTTAATTCACTGAAGTCAACTCTTCTTATTCTTGTTATCTGTGCGGTGATTCCCTCTTCAATATCAACAATAAAATTAGCTATGCCATCTGTAAAAAATTTCAGTACTTCAACTGTTTTTGTAATTAAAACTATGAAAAATGAGAATTTTTTTAATAAATTTGGTAGAACTGTAATAAAAAATCCTAGTAACGTTACAGCAAAGAAATCAATTACTCTTCCTAAAAATCCTTTTGTACTCCTAGTTATTATATTTCCTTGTTTTCTTGCAACACCTGTATTAGAAGCTGACTCTAATTCATCCTCTCTTTGTTTTCTTCTAACATTTTCTCGTCTCCTCTCAAAAAACTTACCATCTTCTCTTATTAATTTACTTTTAAATAAATTTGTTTCTTTCGTTTGACTTACTATATCATTACTTGTCGATCCAAGTTTTGTTAATCCCTCTTTAAAATTTACAACATTTTTTTGTATCGATTTAATACTAATCGATGATCTTAATACCGAATTTCTTCTATCTTCTACTGTCATTGTGCTAAGTTAAAAAGTGATTCTGATAAAATCAAAGATGTATTTAAAAAATCAGTAGATGTTATAGTGGGTAAAGTCACAGCATCTTTTTTATTAGCGGTTGCGACTGTGCCAAAATTTTGTCCCACATTTTCATTACCATTCACTGCAAAAATTTGTGGATTAGGATCAATTAATGATGAAATTTTTTCTCCTGACATGTCTTTTTTAATTCCTAACACCAAATCATCATCTGTATTTACTTTAATTTCTCCCCCCTCATCATCACTTTTTTCTCTATTAAAAATATCTGAAAGTTTTCTTCCAATCGCATCTCCTGGTTTTTCACCAAGTTCAGATGATATAAATCCCAGTGTCAAAAGACCAAGTATGGAATCAAAAACATCAGCAGTTAACATTAAACCCAAACCCGTTACTGCCACAGATCCTATCGCACCTCCAGTTTGACCACCCCTTGCCCTGCTTATATTTTCTTCCGTATCTAAACCAGATTCTTCAAGTTGTTTCTTCTCTTTCTGAAAATCAGTGAATGCGAAAAGACTCTCTATTCCTAAATCAAATCCTAGCAAAGGAGCTTGTCTAAGAAAAGTATTTGAAATTGATTTTGATCTATCTCTCGGAACAAAATTACCTAAACCATCAAAAATGAGATCAGAAGCTGGTCTTCTGAAATTTTTAGGTACCTCTTTTGCTACTATTTTTGCTGCTTCCTTTCCTCTTTTTAATAAATCTGGTGCATCTTTAAGAAGTTTTTGAAAAGCATCGACAAGATTTTTTTTAAATTTATCTATATTTTTTATTATCGCTAAACCAGCAGCTTTAAAAGGAGAAAGTAAAATATTACCAATCGTAAATTTAAATGTTAACCCTGCTATAAGTCCAAGGGAACCTATAATTTTAGCAAGTGCGAGTTTAAATATAAGAAATGTTGCACCAAGAAAAAGAAGATTCGATAGAAATTGTCGTTTAAATCGACTCAAACCCTCAACATTATTTTCTGTTTTTAATTTAAAAAATTCAAGGGTTTGACTTGTTAACCAACCAGAAACTAATATAAGTAAAAATGATGATAATCTTGCAAAAATACCCTGTGCTTTTTGTGCAATTCTTCTTACAGGAAAGAAGAGAGCATTTTGAATTTTTTTCTCTAATTCACTTTCCTTTCCTTCTCTTAAACCCTGTTCTGCTAATATTGCATCTCTTTTCTGCTTTGCTGCTTCCCTTTGTCTTTCAAGTTGATCACTTAACGCTAAATTTTGTTTTATAGTATTAAGTGAATTTGATAAAAATGATATACTTGAATTAATAGTATTTAATTGTTCTGATACATTTGATAGTGCTAATGAATTTTGAGTCAACAAAGATGTTGTTTCAGGATCTGGTTTTGCTGTTTGCACAGCAGGACGACCTGCAAAGACACTAGAGGATATACTTCTCCTGATGCCTCTTAAATTACCTGCTATTGGTGAAGCTAGTCCTTGTTCTTCATCCATTACGTTCTTGTTGTGCTTTTAGATTTTCCTCTTCAATATATTGTTGAAGTAAAGAGATATATATTTCTCTCTCCCACGGCATCATATTTTCAAGTTCTGTCAAACTATATTTATGATGTTGCATTAGAGCGAAATTTAATTTAAAGTATGACGCAAGATCTTCATGTGCCATACTTATCCGAAAAAACTTTGTAATCCCTCTATCTTTACTTCACTTTCTACATTTGTGTTTGGATTTAATATTTTAACAGTATGTTCTAATTTTGGCATTGTCTCAAAGAATTTTTCAACTTTTTTAAATTGAGCAGAATTCATCTGTTCTATAAAATCAATTAATTCTTTTTTTGTGCATTCATCAGAAGTCCATGATTCCTCGTCAGAAAAAACTTGATCCACACAAGACGCAATCAAATCAAACGTGTCATCAACCTTTATGTCGCCAGCATTGAAATTATTTTTTATAAATTCATTCAATGAAGGATATTTCATTCTTAAAGTATATTGATCATCTAATTTAATGTCACGTGAATGATCTTTATCCTTTTGTACTTTGATACTATCAATATTAATTGATGTTGGAACTTGTGTTTTCCCGTCATCAGGACAAGTTACCATGACTTCAATAATTTCACCAACGGACTTACCACGAATGTTCAAGAAAAGATATTCTATATCAAATGTGGATAATTTATCAACTTTGATACCCTTGGTTAATATACATTGACTTATTACATTTTTAACAGCACTTGCTATTTGTTTTGTATCTTGACTTTCCATCGCAAGAATTAAAATCTTCTCTTCTTTAACAAGAAAAGGTCTAAATTTTATTTTTCGATTTGATGATGGAAGGACAATTTCATAAGTCGGGGTTGCAATACTAGGTAATGGCATAATGTTTTACACTTCAGTGTCATTATTTATAGTGCTTTAAGAAGAGTCTCTTCGTCCCTCACTTATAAGTACACCACGTGCATTACCAGATACTGGGGATCCTGCAAATCCTGATAACATTGATGATTTATTGAGAATAGAGAAATTTGGATTACGATTTGTAAGACCAGTTGGATTCAAAACATCATTCAATCGATTTGATTGGTTTGTCTTTGATTTAATTCCATTAATATCAAATGGTTGATTTCCTTTTTCATTAAATAGTTTTCCTAATAATCTCGCTAATGATGATGATTCCCCACATACATAACGATCAAAACTAAATGATACAGTTGCTTTCAAAACCTGCGATCCTTTGTATGACACTCTCGTTGAATTAAGAGATATTGGAAATAAACCGATAAATCGATATTCTAAAAATCTGTTGTAATCTCTCTCAAATTTCACAACCCTTGTATCATTTGATTTGTATTCTTTTGGATATCTTATCCTAAAATGATAAGTATCCGATGATGCATCTGCGGTTGAAGCACCAGCAATATATTCAATCCAATGTTCTAAAAACTTTAACGATTTATAATCAGTATCTACATAAAATTCAAAGTTAACTTGTGTAAAATTACGTGTATGAGCAAATCTCTCTATCAACCCTTGATAATCACCAGCTGTGTTAATAGATGCTAATGCACTACCAGGTAAAACTGCATCACTACATAATAGACCAACATCATCAGCAATAAAACGATCTTCAACTCCTTTTTTTCTGAGAAAACTCCTCAAATCACCATTAGGTAATGCAAATTTAACTAAAAAATGTGATGTCTGTGCAACATTCTGTAACTTAGGTAATATATCTGATATTTGTCTTGGTCTCGGTGCTGCCACTCTAAATAAAATTACATATCATACCTATTTAGATGTCTTATAAGGGAAAATACTATCCCTCCT
>MDTA01093692.1_pt1 | contig 10574 bp, 10 predicted proteins | sample 811151 | NCBI WGS metagenome assembly MDTA01 (sample SAMN05326648, study PRJNA326480) | marine metagenome | isolation source: seawater | place: Indian Ocean: South | collected 2010 | reverse complement strand
CTACTACGCCTGACGCTGCATTTTGTACGGTTGAAGTTACATCAGCCATGCCGATACCTCCTTGGTTTGGTTTCTTGGTTAATGTTATTACCCAATGTAATAACATTAATTGCGAAAAATTGGTAAACGGTAGAAAATATTAAATTGAGCATTCTAAGGTTAATCCAATTCCTCGACTAAATTTACTAAAAATGTAGTTATCAACAATATTTATATTTACAAATTACTTTCAATATGTAAAACATGAGCTAAAACCTTGTTGTAAACCTCCTTAGGCAATATCGATTCCATACATATCCTACATAATCGCCAGTGACTTCGTTTATGTTTACATGATATCCCAGGCTTGATAATCTTGCCATATTTATTAATTGGTTTTGTCAAATCTGGATTTTGAGACCCAAATAGCGAAATAACCGGGATACCCAAATAACTTGCCAAATGCCCAGCCATTGAATCAAGAGCAATCAAACATTTTTGCGCATTGAAGTAATCACAAAGCCTCACTAAGTTCCCTTCAAAAAACTCCAATTCGTATCCCTCTGTTTTTAGTCTATGGAAGAGGGTGGATGATTCCTTTGTTATAACTAAGCTTACTTTGAATTTTTCTGCAAGTAACCTTACCAATTCTTCCCAGTAAGAATCAGGCCAAGATCGTTCTATATCTGACGATCCTGGATGAAGAACAATGCAGCCTTTCTTTTTCGAGTGATATCTTGTTTCTTTATCTTTTACTAATTGGCAACCGAATTGTTGTATCAGCTTGAAGGCTCTTAAATATTGGTGAGCATTTTGATCCATCGCATAAGAGTTAGTGAAAAAATATCCTCCTCCTGTAGTATTGTACCCGAAACTAATTTTAGGATGTGTTTTCCATAAGAACCATGCGTTTCTTAAATCGCCCTTAAAATCAATAGCCAAGTCAATGTCTAACAAATGAAAACTATTTGCGAATTTCCAAATGTCATACCATTCAAAAACAGACCATCTCCAATTTGTCCAAGGAACAGAAATACCAAAAATTTTATCTGCTAATTTTAATTTTTCAGCAAGTGCTTTAGCTGATTCGCTGCATATTAAAATGATCTCTGCGTCAGGGTATTTAGATTTGATTGATTTTAGAATAGGTGCAATTATAATAACATCCCCTATCCTATGGTACTCAGTTACAAGTATAGTTTTAACTTTGATCTCATCTAGATTATATTTTTTTTTGAAAAAATTGAAAATTTTAAAATATGGAGCAATTATTACACTCAAAATTTTTGCCCAAAAAACGTAACTAGTCCTGTAAACCATTTTGCTAAGTATTTAAACCTAATTGTTTGTAGTACTTGTATAGCTCATCTCCAACTTTACTTATATCATGATGTTTACCTACCCAGTTTTTTCCTTGAGAGCCTTTTAATAAAACCTTTTCATGGTCTCTAATTAAATCTGTGAGGACTTTCTCCAAAGATTTTTCATTAATATTAACAAAAGGATGATCTCTCATAAAATCCTCATAATATTTATTCATTTCTGTAAGCGTACAGATTCCCATTGACAAAGACTCAATGGAATTCATTCCATATCCCCATCCTCCTTTGTCTCCTATTTGATCGATAAAAATGTCCAATTCATTTTTTCTATTAATTGCTTCTTCATTTGTCACGTTCTCTATTAAATCAAATTCTATTTTCCCTTGAATTTTTAATTTTTCGCATACTTTAATTATATGATTCGAGCCTTTGTAATAACGATTAGTCGGAGCGTGTCCAACCAGTAATTTTTGATTTAATCTAGATTTTCGATTAAATCTGGAAGTCTCAAATGGCAAAAAAAGATAATTTATGTTAGGATGTTTTTCTAATAGGTCTAGTTCATTCGTTAAGTTTAAGTGTGAGACTCTATTTATAAATGGCATAACACCTCGGCTTCTTAGGTCTTCTCCATGATAGTGACATATGATTTTTTTATTTTTATTTTTTAGATTTTTGACAAAACTTTCGTTTTTCAAAAAATCTATACCGCTTTCGAAATGATAAACATCAAAATTATCTAATTTATACTTTTTGATTGCTTTATAAACAATCGGCATCCATAATAAATCCTTTATCTTAAAAAAACTTCTATCCAAAAAACCTTCAGGCTTCCAGACTGGGGGATATCCTTTTTTTTCTCTAAAGTATCCGCTTCCTCCTCTATAGAACTGGTAAATTTTATTTCTTATATTAGCCATTGCAGGTCTAGTAAAATTGAAAGGAAGGTTTAGACAAATATCATCTTCAAAGCTTTTTGGAGATTGGAAAAAAGTTATCGTCCGACACTCATTGCCTCTTTTTTCATGTTCCTTTTTCCACAAAGTCAAAGTCCCAACCGTATTTTCTGGAGATATATACAAGATTTTCATAAAAGATTAATTTCAGGATACTCCAATTTTTGCCATGCGATAGATATAGACTTTTTCCCGGTTTGGTCAGGAGGGTTTACAATCGTTTTACATAATTTGTTTTTAAAAATAATTTTGTGTGGTTTAGCAATATTAAAGTAAAAGGTAAGTCCATTTAGATGAAACTTCTTTACTGATTTTTCTCCTACAGGGCAATACATTTTATCATTGATTTTTATAATTAACTGATCTTCAAAATCTTGCACTTCAAAGGTAATATAATTTGAGACTTCCCAATATTTTAATATTCTTGATGTCGTGCTCATAAGTATTTCTTTGCGATTTACCATATTCTTTAAGTTAGTTAAATAGTGGTTCAACTTTGTAGGAATTGTATTATACAGGTTTTCATTAAAATGTGTATATAATATCATGACTCCTTGATTTTTTATCAACCTCTTAAGGTTTCGGGTTTTTATCTGGTCAACAAACTCATTAAGGTCTAGATCTCCAGCATTACCCCAAGGATTTATAAAACGTATAAATTCCCATTTTTTATTTCCATCTCTTAATAATAAAGGATTTATTATGTTGTTATCGTCATCATATAATGGATCTTTTAAATGTTGATATTTTATTTTTTTTAAAATCTTTTGAATAAATAGTTTAGATACTGTAGAAACGTTTTTTCTACCATTTTGGCCAATAACATGTGTTACTTTTCCAGTCCATATAAACTCAAATCCGAATTCAGATAATAAATCTGTATGATAACAGGGATGAGTTGGGTCATCGCCGTACATATTTGGATAATCTCCAATTTTTTGATAATTGAGGTTCATTCCATGATTTATCCAAACAGGGATGTTAAAATTATATTTTTTTAAAACACCCACTCCTATTTCTGCATAAATTCTCTTAAATCCTCCTTTATCAAAATTTCCCCATGAATGTAAAGTGTCAATATGTTTAGATTCTAATAATGATCTAATTATTGGTGCAAAAGGAGTTTCTTTTTCAGTTAAGCCTTCAAAATAAGAAAGTTGTTTCGAATTAGAACCATTAAAGAACCAAAAACTATTACCTACTTCCAGTCCAAGACCTGGTCCATATATAGTTTGCTTCTCACTGTTTAGAAAATCCATAAATTGCACAAAGAATTCCGATGAAGATGCATTATCGATATCGCTTGAAATAGATAAAGCACATTTATAAGGATAAGGAAACTTCCTTATTTCGATACTCATTCTATATTTTTTATAAACTTTGCAGGGTTCCCTGCAAAAATTGTTTTAGGGGGGACTTCACATGTCACAACGCTCCCAGCTCCAATCGATGAACCGTCACCTATTTTTGATCCTGGTAAAATTATGGCATGTGCACCTATTCTTACATTACTCCCAATATATACGTTATCTGCGTGACCTGAATGAGACTTATGAGGTTCTTTTTTTGAATAGGAAAAAGCCTCTGTAGTAATAAAAACAAAAGGTCCTATCATTGTATTTTCACCAATAAATATTTTGGAATCTTTGCCGGAGTAAATATGCGCTCCAAAACCTATGGAAGTGTTTTCTTTAAAGAAAATATTCTTTGGATAATTTCCAAAGCGTACAGTAGGGTTAACATCTATATTTCGATGACTGCCAAGATTACCCTTGGCCCAAACATTACTTGTTAGAAAAGAGGATACTAATAGATAAAACTGTTTCCAGAAATAAAATGAAAAAATAACCTGAATTTTTTTCAATCTGCTCATTTTGAAACCCTCCATTTTGACAAGTCTTTTTTTATTAGTTGTGATAATAAATTAATGTCATATTTAAAATATTTATCCATCTTCAAAAGAAAACTTTTTGGCAATTTAATTAAAGGTTGCTCTGTCACATTTGCATTATGGATTTTATTTGCTAGGTTGAAATTAGTTTTAATCTTTAATCTTTTTTTTAATGAGGATGCATAATTCGTTAGTTTGGTAACGGTTTCATTTTTTATGCTTTTAGATTTATTATACAAAGGAAAATTCATTGGGACCTCATTACTTAGTTTTAAAAATTTTAGAACTTTTTTGTATTCATGTTTTGTAGAACTTTTAAAATCATCGTATGTAATGAAATGTATATTGTCCCGCGGTATATTAGATAAAAACCTTGCAATCTGTTGACCAATTTTTGCAATGTTGCCATATAGAATTAGTTTTTGGTCGATACAACCTTTAGGGATTTTTTTTCCTGCTATTCTATTTTCCTCCATAAACCATGCTTTTTCAAAATCAGTTTCTGTTTCTCCAAAGACTTTTAGCGCCACTTGGTGGAAAGATTGAGCGATTTCAATAGGGTTTCTAACCATTACAATAAACTTTGATTCTTTGTCATAATCATATATGTTTTGGACCGCGACTCTTGAGTAAAGATATAACGTAGAAGACTCCCCAACAACTAATGTTTTTTTATCGCCATGAGCAAAACAATCTAAATATTCTTCCATATTCCTGATACCACCATTTTCAATATCTGTACTAAAATAATGCGGTTCTTTAGGTGTCGACATGGTTACCTGGGAATGATTACTTAAATAATAATGAAGAGAAGTCGTCCCGCACTTAGGTGCACCTATTATGAAGAAATTAGGTTTTAATAAAGCCATGTTTGCTAGAAGATGATTTTTTTCAAACTGTCCAAGTTTATTATTTTAAAATAAAGAATAGTCCCGATGTAAATAAACATCATAACTATGTTAATAATAGAAGAGTCATCGAAGGAAGAAAAACCCATGTAGCTAAGAATTAATAATGAAAATATGATAAATAAGTTTTTGAACTCCAGATTAACTGAGATTAAATACCGATTTATAAAAAACATTAATAAAGCCATAAGCCCAAAAGATATGCATGTTGCATACGCTGCTCCTATGGCTCCAAAAATCGGAATAAAGTAGAAGCATAACACAATATTTGAAATCGCTCCAAAAAGTCTTGTCCAGGCAGCATACTTTGGTCGGTTTTTTAAAAAGACACCAGGAGTTTGAAGGTGATAAAAACCGTAAAAAAAGTAACTAAGACCTACCCATGGAATAATATTTAGCGATTCGAAAAAATCAGATCCGAAAAAGGTTAAACCAAAAAAACTAGTTTTGATTAAATCATCTGCCCAAAAAAGTAAAAAAATCCAAATAAACCCTAGTATAGCCAAAACAATACTATTTATTCTTGGATAAATTTCATTTCGAGAATCAAAATTTTTTTCTAAAAAATAAGGTTGCCAGCCCATATTAAAACCATTTACAACTAAAAGCATTAAAACTCCTATCTTATATCCTGCATTATAAATACCTACAGTCTCAAGATCTGTCAATAGTTTTAATATATATCTGTCTGCAACCTCCATTACCATAGCAAATAGGCCTGCTGGAAGAAACGGAAATGCAAAAGATAAAATCTTTTTCCATTTAACAATAGATAAACTAGAAAATTTAAATTTTTGGTAAATGTAAGGAAGAACTAGAATAAAAATAGTTGAAGAGGCAATTAAATTACTTATGAATATACTGCTGATGTTTTGCTTAAAAATGATAATGAAAACCAAATTGCATATCAAAGTAATCCCTACATTCAAAAAACTGAGTAAAATAAATAAGTGGGGACGGTTTTCAGCTCTCAACGAAAGCATCGGGATAGACCATATAGTATCAAAAAAAATTATCATCGCCATTATTACAATGTATGAAGGATTTGAAACTCCAAAAAAAACAAAGGATAAATCTTCTCTAAAGAAATAAAATAAGACCAAAAACAGGATGCCTGAAATAAATAGAGAAAAAATAACATTTGTCATTATCTCAATTCGTTCCTTTTTTTCAGCTGGAACATAGTTTTTCAAAAATGCGGCCCCCATTCCATAGCGTACTACTATATTAAGCAAAGGTACAAATGTGTAAAAAAGCGCTACTATACCATACTCTTCTGGGGTGAAGTGGTTCGTGTAAAGGGGTAGAAGTAAAAAGGTTACTAAGCGGGTTATAATATGGCCAAAACCATATATCAGAGATTGTTTTCCCAAAAGTTTTATAGACATTTTAAGATTCTAGATTTAATTCAATGCTATCTCTAAAAATTCCGCTTGCGCCGAAATTTTCCTTAAATCTACCTAAGCCCATGTTCGGCACTCCATTAACAGTAAATATACCAAAATCAAAAATTTTAAATTTCGATTTTATCGCCCATTCAAAAATATTGTAAAATAATATGTTTACAGCTCTTAATTCAGAGTAGCGTTCATCATGACTAATATAAAAAGCTAATAAAACCCGCTGATTAATTTGAAAGGTTACAACTCCTGCAATCATTAACTCTCCAAGGTGAGCAGCAAACAGTCTGATTTTTTTTGGGAAAATGTTAAAAAGATTTTTTAATTCTCCAAGTGTATGTGTTGGTGTGGCTCCATGCCGAGTTTTCAAATTATTTTTTAAAATTATATAAAAAGCATCGATATCTTGAGATTCTTTAACAATTATTTTGTTTTCTACGGCTTTTCTTACGGCTCTTAAATGTGAAGGGCGAAATTTCTTTTCTGTTTCTTCAATGCTATCTTCTAAGAACAAAATACTCGTAATCTCCCTTTTAGAATACTCAAAACCCAGTTTTAAAAAACTATACTCCATATAATTAGAGAGTCTTCTCTGATATAGATTTGGAGAGAGATTTATTTTTATAAGTTGAAATTTATTATCCCTAGCATACTCGATTAGCTTGCTACTAAGGTCGAAAGCATCAGAAATAGATAGATTCTCAGGTAAAGTAAAAGAGCCAACCGTGGCTCCCGGGTGGGAAACTAGTGTTTTTTTGCCATCAACGAATTGTTCAACTGCAGGAAACAAAGAAAATAGTTTTCTTTTTTTCCATACTAATAGACTATGATCATTGAATCTACTTTTGGGATGGTAATTCAGAAATGATCTTAAATGAAAAAGAGTTCCATTATGTGTTTTCGGCACAAATGAATCCCATATTTTTTCTTCTGATAAACGAAAACGTGAAATTTTCAATATTCTACTTATTTTTAAAGATAAATTAACAGTTTCATTAGGTAAATTTAAGGTATAGTTATTGAGTGGTGTCTGAACTAGATTTTAATTTGAATATATAATTTAAAGGATTAAAAATTGAATAATGCTATTGAAAAATTGATTGCTAGAGAAATTTTGGACTCGAGGGGCAATCCAACTGTTGAAGTTGATGTAATAACAGAATCTGGTACCTTTGCACGTGCTTCTGTTCCTTCTGGGGCATCAACAGGAGAACATGAAGCAATTGAGCTAAGAGACAGAGATAAAAAAAGATACCTTGGCAAAGGTGTTAAAAGCGTGGTAGATAACATAAATACGATAATCGCTCGTGAGTTAAGAGGGTTTGATGTTACCAAACAAAAAGAAGCAGATAAATTATTAATTGAGATTGATGGAACTGAAAATAAATCGCAACTTGGGGCGAATGCAATATTAGGCACTTCTATGGCTATTGCCTATGCTGGAGCAAAAGAGTCTAATCTACAACTCTTCCAATATTTAAATTATAATAGCAAAGCTGTAATGCCAGTTCCAATGATGAATATCTTAAATGGTGGAAGTCATGCTGATAACTCTGTTGATATTCAAGAATTTATGGTCATGCCTTTTGGAGCAAATTCATTTTCTGAATCATTGCAAATGGGGACAGAAATTTTTCATTATTTAAAAGAAGTGTTGAAGAAAAAAGGTATGGCTACTTCAGTTGGTGATGAAGGAGGTTTTGCTCCAAATCTAAAGTCTAATGAAGAAGCAATTGAAGTAATATTAACTGCTGTCGAAAGAGCCGGTCTAAAACAAGGTTCGGATATATATATTGCTTTAGATGTGGCTGCTAGTGAATTATTTGAAAATGGAAAATATAACTTATATTCAGAAAATAGAAAGCTAGATTCTACAGCTATGGTTGAATACCTAGGTGACCTAATTAAAAAGTATCCTATAATTTCTGTTGAGGATGGATTAGATGAGAATGATTGGGCAGGTTGGGCACATTTTAATAGTAGCTTTGGTGAAAGAGTTCAAATTGTTGGTGACGATTTAACTGTAACAAATATAAAAAAATTAGAACGTGCAATTAATGAAAAGAGTATGAACGCTATTTTGGTAAAGTTAAATCAAATTGGAACAGTTTCAGAAACTATTGAAGCTGTAAATAAAGCGCGAACTGCAGGATTTGGCGCAATCATATCTCACAGATCAGGCGAAACAGAAGATACAACAATAGCAGATTTATCAGTTGCGATGGGCATGGGTCAGATAAAAACTGGATCGGCATCAAGAACAGACAGAGTCTGCAAATACAATCAATTACTGCGAATTGAAGAATTATTAGCTGGAGAGGCTACTTTTGCAAATATGGACTATTTGGGACATGTTAAAAATGAATAAATTCAGAAAAATGAAACAAAAAAACCAAAAAAAAATTCTCCAGAAACAAATTGATGATACACAAAAAAAACTTGTTCGAGGTGCACTTGGCTTAATAGGTACATTGATGGCTTTGACTTTTATTTTTGGTGACCACGGTTTATTACAACTTTACAAGCTAAAAAAAGAGAATGTTAGAATTCAAAACCGTATAACTAACTACAGGCAAGAAAAGGAAGAATTAGCCTTAGAAAAACACCGTCTTGAAAACGATATGGAATACATCGAAAAATTAGCTAGAGAAAAATATCGGATGGCCAAACCAGGAGAGAAAGTCTTTAAAGTTATTAATGACGAAAAAAAGAAATAAGCTTAAAAGACTAGTTTGTCTGTTCAACTATCTCTACTTCTTTCTTTTTTTTATTTCTATTACTTAAAGACTCGATTAAATCTTTTTCATTTGATTGTATTTTGTTTCTAGCAAACGCATCTAAATAAATTTCTACTCTTCGATTATATTCTCTCAACCGATCTTTTTCTTTTCTTGTTTTCTTGCTTTTGATTGTCTCAACGGATATGATTGGACGATAAGGTCCATAACCTAATGCGGAAAAATATTCATAATCTATCGCAGCAAATTTATTCATCTGCTTAACCACATTTAAGGATCGATCGGAAGACAGCTCAAAATTACTTTCATATTTAATTCTTTTGTCTTTAGGTATAGGAGCGTCATCGGTGTGTCCTTCACAACGAATTTCAATGGCTAATTCTCTACCGCTATTGCTCAATTCTGAAATTAATGGAAAATTTTCATCTGAACTATCAGGAACAGAAGAAAGATCAATTTTCATTAGATCTGTTTCTTTTATTAAACTACCTATCCGTGCTATTTTTGGTAGATATTCCGAAGAAATATCGGGACTTAATTGCTCAAATAATTTCCCGCGTATGGTGACTTTTACTCCTTTAGATACTCTTTCCACATCTATATTTTTATCATCTAATCCCGCCACCATTTGCTCGTAAGCTTTATCTAACAATTTTTGAATCTGAAGATCAACTTGTTTTTCAGCTTCGCTTAAAATTACCATAAGCAAAACAAAAAAAGTAAGCAATAAAGTGACCATATCAGCGTACGTTATAGCCCAGGCTTGAGTATTCTTTTTAGGTTTAGCCATATCGTTCTTTTGGATATTCTAAGATATTATACAAATATATAAAAACTCAGTCGGGATCTTTATCTTTGGTTTTTTTACCTTTTAATTCTTTAGGAACAAAATTCATTAGTTTTTCTTTAATCAGTATTGGATGTTCTTTTGCATGGAGCATGAGAATCCCTTGGGCAACAATTTCTTTATGCCTTAGTTCATTTATTGATCTGCGTTCAAGTTTAGCAGCAATAGGTAAAAATATTAAGTTTGCAAAAATTACACCATAAAGAGTGGTAATAAGAGCTGTTGCCATACCCTGCAGAAGGTCTGCAAATTTTTCAGCAACGCTTCCGCTTCCGCCTGTATCAAAGCCATACATCATTACAATAAGGCCAATAACTGTACCCATCATACCAAAGGCTGGTGAATACGTCCCCATAAATGTAAATAATTCTGCTCCAGCTTCATGGCGGCTCATAATATTATTCATTTCCATATCCATATTGGACTTAAGCTTTTTTGCATCTCTTTCAAACGTAGCTTGTTCAAGATAGTTTGAAAAAAATGGATCTTCAATTTCTCTAGCATGTTTTTCTAATGCAAAAAGGCCATCTTTT
>MDTA01028066.1_pt1 | contig 10574 bp, 10 predicted proteins | sample 811151 | NCBI WGS metagenome assembly MDTA01 (sample SAMN05326648, study PRJNA326480) | marine metagenome | isolation source: seawater | place: Indian Ocean: South | collected 2010 | reverse complement strand
TAGCAAAAAAGATGGTTTTTGAATTGCCTGGTTTTACCGATTTGGAAGCGACTATAAGTCAAGCAATCTCAATTGATTTTGGTTCTTGGTCGCAAACAAGTACCGCAAATTCTTCAACTAGTAATACAGTTGAGGCCGGTAAGACATATAAGGTAATGACAAGAGCTGATGGTGCAGATGGGGATGCTTTTGACGAGTTCACAAGAGACCCTAATGACCCGGATGCCACCACTGCTTATCACGGTACTCCAATTGAGGTAGGCGATGTTTTTCGCGCCCCTGTAGATGGTGAAGATTCAGATTATACATTTCAGGAGGTCGACGCTTATGCTTTTACTGAAAAAACAGGTAATACAACAGTAAACTTAACACTTAGCGGTACTTTGGAGAATGTTGTAAATCAATTAGATGGAGTGACTGGCATAACTGCAAAATTAGTCCAAACTTCAAGTGAAAGTAGCACCACTGACACTTATTCTATTGTTATTACAAGTGAAGATACGGGATTATCAAACGCTTTTAGGCTTTCTGCAAGTGGCGCTACGCGTTGGGAAACTACTGGGTCTCCCGTTACCAATTCAGATGGAAATCAATTCAGCCAGCTGTCTCGTGATGCTACATTAGATGTAGACAATGTGACCATATCACGTTCATCAAACTCTATCGATGATGTAATTGATGGAATAACTATAGATCTAAAATCTGATACTGCTAGCCCGGTCCAGTTGGATATCGCAAGGTCCAGTTCCAGTGTTAAGACATCTGTTAAAAATATAATTTTATCGTTGAATGAATTTAAATCACAACTTGAAACCTTAACCTTTATTAATGTTGAAGGTGATGAGAATGGGCCTCTTGCGATGGATCCAACGGTAACAAGAATAAAGTCAGATTTTAAAAAACTTTCTGTGGAACCATTAACGGGTTATGGCGAAAATGATATCTATCTGTCTCAGTTAGGTATAAAAACCAATGAAAGTGGTGAATATTTCCTGGATGAGGAAACTTTTGATAAAACGTGGGGCGTAAATCCGGAGTATTTTAATGCTTTAAAGGATAATAACCTTTCCTCTAGCTCAAGCACAGCAAGTTTAACAAAATCCCAATACACCGAAATTCCATCGGGATCCTATAAAGTTGAAAATGATGGGACAGATTGGAAATTTGGCTCCACGACTTTAACCCGTACTGACCACAATGGAGGGAGCAGGTTTTCATCGACGACGTATCCCGGTTTAACAATAGATACCACTGAGACTAATCCATCATCATTCACGGTTTACGTGGGTCAAAACTTTTCTGAAAAAGTCTCTGAGTTTATGGAAACAATATTAGATACAAATTCTTCGTTGAATAAGGCAGAGACAGCTTATACGGCAACTTCAACAGATTTAACTGAAAAATTGAAGGACTTGGAGGAGCGAGAAGAGCTTATAACGACCAGGTACACAGAGCAGTTCGGTGCTATGGAACAGGCGATGACCCAATTTAATAGCACAAAATCGCTTTTGGAAAACTTCATGGAAGCATGGAAAAAAGAAGATTAGTCTAAATTCCGTATTTCCTAATTTTCTCAATTAAAGTAGTTCTAAGTAGCTTTAGGTCTTTAGCCGCCTCGCTGGTGTTGCCGCTGTTCCTATCCATTGCTGCTTCAATAAAAACAATTTCGATGTCTCTTAACAAAGAGCGTAAATCTACTGAATTATTCGTATTGAACCAATTGGCAAAGTCTCTTGGTGAAGGTGGAGAGTCATCGATTTTATTTATGATATCATCGTTTATTACTGAGGAAGCACCTAAACTATCCAAACTATCCCATACGGCGTTCTGTTCTTCTGCTCTAGCAACTACGTCACTACTTGAATTGAGTAGGTACTTTTTGACGTCTTCACCAGAAATTTTTGCTCTTGGAAAAAAAACCATGGCACGTTCGACAATATTACGCACTTCGCGAACATTGCCAGGCCAACTATAATTCTGCAGGGCTTCGAAGGCACTCGCTTCAAAAATTGGTCTAGAATTTGAACCGTCCTTTGATGATTTTACAGTAATGAAATGTTCAATTATTTCTGGAATATCACTAGAGCGCGCCGCCAGACTTGGCACATCAATAGGAAAAACGTTAAGTCGAAAAAGTAAATCTTCTCTAAACTCCTTCTTTTTAACCAATTCATTTAGATCTTTGTGTGTTGCGCAAATTATTCTAACATTTAGTCTTACTTCAGAGTTGCTTCCGACACGCGTAATAATTGAATTTTCAAGCACACGGAGAAGTTTTGTTTGCAGGTCTAATGGCATATCACCTATTTCATCAAGAAAAAGCGTACCCTTTTGGGCCTGCTCGAATTTCCCAACTGATGATTTCACTGCGCCTGTGAAAGCTCCCTTTTCAAAGCCAAAGAGTTCTGCCTCCATAAGTTCTCTTGGTATAGCTGCACAATTTATCGTAACAAATTTACCTTTACGACGACTTTCGTCATGGAGTGCTTCTGCGACAAGTTCCTTTCCTGAGCCCGAAGGACCATATATAATCACAGGAGCATCGGAGGGAGCTACGAGCACAATCATTTTTTTAAGTTGTACTGCTGCTTCTGATTGCCCTAAAATTTTATTATCTATTTGTGTCAATAATTATTTGCCTCTAATGGCTTAACTGATTTATCTTATGTTACTATGCAAACTATGATATTTCTACTTTAAATGAGTAAATCTGTACCATCGCTGTTAGCTTTGATTTTCATGGGAAACTGGTGTGTTCAACAACCTTCGTAAAAAACTAATTGCTTTTTTCCCGTCTGGAGGCAAAGGCCTAAGTAGTTTAGCTTATCTTGATGAGCAAGATTTATCTCGGTTCAGTGAACAAGATATTATACTTGAAACTGATGAACAAATTCAGAAGTTATTACCAGATGTTTTAGGACAGGCTTTAGCGCGCACATGGATTGATAAAAGGTTTTTGGAAGCTTTTTATCAATTTCCAGTTGAGGTTTTAGAAAGAGGTGGTGTCTATTTGCCAGATCATATATCTGTTGAGTTTAAAAAAGAAGAAAAAGGTCGACCAAAAGTAACGGTTTATGAAAGTCAGAATGACAGAACACGTAAACTTCTGGAATTAAAGCTAATTATGGTGGCTGAGGAATGATATTAAAAAAAATTTGCTATACACTCTCAATTTTTATCTTGTCTTCCTCGTTGCAAGCAGGGTCTCATGAAGAAAAAATAGTACAAGAAGATTTTGGTACAGCTATTAAGCATGTTGAGAAGAAGAACTATTTTGAGGCATTCAAAATTTTTTCTGGGCTGGCAGAAATTGGGGTGCCAGAGGCGCAATATAATCTAGCATTGCTTTATTCTAATGGTTTGGGAGTGCCAGTAAATTATAAATTAACTCTATACTGGTCTTGGCAATCGCATTTAAATGGTCATCAAGCCGCAATGAAGCAAGTAACCAATACTTATGATCTTATTAATGAAAATCTTCGAAATGAGGTTGCTCAGCTCATAATCGACGAACTTCTAGAGAATGCTTATGCTGGTGACAAAGTATCGCCCCTGAAACTTGGGAAAACCTATTTGGGTTTATTTGTCGAAGCACAGAACCAACCAGCTTATCTCTGGCTCTCAATTTCCCAAGCTTATGGAGATGTCGCTGCAAGTGAGTTATTAGATGTGGCTGCTAATCAGCTAACTTTAGAAGAAGTTTTATCACAACAGGAGCAGGCTCAAAAAATATTTGATGAAATAATTTTTGATGACTAGGTAAACGGTTTTAACTGATTCAAGAAATCAAGTTTTATAAGATTTACATCACAATAATGACCGAGATCACTTATCTTCTGGTTAAGGGTTTCTAGTGTAAGCAGTAAGTCATCGTTGGACAAAGAAAATTCGCCATGTTGAAGTCTTATTTTTTCAACAAGCGTTTGTATTTCTTCGGTTTTTTGTGCAAGAACATCGTCTTGCTTGATCTGGTTCTGAAGGTTAGGCGTAGTTAATAATTCGGAGAGTGCTGAAAAGCTTTCAATGAGCTTATCAATTTCCATGATAACCTAACCCTCTGCGTCTTGTATAGCCTCAAACAGCTTTCCCGAGATTGCATCAAGGTCGATCGGATATCTACCTTGTTCTACTTTTTCTCGAATTTCATTTACCAAGTCCATGTTAACTGGTGGTTCATGTGCTAGAGAACTAACTTTTTCACTCAAAGATAAATCTACACTAACTGAAGAAGTTTCAGCTTTTGCAGTTCCGATAGCCGGCTCGCTACTCTGCTGGCCATTAGAAACATTAGATTTCTTCTGATCGTGGACAGCCAGACTACCCGCATTGGGACCATTTCTAACTGGATCTACCATTTCAATTTACTCCTTTCGAGTCTATATACGACACGAGTGTATTACATGTTAGCTAATGGTGTAACTTTTTTTTCGTCTACTATAATTGCTTTGAACGATTTCTTAGAGTTAAGGTTTTCCACTTCTATCATATCACCTGTCTGGCCAGATCCTAGTGCCCGACCATAAGTTGTGATTGATATTTTATTGTTGCCAACTATAACAAGCACGGTATCATTTTTATTTACACTCATAGTAAACTTGACATGTCGAGCTTTTAGGACTGTTCCTCTCGCTAAATTACTGGTAACTTTCCTTCCAATTAGATCATCAAAACTAGTAAAACTCTCAAATGCACCCTGTTCCGATAATTCTACAAATATTAAATCACTTTCGTTTATAACTTGGCCCTTCGACATATTATTCGAAAGGCTTACTACTTTTGACGTTGAGCTAGAGTATGGAATTTTTATTATATTTTCGCTAGGAGGAAGAGATGTTGTTCGCAGTATTGATTGCCAATTTTCGCTCTCACATTTAGCTTCAACTGTTCGCCAATCACCATCAACCCTGGGCGTAAACTTTAGATCTGAGCTGCAAAAGTAGAATGCGCGTCGATCAGAAATTAGTACCTCAGCATCTAACCCAATAGAGCTAAAGTACCTTGAGGCTTCCTGTTTCATGTGCTTTCCGTATATTATCTCTCCAGCCATACTATGTGACGGAGGTATGACAAAAATACTTAACTTTATGAGCAAAAATATTTTAAATAAACTTCTCACAGCTCCTCCACAAGTCGGACAAAACGGCCACCGCCTAATTCATTTCTGTTTGCTTCAGAAATTAATTTAAGTTGCGTCTTAGTGTTGCTGATTTCCTTGACACTAAAGTAGAATTTATCTGATTTAGTTGAGTCAATTACGAAAATATCGTCTTTTGTTATTCCGTCAAAAGAGCCGTAGTCTATATAAAAGTTTTTATCATTTTCTTTCAGTTTTGCCCTTATGTAAGCACAGCCTATAACGTCAAGGCTGTTATTAATTATTTCTACGATAGATTTAACTATCCTTTGTTTTTCTTCTTTCCATATTTTCTTATTACTCTGAATCGGTATGCCAACTCCAAATTTTTTCTTTATTGTATAGTCAAATTGTTGGCTTTTGCTTTCTATTGATTTTCCATTTCGTTTTAGTTGAGAATTCGCTGTCATTCTGATGATTTGCTCTTTTACGAAAAATCTTTCCGCTTGACCTTTGGAAAAGACAAGTTGCAAATCTATATGATGAACATTTTTAGAACTTTTTGACGAATTGCTTGTTTCAAAAAGATTATATTTGGTTGAACCGTTAGCTTTCAAATGCTGGTTCGATTTGAAGATAACATTGGGCTTAAATTTTTTTTTCGATAGTTTCTTAAATATCCAATCGTTGTCCAATCCCGCCCATGCTGGAAATTGTTGAGGATCTATTTCTATGCTAAGTGTTAGATCTATTGAAGGAAATTCGCTTTTTCGGCAAGAGCTGGAAATTTTAGAATTGTGATCTTGGTTACCACGATCCTCCACTACAGCTTCAATTTTCACAAAATACTGTTTATTTTTCTTATTTTCACTTAAAATTTTGTAACTTAGAACACCCGCTTTTGAAGTGGATTGTATTTGATCAAATAGCAGCTTGCCGTTTTCAATTATAGTAAAGCTAGTTAGAGCCTGTCCTCTTGAAATAGCAATATTTTGAAGGGCGTCTTCTACTGCTCTCTTCCGGTAGGTATTATCACTCAGAGTTGAAGTAATAGAAGCTACTCCCTCTGAAATCATGGTTGTTGCTGCTTTTACGATCCCTGAATTTATTAATAACGCTGTAATCAGTATCAAAGCAATCTTAGAAAATTTTATCATTAATTATTCCTAAAAAGACTTATAGCAGGCCTCTCCGATAAGATTTTAACAAGCGATCGATATGTGTTTGACTTATCGATAGTTCAACTTGGTAGGTATCGCTTCCCGTCGGTTCAATTTTAACAGTTCTAGCACCCATTACAGTACCGCGTAGAGCAGCTCCTAATTTATCTGATGTCAAAACTGCTTCACCCACGGTGGTTTCGCCTTGTATGTATATCCCGTGAATTTGTTCGGTAAGACTTCTGTAAGCATCCAGTTTCGCCGCTCGCATTGCCATCAATCGGCGTTGATTTAGACTTTTAGATGGTTGGATCGCTATTGAAGAAAAACCAACTGCAGTGATTGTCGGCACGTAGTACTTAGACGTTTCAGCCTGACGCCTCTCGTTTAATAAGTCTGTTGAGCTGGTTATTCCTGCGCCTGGTGTAATTTGATCAATTCTTTCACCGTTGAGAGATAATGCTTGCTGACCGAGTCGGTCAGTGACCGAACAAGCAGACAACGTTGTTATTGCTGCTGTTAAAATTACAGCAAAGTGCAATTTGCAAACTGAAACCATTTGACTTTCCTTCATTTAACTTTCCTAAACATTAGCAACTTACGTGCCATTCAAGAAAAGCCGCTGAGAGAATTTTCTGTAACCAAAAATGCTTAGTTATAAGAATTAAGTTTAAATAACTGATTTTGAATAAAAAAATAAAATTGGTACATTTTATGCTGCAATCGGTGCAGAGTTGGTGGCAGTACTGTCACACCAAATTTTAACTAATAAAATCAGAGTTTTAGGTTTCAAAATTTTGACACTCATACGGACGAATATAGGATGCAGCAAGCTAGTAAATTATCTTTAAAAGGAATTGGGCCTAATTTCATCAATTCACTATTGCCCTTTGGTATAATTGCTCTCGTAGCAATGTTGGTATTACCTTTGCCAATTGCATTACTAGACACTTTTTTCGTTGTAAATATAACGCTCTCGTTACTCATCCTTATGGTGGCGATGCATACTCATCGTCCCTTGGATTTTTCTTCTTTCCCAAACCTTCTTTTAATCGCAACAGTTCTACGACTGGGACTTAATGTTGCTTCTACTAGGATAGTCTTGAAAGAAGGGCATACAGGGCCAGATGCAGCAGGCAAAGTAATCGAAGCATTTGGTGAATTTATTGTTTCTGGCAACTATGCTGTTGGTATTTTTGTATTTTCAATACTGGTTATCATTAACCTAGTTGTAATTACGAAAGGCGCCGGCCGCGTTTCAGAGGTTTCCGCGAGATTTACCCTTGATGCGCTACCTGGAAAGCAAATGGCCATAGATGCTGATTTAAATGCTGGTATTTTGACACCTGATGAAGCGAAACTCAGACGGGAAGAGGTAACAAAGGAAGCAGATTTCTATGGGTCGATGGATGGTGCCTCAAAATTTGTTAAAGGAGACGCTATTGCAGGTATTTTAATACTCTTGGTAAATATAATTGGGGGTTTAATAATCGGCCTTGTTCAACATGATTTACCAATAAGTACCGCTGCTGAAGCCTATATTCTTCTTTCAATAGGCGATGGCTTGGTGGCTCAGATACCTTCCCTATTACTTTCAATAGCTACTGCGATAATTGTTACTCGAGTGTCTTCTGCTCAAAATATGTCTGAGCACATCACCAAACAAGTGAATTTATCGGCTGCTTGGGTACCTACTTCGCTAGTAATTCTTGCTCTCGGCCTAGTTCCCGGAATGCCAAACCAGCTATTTTTATTCTTTGCAGCTGTTGCGGCAGGATTTGGATATTTTTCCCGTAAAAAGGAAATTTCCAGTGAAAATTCTGTTGACGAGAGCCTTGATTCTGGCAGTGACGAAGACAGTTCAGAATTTGATGTCAACTCGGTAAAAGACAGCTCAAAGATCTCGCTTAACATTGGGTATGGCCTAGTAAGTTTAGTCTCAAAAGACAGTGAAGATAGTCTGGTTCCTAGCGTGACTAAGTTACGTAAAGAGGTATCGAAAAGGCTTGGTTTTGTGGTTCCAGGCATTCGAATTAGAGACGATGTAGAACTAGAGCCATCTCAATATCAAATTAAGATAGGGGAGAAAATTGTAGCTGATGATACTATTTATTATGATAAAATTTTAGCAATACCAGGAGAAGATGTCACGGTGGAGCTAAATGGTCTGAAAGTTACAGAGCCATCATTTGGTGTTGAAGCTTTTTGGATAGAGCCTGCTTCGGCAAATGATGCTGAGTCAAAGGGTTATGTAACAGTTGATCCTACCTCCGTGTTAATCACTCATGTGGGAGAGGTATTGAAGGGCTTTGCTGCGGAATTATTAGGACAAGATGAAGTTCAGGACCTGCTAGATAATTTAGAAACAACCCATCCAAACCTGATTCAATCCGTGGTGCCTAAAATAGTTCCCTTGCATCAGTTAACTAGTATCTTACAAAACCTTCTCAGCGAAGCGGTTCCAATTTCTGATTTACAGGTAATTCTAACTGAAATTGGGAGTTTAAATATTCAAAAAATGTCAAATGATGATATTACCGAAGCAATCAGACCAAAATTAATACCGCTTTTAATTCAACGGCTGACCAAATTTAAAGATACTCTACCACTAATTACTCTAGCACCCGATTTGGAACAAATGATTTTGACGGCAGTCAGGCAAAATCCTGAGGAAAAAATGTTACTCCTTGATGGCAACCTTGCAAAAAAGATTTTGCAAAACTTAAATGAGGCAACTGAGAAGCTAAGTCGTGAAGGAAAAGCTATTTTCTTAATTGTAGCTCCACAAATCAGGCGGCATGTAGCAAGTTTTATAAAAGCTCAACTATCAGCTGTAAATGTTCTGAGCTTTACGGAGCTTCCTGAAAATCGTAGTGTAGAAATTGTTTACACTGTTGGTGGAACGGATCCGGAGAGCAAAGAAGAATAATTGGGTTTTATCGCGTTGGAGGCAATATAAATGGCAGAAATAACAGTTCGAGCATTAGATAGTGCGCTGGCCATGGAAGAAATACAAAAGCGTTTAGGTGATGAGGCACTAATTATTTCTACCAAAAGAGTAGATGGTAAGATTGAGATTACTGCAAGTGATAATGAAGTGGAAGCAGTAGCCAAAAGTGCTGGGCCTCTCATCTTAGGAGAAGCTTATCGAAAAGATAAATTTTCAGCAGTTTTAGATCAAAAAGTTAATGAAAGCCAAATTGGATCAGATCCAGTATCATTTGAAGAATTTTATTCGAGTATTAACTCGACGATTTCCGAAGTATCAAATAATTTTAACAGATTAAGAGATTTGGTTGGTAACTTTGATTACACCGAAAAGGACATTATTGGTACTTTAGATAAATTGCAGATGCTTGGGTTTCAAAAATCAACCTTAAAAAAATTTACTGATATCGATAATAAAATAGACATCAATATTGCAATACGGAAATTGGCAAAGTCTTTTATAAATGGGAAATGTACTCATTTTGATACTACGAATGTCTATGTGATCTCGGGCCAACCAAATTCTGGCAAAACTACTTTTGCTGACAAATTTATTGCTTTGCAAAAGTCAGTAGATAACACTCGTGATTACGTTAAGTTGACGGATAATAATAAAAGGAAACTATTTTCTGAAATCAAAAATGTGAACTTCGAGCATTCTGTTGAAAAAGGTGCAAGTCAGAAAGCTATTATAATTGACACCGGGTTAATGGAAAATGAGCTAGATAGGTTCTTACTTGAAATTAAATCTAAACGACCAGAGGTAAAAATTAGCGTTATAACAACATTACAAGTCGGCAGCAGTTATGAAATGGTGATGAAATCACGAGGTGTAAACTTATCAGAGCGACAGTATATTGCCGTTACAAAGCTAGATGTTTGTGATTTTTCTGTTCCGGAAATTTCAGCCATGATAGAATCTACGGATAAATGTATGTTCTTCTCTGGTATAGATAAAGTCACTGATGGTGCCTATTTTGCTAAATTGGATCAAGTGGAGTCATATTTGTTAAAGAAATTAAAAGAAGAGCTTGAGTAAATTATGGTTGAAACAATTGCAATTGCGAGTGGAAAGGGTGGTGTAGGAAAGACATCACTGGCTGTCAATTGCGCTATCGAACTTTCTAATCAAAAAAGTCTGGTAGGCCTTTTAGATGCTGACTTTGGCCTGGCTAATGCCCATATAATGCTAGATCAAAAAGTAAATTCCAGTGTTATTGATCTCCTTGATGGAACAAGCCAGGTTGAAGACTTGGTTCACGTTACTTCTAGCGGTGTGAAACTTATTCCTGGTGGCTCTGGTGTATTAGAAATAATGAATATTGATAGCAAAAAACGTTGGGAGGTAATTA
>MDTA01198561.1_pt1 | contig 10575 bp, 15 predicted proteins | sample 811151 | NCBI WGS metagenome assembly MDTA01 (sample SAMN05326648, study PRJNA326480) | marine metagenome | isolation source: seawater | place: Indian Ocean: South | collected 2010 | reverse complement strand
GCTCCGTTTGCCCGAAGCGCTGCTTGATCGCATCAAGATCGAGGCCAACAAGCGGGATATGCCTTATCAGTCCCTGATCAAGGCTTGGCTTAAGGATGATGTGGACGAGAGCCGGGCCGGGTAAAGGTCGGCGGTTAGCCTCACTACGAATCAAATCTTGAAGCGACGATCCGGCGGGCCCGCCCCGCCGGATCGGTTTTATCGTTCCCCTTCCAGGCCATGCCACACCCGCAGAATAATCACGGCGCTGGCATGGACCGAATAGCGAACGACGTAGCGGCCGAAAGCGATATCGCGGATGGAATCGGGCACCGGCGCCAGCTCAACCGGCGTGCCCATCTCGGGAAAGTCAGGCAGCAGTCGAATCCTGCCGACCAGCTCCGTCGCTACCCTGGCTGCCACGGGCGGGTTGTGGGCGGCGATGAACGCCCTCAGGCGTTTCAAGTCTTCAATGGCTACGTCCGTGTAAACCAGTTTCACTGTCCCGACCCCGGTGCATCCTGCTCATCCTCGGTGCCCCAACTGGCAAGCCAGTCATGAACCTCGCCGGCGTCCACCACCTTCCCCTGGGCGGCGGACTCCATGGCCTCCAGCGTCTGCTGCCAACGCGCTTGCTCAAGCCGTTGTTTCTCGATGTACTCCGAGAGCGCCTGGTTGATTACCCAGCCTTTGCTGCGATGAAGGCGGCTGGCGATGGCTTCCAGATGCTGCTCGACCTCTGCCTGAAGACGAACGGTGGTAACACTCATGGCGGTATCCTCAGCGAAAAACTACAGCGTATTACACCATAGTTTCAGTGATTTTGACCATTAAGGTTTATGCATTGCGGGCACGTCTCAAACCAAATCCACAACCAGAGAGACAACGGCGGCCAGAATCAACACAAGCAGCAGTAACCCCAGCCCCCTGAAGCCCGTCACCAAAGCGCCCTTCCAGCCCCGAGACATCAACAGATAAGCCGGATAGCCGATCAACACCAAGATCAGCGTAAAGCAGACATAAAATACCGCCCGGGATGGAAGCCATCCGCGCGCCAGCGCGTCGGCGTGGATCCAGCGTGCCACGGCGAGCTTGAACGAAACCGGCATCAGCACCCGGAACCAGTCTGAGTCCAGCCAGGCGTCGGGCAGGTACATGGCCGAGACCAGAATAACGAAGGAGACAGCGGCCAGGGTGGCCAACGCGGTCATGGGGCGGGTACCCAGAACCGCGGCTTCGAAGCTGCTCATACTCTCGTTGTTCTTTATTTCGCCGCTTCGCCAGAAGTCCATTCTATCGACCGTCCGCCAAATAACTCAGCGCCCAGCTTCATGAATAATCGGTGTAATCGCCATCGGAGAAGTCGCAAACATCTGTAAGCAATGTCTTATAGTTCTCTCGGTTAGGAGGCGAAGCCCTGCAGCCATCCTAGAGTGACCTGCGTGAGACCGACCGTGGAACGCAGATCCTCCCCAGCGTCCGCACAAAGCAGCCAGCCCAGCGCCCCCAGATTGGCGGCCACCGCCAGATAAAACACCACCTGGAACTCCGCCTTGCGGGTCTTATGGCGAAATACTCGTTGCGCCAGCAAAGCACCCGGCCAGCCACCCAGCAGCTCGAAAAGATGCAACCGCGCCTCCGAGGTGCGCCAGCCGCCACGCGTCGCCGCCCGCTTATCCAGGCCATAAAACAGAAAGGCGACCACGCTGGCCAGCACATAGAGGCCGGCGAGACGCTGCCATTCCGGCGGGGGCACCAGCGCCGCCAATCCGCCGAAGAACACCCCCGACACCAGCAGGGCGGTCATCAGGCCCCGCCCGCGCTTTTTTCCCGGGGCGTGCCGCTGGCCCGCCAGCCGCACCGCTTCCGCGCGGGGCCGCTGTTGGTCGTCCCGCACGAGGCGGTAGGTCAGCGAAGCATTGAGCACGGGCCGGCCCTGGCCCCGCGCGAAAGCGGAGATGTGCACGAACACCGGCTCTTTACCCTCCTTCGGTGTAATAAAGCCGAAGCCCCGATCATCGTTCCACGTCGTCAATATTCCCTTGTGCTTCATGTTTTTATTTTTCCCTAGGGTCTCGCCGCTTACACTTTTTCTAAACGTCCATCGGCGGCATTCGAAACAACAGATCCACCAGCTCCCGGTTCACGTAATAGCTTTCGCGGCCAAGACGGTGCTTTTCGAGAATACCGCTCTCGGCCAATGCGTCCAGATAACGGGTGGCCGTGGCTCGGGAGACGCCCAGGTCCGATTGTACGAACGCCACCTTGGTATAAGGGTGGTGGAAGATATTGTTGATCAGATCCTGGCTATAGAACCGGTAATGCTCGCGGATGTAATGCTTGTGACTCTGCAACAGCCGCCCGATAGACTCCACCAGCGTGCAGGTGTGCCGCGCGGTTTCCGAAACGCCCTGGATCATATAGAGCAACCACGGCTCCCAATCGCCTGATTCCCGCACCGATTGCAGTTCCTGGTAATAGCGCTGCTTGGTCTGGCTGATATAGCGGCTCAGATATAGAATCGGCAAATCCAGCAGTCCTTCCTTGACCAGAAAAAGAATATTAACGATCCGGCCGGTGCGACCATTACCGTCGTAGAACGGGTGGATGGTCTCGAAGCGATGGTGGATCACAGCCATACGCACCAACGCATCCACATCGCTCTGCTCATGCATATACCTTTCCAGATCGGACATCAGATCCGGGACCTGCTGTGGCGGCGGCGGGGTGTAGACCGTGGCCCCGGTCTGCTCGTTAACCAGCACCGTGCCCGGCGTCCGACGCAAGCCCGCGTCATTGCCCTCCAACACCGCCTGAACTTCAAGAATGGTGTTCAGCGTCAGCAAGCCCTTGACCCGCACCGCCTCGAAGCCCGTATCCAGACCCTGGGCGTACCAGGCCACCTCCTTGCTCACCGGATCCGCCGATTCGGGCTGTAGCCGGTACCGGTAGAGCGCGTCCTGGGTGGTGATAATGTTCTCGATCTCCGAGCTGCTTTGCGCCTCCTGCAAGGACAAAGTGGAAATCAACAGCCGGCTGTTCGGGATGCTCCGCGCCATGCCCTTGAGTTCCGCCAGATGGCGGTGGGCGTCAATCAACGCCCGCAACACGCGGGGCGTTTCCAGCGATTCAGGCGGCGGGAAGGCAAACAGTCCAGACTCGCTCATGATCAGCTCCTATTGAGCAGATGCGGCACGACCTGCTCAAAAAATCGCAATTATGAGCAAGTTACTCTTTTTCTTCTCAAATTTCCACAAAATTGAGAAGTAAGGAGAGGTCTGGTTTATGGCTACCTGAGCGCCGGCTACGGCTACACCGACACCGAAGTGCTGCGCACCGACGAGGAGATCTTCTCCCCCGGCTCGTTCGACGGTGTGATCCGCGAAGAAGGCCGCACCTACCTGGCGCGCGTGAAGTACCTGTTCTGATGGGCCGGCTGCAATGACAGTGCGCCAGCGGTTCGTCGTCCTGCACCGCTACGTCGGGCTGGTGATGGCAGGCTTCCTGATCATCGCCGGCCTGACCGGCGCCCTGCTGGTCTGGTATTACGAGCTCGACGCTCTGATCAACCCGCAGTGGCTGCAGGTCGAGCCCCCGGCGGCGCACAGCGAACCGCTCTCGCCCTTCGCCCTGCGCGACCGGGTGGACGCCGCCCACCCGGCCGCCAACGTCCACTGGATGATGCTCGCGCCCCCGGACGCCCACAGCCCGGTGCGCTTCTTCCTCAGCCCCAAACCGGGCGCGCCGGCGCTGCCCATCGACGAAGTGTTCGTGAACCCCTACACCGGCCAGATCCTCGGCGGCCGCCTGTGGGGCGACCTCGGCCAGGGCCTCGCCAACCTGATGCCCTTCGTCTACCGCCTGCACCACTCCCTGGCCCTGGGCACCCTCGGCACCTGGATCTTCGGCATCATCGCCCTGCTCTGGACCCTGGACTGCTTCGTCGGCGCCTGGCTCACCTTCCCCCCGCCGCGCCGCCGCGACGCCCGGCACCGCCCCCGCCGCTTCTGGACACGCTGGGCCAAAGCCTGGCAAATCCGCTGGCGTGCCGGCGGCCACAAACGCACCTTCGACCTGCACCGCGCCGGCGGCCTCTGGCCCTGGGCCCTGCTGCTCGTCTTCGCCTGGAGCGGCGTCGCCCTCACCCTCTACGACCAGGTCTACCGCCCCACCACCGGCCTGTTCCTCAGCTTCCAGGAAAACCCGCTCGACACCGTGCCCGCCCGGGCCAACCCCAGCCCACAACCGCCCATCGGCTGGGAACCCGGCTACCATGCCGCGCGCCAACACCTGGAAACTCTCGCCGAAGAGCGCGACCTCACCATCCACGCCCTGGAACGCTTCGCCTACACCCCGCGCAAGAACGCCCTCAAACTGATGGCGCGCACCAGCAGCGACGTGAACGAACGATTCGGGGAGACCTGGGTGTATGTGGACGCCACGGACGGGGCCGTGCTGGGCCACTACCTGCCCACCGGGGAAGCGGCGGGGAATACGGTGACGACCTGGCTGACCAGCCTGCATATTGCGGCGGTGGGTGGGGTGGGTTATCGGGTGCTTGCGACGGTACTGGGTGTAGCCGTGATCGTGTTGAGCGTGACGGGGATTTTGATTTGGTGGCGAAAGCGGGCAAAACCGGCACGAAGCCAACGCCTCGAGCTATGGCCATGGATATGATCAGAAATTCAGTATAACTAAAATAACGTCTTTCCAGCCTTCATCATCCACATTCACGAATCACTTCTTCCAGGGCTTCAGCTATAAGAGTCTTATGCTGTCGGACCATCGAAGGGCTTGCTTTACAAGCAAGAAGCACTTCCTCCAAAGCCGACTTAGTAAGTTCCCCTCGTATCACATCTGCAGGATCTTGGGTCGCGAGGTCTACAACATCCTCGAGCAAAATTGCATCGTAGGCTTCCACACAGTGAGCCCATGAGTCGTGATCTAGAAAATCGCGATTATTCTCTTCAAGGAGGACTTGGCAGGCCAGCAGCTGCGGTCGCGCTTTTACAAATTCATTAACTTGGCTATTTATAGTGAGAACCAAAAAAGGCGCTGTGCAGACAACGGCCAAATATTTGATTTTCGGCGGACTGGTAAACTCACAATGAACTCTAATTACAGCCCCGGGCTTAAGGCGTCTCTCTACCGCTGCGCCTTTCAACTCCCCAGGGAAATGGTTCCCCAAAGTCATGGCAACATCCATGTTTATATTGTGTAGTGACTTTCTTTTAAGTACTCCAAGAGTGCATCACTATCAGACAGCGTTGCGACTATCGACTCAATAGCAATTTCGCCATTCTCATCGGCAGATTGCCACACTTCATCATGAGTTTCTTTCACAAGGACGTCGAAAGGCTTTGAACCATGCTCTTGAATAGACTGATTAAGACATTCAATGTCCGAGTCACTGAATAGATCTTCGTTGACATCGCGAATGACCTTGATGCGATCCTCACCGATCAACTGGAAACTAGCCGCTGCGTGATCATAATTATTACTATGAGTGCGGTGACTCCTTACATCTTTAATCAAATCATACGTGCCGCTAGGCACAGGACCGAATTTCATAGCAATATAAGTATCGCCACAAATGCTTCGCCCATATCGCTCCATATGGAGCTTATCAGCAAAGTAGAGAACCTTACAGATGTGGTAAATATCATTCACAGGGGCTTTGGAGGCAATGAAACAAATTACATCCACAGCCTTTTCGGAGTTAAACCGGAATCTCATCGATAAATTGCTCATTGCGTCCTCCTCCTGAGGAGCGGGACCAGCCGACCATCACTTAGCTCTCCCTCGGGCGGCCGGAATCTACGCTTTTTTATTTTACTAGTCAACCACACACTATCAGAGTCGAGTTCCTTTCCCTAGAAATAAAACGTGACACGCTTCACAAGTCAACATTTGCATTCGCTTGTCGGGCAGCAACGAAAACCGGGCAGCAGTTAAAACACATGATAGTAACCACCAACTAACCTTAAAGGTACCGTCACTCCTGCATTTCACTAACCCACCTAGCCTTCACGTCTTCCAAATAACGTAGGATTCGGAAAACGGTGTCTGTGGGCATACCCTTGGGAAGGCCAGCTCTTTTCCATAGCAACAAAGAAGTCATCGTGACTATGTTGATTTGGGCCTCGACAGGCGAGATGAGGGCACACTGGGCGCCGCAGCAAGGATTATCCGGTCAAGGGCTTTGACTTCTCAGCATATTGGGCTGGTGAAGGCTTTCAAGAAAAAGCGCAAATGACTTACAGAACTTTCAGCCTCAGCTTACTGCGCTTTCACGACCGGATGACTAGCCTGGATACCGGTGCTTAAACACACCCTATCAGCGGTCGTCTCGGCCGATTGAATGCGGTACTTTTGTGTCCAGGACCAGTCGATGGTCGGGTAGCGCGTAGCCATACAAGACCTTCGGGAAAAGCGCGTGGCCGTCTGATAGCGGTGTTTAACTGCCCGACCGCCCTTATGGGCACTCGTTAAACAAACCTATCAGTGGAGCACGACCATGAAATACCGCACCCTCAAAGTCCGCAAAGGCCGCCGGGACTACACCCTGAAGAGCAAACCCTATAGCGGCAACCCGATCACCCCTTTCCTTCTTCTCAAAGGTACCTGGCTGGAACAGGCCGGATTTACCATCGACACACCGGTATCTGTATCCGTTGAGGATGGGCGGCTTTCGATTGTTCGGGAAAGCAGTCGGTGAGGATCGAGCCCCAGCAACAGCTGGGGCTTCTTCACCTCGATATCCGCCCCCCACAAAGCGATCGAACTACAACGTCCGGTGTAGCACATTTATTAGATGTGATTACTCGACACCGTATTCTTTCTTGAGCTCGGACAACCTTTGCCGCTTTCGCTCATCAAACCCACTTTTAGAATACAGTGGTTCACCATCCGCACCGTCAAGCCGCTCGACCGTAACGGTAAATACCGCATCAGCCGGAGCCTCTATTTTCCCCCAGCCCGAAAACATGTTCGGAGCGAGGCTCCAAGCGGCTTTTTCTCCTGGCTCTAGTCCACCAGATATACTGTAATTGAAGGTATCCTTATGCCAGGGAACGCTTCGATTCGGGCTGGCAAGCGTTCCCTCGAAGTAGGCGCGAGATATAGCCTGACCGGTTCTATTTTCTACCGTTAGCTCAATTATGGGTTGATTACCCATATACTCTTTTTCACGCATGTAGAAACGAGATCGGATGATTTCGAACTTTTGGAGTTGTTTATGGGCGCTTTCAGACTTTGCACGCCTTTCTTCCAACTCTCGAATCTCCTTTAGGGCTTGCTGACGTTCTCTTTCTTTTCTCTCTGCCCGAACGCGCTCAGCTTCGGCTATGACTTGCTGTCCAGTCTTTCCATCCAATGATTTCCGCACTCTACCTTTAACATTTCCGGCACCAGAAGCTCCTTCTGCAAGTAAATCCATCATGTTAAGATTGCTAAAGGCGAGCACCTGAATTGCTTCATCAAACTCCTTGCGCCTCACCTGTGGCAGCGATTCCCTAACCTTTTCCACTGAAACCTTCATCGCTTCATCTGAGGAGGCATCAATCTTTGGATCGCTGCACCCTGCAAGGATAGTGAGCACGATCACAGATCCCAGCACCTTCAGATAATTCATGAGTTCTCCTTTTCTTCAACTATCGCCTCAGACACCGGCTCAGGTTTGCTTCGACAATGTGCTCTTATTTTTCTTCCTCTTGTGAACTCTTTTCGACCCTACCAGCCTCTTCAAGTAGCTTGAGAACGGGCTCACGATCATCATAAAAGTCTTCAAGGATTCTCTGGCAATAATGCCGGCATGCCTCCACATCTTCTTCCGAAATCCTTTGCCAGTCATCATGTAACACATCGTTACCGAGAACCCTTATTTCGTCGTGAGCCCTTCTTTTCCTGGCTTGCGTAATGATTCCATCGTCCGCTGCTGCTTCAATTTGCCGATATAAATTCCTTTCCTGATTTGTCTTGTACCCATTTGCCCTCATTGTTTTATCTAGCACCGAGCGGAATAAACCGGCTGCTGCCCTAAAGCAGTTATTGTCAAAACATTCTTCCGCTTCCCTGAATTCTGTAGTTATACCTTGTGGGGTATCTTTCGGGATGTCGAGCCTTTGCTTTGACTCAGGGTAAAATTTCACCAAGTGATTATATGAGCCAGGGTAATCATCATAGTTTTTGTACAAAATAACTCCGTACGCCCCCATGCCGCAGCCAGCACAACGGAATAATCGGAAATCTCTTTTACATGTGGTTTGCCAAGGATTGTCTGATGTCGTATCCGTAACCACTCCAATTTCTCGGCCAGCAATCTGCCATTCAAAGGTGCTTCGACCACCACGGCAGCCAGGACAATGCGCAACGATTGATCCTTGTTTTTTATTCAATTGTGCCATTCGTGATCCTGATAATTTTAAAGCTCACAAGTATTAGAGCGCGTGCGCACTTTGAATAACGAATCGCTCGGCCTATCGCGGTTAGCGCGTCTTGCTTAGTGGGTGTTCCGATCCCCAATAAAGTAAAAACGTGACCGACCTCACAGTCAACACCTGCGCTCACTTGTCATGCAGCCACAAAAAAGGGGCCAGAAAAGGCCCCTTCAAATAGTAACGACTAACTAACGCTTAAAGCACCGTCAGTCCTCACTCCAAACCAAATCCAACTCCTTCGCCGCCTTCACCTCATCCAGCCGGCGCACGGGCTGGGTGAACGGCGCTTCGGTGACGGTCTCCGGGTTAGTGTTGGCTTCTTCCAGGATTTTGGCCATGGCGTCGATGAAGTCGTCCATGGCTTCCTTGGTTTCGGTTTCGGTGGGCTCGATCAGGAAGCATTCGGGCACCAGCAGCGGGAAGTAGATGGTGGGGGCGTGCTGGTTGTAGTCGAGCAGGCGCTTGGCGATGTCGAGCGCGGTGACGTGGTTGTCCTTGGCCTGTTTGGCGAAGGTGAGGATGAATTCGTGGCTGGCACGGCGCTAGGGGTAGGCCGCCTGACAGCCGATGGCTTCGAGGTGCTTGAGCAGGTAGTTGGCGGCGAGGGTGGAATATTCGTCGACGCCCTAGATCTAGCCTTGTTGTCACGTACGATCTTTCGTCGCCAACAAAGCGTAAATGGCTTACAAGTATTAACTGAGAATTCCTACAGATCCGCCGAGGGAGCTCTTTTACGCTGGCTATCGGTGCTTGAACACACCTACTGTCAGCAGTCGCCGCACCCATCGGATTTGCGGTACTGTAACGCCCGTGACCAATCAATGGTCGGGTAGCGCGCAGCTATACAATACCTCAGGGGAAAGCGCGCGGCCGTCTGATAGAGCGGTGTTCAACTGCCCGACCGCCCTTACAGGGCAAACTTGGACGTATCATCTATCGGAGCAACACCATGAAATATCGCACTCTCAAAGTCCGCAAAGGCCACCGGGACTACACCCTGAAAAGCAAACCCTGCAGCGGCAACCCGATCACTCCCTTCCTTCTCCTGAAAGGCACCTGGCTGGAACAAGCCGGGTTCACCATCGATACCCCGGTATCGGTCAGCGTGGAGGAGGGGCGGCTCTCAATCGTTCGTCGGTAAACGGTGAGCCCCGCCCAAAGGCCGGGGCTCCATTCGTTGGAATGTGTCCCTTCGTGCCGTTTCCTCACCATCTTGTGGGCGCCTTGAGTACTGAATAACATGGAGCCAGCACCCTCGGAGGCAGTTATGAGCACCGAAGCATTAGATCAGTTGCGTTCACAGATTTCGGCCCTATCCGAATCGGAAAAGGCCGAGTTAGCCCAGGAACTCCTTATGAGCCTGGATGGCCCACGGGACGAATCCGTGGAACAGGCGTGGAACGACGAGATTGTTCGACGTGTGTCCCAGGTCCGAGACGGCAAGGCCACGCTACTGAGCCGTGATGAGTTTCGGCGCCAATTGCAGGAAAGGCTGGATCGACAACGGTGAAAACAACAGTACGGATACTGGATGCGGCCGCGCAGGAAGCCATAGAGGCCGCAGCATGGTACGAATTGGAACGGCCAGGGCTTGGCGTCGAACTCTCCGAAGCCTTTGATGCAGCCCTTGATGTCATCGAGGAAGGTCTTCTTCCTCTGTCACCTATCCCCGATGAAGGAGGCGATGTAGGCGCTAAACGGCTGATCCTGGATAGGTTCCCCTACGATGTAGTCATCATTGAGGAGCCTGGCGAAGTGGTCGTCATTTCCTTCGCGCACCACTCGAGAAAACCGGGTTACTGGCGGGACAGGGCCTGAGCTAACGTTTGCCTTGCCCGCAGGCGCCGTAGAAGCAGGGAATATCCTTCAAGACGAAGCACAAATAGCTTACAGAGATTTCAGCCTCAGCCTACTGTGCTCCAACGACATGACGACTAGCGTGGATACCGGTGCTTAAACACACCCCATCAGCGGTCGTCTCGTAAGCGCCCGGCCATCACACCTTGAGCGACAGGTCGCGGCCGTCACGATAGTGTCCACTTAATTCTTAGTGGACACCATGCATGGACTCATTAAGCGTACCTCAGCCCCAACCCCAGCCCCGACGTCGCCGCCACTTCTCCCGTGAGTTCAAGGCCCATATCGTCGCGGCCTGTTT
>MDTA01155312.1_pt1 | contig 10575 bp, 9 predicted proteins | sample 811151 | NCBI WGS metagenome assembly MDTA01 (sample SAMN05326648, study PRJNA326480) | marine metagenome | isolation source: seawater | place: Indian Ocean: South | collected 2010 | reverse complement strand
GGCACTGGAACCTAAATCCAGCGTGTCTGCCAGTTCCACCACATCCCCGGTAGATTGCTTATTCTATATGACAAAAGCTAGGATTAAACCCAAAATAGAAAAAATAATCCACATTATTGTTTCATTTTGATTTCCTTTCTTATAAGCCATGTAACTTAAAACCCAAAAAATAATTGGTGAAAGCAAAATAAATGCTTTACCAACCAATAGCATCGCAGGCACCAAACAAACTATAAGAAAAACTTTAAAGAAAGTTTCATTTAGCATGTTATTCATTGTTACCTCTAGATGGGTCCAGCGCATTTAGATCAGACTCAATATCTTCTAACTCTCTTGATAAGTTATTTAATCTATTAAGCACTTCAGTTATTTTTTGATTGTTCTGTATTCTGTATTGATCGATAGCTTCTAAGGCCTGCGTATTTTCTTCTAATACTTTCTTTTGTTTATTCAATTCATTGGTAAGTAAAGTTATTTTCAGTTGCAGATCTTCAGCTAACTGAATTTTTTCATTTAGAGAATCTAGTTTATCTTCTATTCCTGTAGTTTGAGATTTTAAATTCTTTATGTCTTTTTCATTTGAATTAAGTTTATTTCCTTGTTTCTTAAAATTATCGAGATAACCCTTACGGTGTGCCCATAATTTTCTTACTTCTTTATCCAAAAAAGATATTTGATCAGTCACAGTATCCATATTCTGTGCAGAGTCTTCATTAGTGATAGATAATTTATCTTCTATATTCTGTACTTTGTCTGCAATCACTTTAACTGATGCATCGCTTTGACTCTTTTGATCTTCTATATAGAAATACATCCCTAACAAAGAGGCTATAACAAGAACCAATATCAATGCGCTGAACATGAACTGTCCATCACCTTTTGATTTCCTTCTTGGTGGAATTCTTGTACTTTCACTCATAATCAATCCTTAGATTTTGCCACAAAAACTTAAAATCTACTCGTGTATTTTAAAACAAAACTTTTAGAAGTGGTTAAACATGAATTAGACTCATTTTATGAATTACGATAACAAAGCAAAAATAATGCAAAGAGCTTTCGAGCTTATTCGTGATGGAATAAAAAATAGATCTTTTCTTTTTCACACTTTAACAATGAGCACTATCCATGATCAAGAAATCTATTCTAGGGTTATGGTGCTTAGAGATTTTAATGCTTCTAAAAGATTTTTGAGATTTCATTCAGATTATAGATCAAAAAAAGTGCAGGCAATTAAAAATAATCCTGCTACTAGTGTGATTGGATATGATCCTGAGAGCAAAACACAAATTCGCATGGTGGGAACATCAATAATTAACCACAATAATAAAGAGTCGAAAAAAGCTTGGAAAGAATCGCAGGCTATATCAAAAAAATGTTACTCAGTTAAGGATGGTTCTAGTCATGCAATAGATAATCCTGAGCTTTATGATTTTCATATTAAAGATATTGACCTTGAAAATGGCTATAAAAATTTTGCTACCATAATTTTTACCTTTTCCTCGCTTGAATTCCTTTACTTACAAAGAAGCGGGCATCGTAGATGCAAATTTATGTGGGATAAGGAAGGAAAAGTAAAGTCTTGTTGGCTTGTGCCTTAAGAATTTACAATCTCACTTATAAGACTCTCAACGTACTTAACAATTTCAGCTTGAGAAAGCTTAAGGTCTTTATCAACGTATTTAGTTGGTCTTAACCCTGTCCAAAGAGGTTCTTCATTATCGGTAGAATAAAGAGTGACTCTTAAATAAGACTGTTCTTGATGGTAATAATCATCAAAGAAAGGGTCATAAGCATAGCCACCCCTATAATAAGGTGTAGCTCTTCTAAAGCTACTTCTTGATCCTTTGTATCCTTCACCAACATCAATGGAAATTTTTACAATAAAATCTGGTGAATTATCATCTTCAGATAAACCAAGTCCTGTTAATTGTTCAGCAAATTCTCTTTTTAATCCAGATTTTGTAAATGGGCTAACTTTAGCTTCTTCTTCACCAACTACTTTCACATGAAAAGTGCTGTAATCTGAAAGATTAAATGAACTAAGCTTTTCTACACTTACAGGATTAGCGCTGCAACTAACTATTGCCGTTAAAATTAATAGAGATAAAATTTTTCTAAACATACTTACTTCCTTTTCTGACTTAAAATATATAATATTAGTTCCCTAAAACTCAAGCATAATGAATAGCAAACTTATAGAAAAAACACAAAACACCTCTTTAGGTTTTGAAGCGCAGAGATATTTACTTGATGAGTATAACTCTGAGCATCTTCATCTTAAAAATGATTCCAAGGAATTAGTCTTCATGGTCATGTTTCGTACGATACCTGAAGATTCTTCAGGTGTAGCTCATATACTTGAACATACAACTTTATGTGGATCAGAAAAATTTAAAGTTAGAGACCCCTTCTTTATGATGCTTAGAAGATCTATGAGCACATTTATGAATGCCTTCACTGCAAGTGATTGGACAGCATATCCATTTGCAACTCAAAGTAAAAAAGATTTTTTTAATCTACTAGATGTCTATTTAGATGCCGCTTATTTCCCTTTGCTTGAAGAAGAAGATTTTAAGCAAGAGGGACATAGATTAGAATTTGCTAAGTTTGATAAAAGTAGTTCTGATCTTGAGTATAAAGGTGTTGTATTTAATGAGATGAAAGGATCAATGAGCAATATTTCAAATACAACTTGGCAAGCCATAACAAAAGGCTTATTCCCAGATCTGACATATAAAAATAATAGCGGCGGTGAACCTGAAGATATTACAAAATTAACTCATAAATACCTAAAGGATTTTCATAAAAGATTTTATCACCCATCAAATGCAACGTATTTTACATGGGGAGATTTAGACGCTAAAGAAATACAGAAATTTATTGATGAGAAGCTATCCAAGAAATTTAAAAAAATTGACGAGGACAAAATAGAAGTCGTTGCGGAACAAAAAAGTTTTACAAACCCAATTAATACAAATGAATTTTTTAATCCTGTATCTAAAGAACAAACTGGATATCAGAATTACTGTGCATGGACGCTTGGTGAAAGTTTTGATATAGACCAATTACTAGAAGCTCATTTAATATCTCTTTTGCTTTTAAGTAATTCAGCGTCTCCTCTTTATAAGGTATTAGAGTCTAATGAACTTGGAAAATCTCCAGCACAAATATTGGGGCTCGAAGATAGTATGAGGCATTTAGTTTTCATATGTGGAATTGAAGGCACAGAGGCAGAATCACAATCAAAATTTAATGAGCTAATAGATAAGACTTTTAAAGATATTGTTAAGAATGGTTTTACTCAAGCGCAGATAGATGCTGCTCTGTATCAGCTTGAATTAGGTAAAAGAGAGATTTCATCAGGAAATTTACCTTATGGTCTACAAATTCTGCTATCAATGGCGCCAGGATCTTTATATAAAGCTGATCCTCTGGTTCTCTCTAGCGTGGATGAAGCTTTAAACAAATTAAAAGAAAGGGTTTCAAGTGAAGGCTACCTCAATAAGCTAGTAAATGAATTATTTGTTTCAAACAAGCATAGAGTAAATCTTGAGATGGTCCCAGATTTAAACTTAATCAATAAAAAAGAGGGGGAGCTCAAGAAAATCCTAGATAACATTAAATCTTCTATGAGCAGTAAAGAAAAATTGGATTTAGTTAATGATTCTAAACTTCTAGCAGACAGACAAAACGCAATTCCAAATAAAGATTTATTGCCAAAATTGGAGCTTAGTGATGTGCCAAAAACAACTAGTTATCCTAAAACAAAAAAACTTAAAACCTTTGGATATAGTCCAACCTTCTATGAGCAGCACACAAATGGACTGACTTATAATGCAGTAACAAAAGACTTAAATATTTCTTCTAGCGAAGAGTTAGGTCATCTTATGGCTCTAACTGCACTATTTGGAAAAGTAGGAGTTGAAGACAAAGACTATTTTAAATTACAAGAAGAAATTTCTCGTATTACTGGAGGAATCAATACATCAAATCATTTCTATTACGATAAAAATGATGAAATAAAAGGGAAAATTTCTTTATCCTCAAAGTTTTTGCCAAATAATGTCGTTGAAGCAACTGAACTAATATTTGAAATTCTTAATGAAACAAAACTTGATGATGAAAAAAGAATTAAAGAGTTAATGTTTCAAAACTTTATGGGCTTTCAGCAATCAATTGTTGAAAATGGTCATCGCTTTGCAATGCTTGGAGCATCATCTTCACATAGTAAATTATCTTTTATACAGGAATCTATTGGAGGTTTAAGTGCAATAAATAGGTTTGTTCCTTTTATCTCTAACCAAGAAGATCAAATTAAAGAAGAATTAGAAAAAATGCAAAAATTACTTCAAAAAACTAAATCAGATAAAAATGAACTCCTTTTTATCTCTAATATAAAATTAACAAATGAACAAATTGATAAAATTAAGTCGCTGGATTTTGAGAAAGATGGCACTTCCAAAATTGACATAGAATTTAGCAAAACTTTCAATAAAGTTGCTTTACCAATAAATACACAAGTCAATTTTTCAGCGATATCTTTTGATGCTCCAATATATGATTCTAGCGAATCTCCTAAATTTGTTATTCTTTCAAGTCTTTTACGAAATGAATATTTACATAAGAGAGTAAGAGAACAAGGGGGAGCGTATGGAGGGGGAGCAATTTATGATCCATTTTCAGGAACGTTTAAAATGTTTTCTTATAGAGATCCAAGATTCATTGAAACATTAGAAGATTTTGAAAATTCTTTAACTTGGGCATCACTTGGCAGTTTTGATGATGACATGATATTGGAAAGTAAATTGTCTGTATTATCTGATATAGACAAACCATCATCTCCAGCAGGTGAAGCATTTAAAGACTATCGTTTAAATTCAGAAAATCGATCGCAAAAAAATAGACAATCTTATAGAAATAATATTTTTAATGTTAATAAAGATGACTTAGTTGAAGCTGCAGAGTATCTAAAAAATAAGCCGAAAAGCACTTTTTCTATTATCAATCCAAACCTAGAAAAAACTGCTCAAGAAGAAGATTTCTTAATCAGAAGAATTTAGAAAATATCCCAAAAAGATTTTTTTTCTTTTAAAGGACAGTTTTTAAGCTGTCTTTCATATCTTACGGAGTTATATTTCACTTTTTTGGCAACATCCACTAACCAACCTTTATCTCGATAGGTTTTTCTTGTATAACCTCCATATCCTTCATGATATGCAATATAGAGCTTATCAACTTCATAAGATTTAATTCTGACTGATGATGCTTTTGATAAATACCATCCAACAAAATCTACCGAGTCAGAAAAATTACTTCTGTTGGCTCGTCTTTTATTGGTTTCTTTTTTGTATTGCTCCCAAGTGCCTTCAACAGCTTGAGCATAACCTCTAGCACTTGAAGCTCTTTTCCAAGGAATAAATCCTAATAATTTATTTCTTTCAGGAGCTGCATCTTGATCAAATGAAGACTCCTGTCTAATAATAGCCATAACTGTACTAGGTTCTGCATTCCATCTTTTTTGAGCTGCCAAAAGATCCTGACTCCATTTAGGGTTTTCATCCAGAATGTCGCAAATATCATCCTGATTAGAAGGTATCTTTGCCGAACAACTAGCCAATAAAAATAAAACTAAGATAAATAAATTATTTTTGATCATACTTTAAGAAAATTTTTAATTTCATCTTCGATTATTAATTCTATTCCAAGTTCAACTGCTTTTTTATATTTTGAACCTGGATTTTCTCCTAAAATTACAAAATCTGTATTAGAACTAACACTAGATGAAGGAATTCCGCCCTTCTCTTTTATAATATCCTTAATCTCTTCTCTGCTAAATTCATTAAATGAACTAGTTATTACTATTTTTTTTCCATCTAAATGACTTGATTCACTGACAACAAAATCTTTTACAACAAGTTCTTGAATTAAATTATCGATTCCTACCGGATCAGATTCAAAAAATCTTAAGATATTTTTTGCAACTACATCTCCTATGCTGTCAATTTGCATTAAATCATCATAATCTGCTGATCTTAGATTTTTAAAACTTTTAAAATGGCGTGCTAAAGCTGATGCAGTTGATTCGCCAACCTCAGGCATTCCTAATGCATTAATAAAAGTCTCTAATTCAGCAGATCTTGAGTTTTCAATGCTCTCAAAAAGATTATCAATAGATTTTTCACCGAAACCTTCTAAAGATTTTAATTCAAATTCAAAGTTCTTTAGTTTATATAAGTCAGCAACTTCTTTTACATAGCCCAAATCTATAAGATGCTGATTAATCTTATAGCCAAGACCATCTATATTCATTGCTTTTCTTGAGACGAAATGCTCAAAATAACCAAAAAGCTGTTTTTTGCATGTCAGTCCGGCATTACATTTTAGAAAAGGGCCGTCAATTCCTATTGGCCCAGCACAAGATGGGCATTCATTTGGTATATCAATAGCTTTTTCCTGTCCTGTACGCATATCTTTATTCACTTTTACAATCTGTGGAATTACATCTCCAGCTCTCTTAACAAGCACTGTATCATTTACCATAATGTTCAACCTTTTGAGCTCATCCATATTATGTAGAGACACATTAGAAATATTTGCGCCAGCTAATAAAACAGGCTCTATTGTTGCGTAAGGAGTGATAATACCGGTTCTACCAACAGAAAATAAAATATCATTTACCTTTGTATATTTTTCAGAAGCTGGAAATTTCCAAGCTGTTGCCCATCTAGGCGCCTTTGAAACATAACCTAATTTATTTTGCTGATTAAAATCATTAACTTTTACAACAGCTCCATCAATTTCATAGTCCAAACTTTCTCTTGAATTAAGAATGCTGTCTACTGAATTCTTTACGCTTTCCTTATTTCCAAAAGATACTAATTTATTAATTGGAAAATTATTTAATTCCAAGAAATTTAAAAATTCTTCCTGAGATTCAATATTTAAATCACCAGAATGCCCTCCTAAACCATAAAAAAAGATATCAAGTGGTCTCTGTTTTACAATTCTTAAATCTAAATTTCTCAAGGTTCCTGCAGCAGCATTCCTTGGGCTAACAAATTTTTTATTTCCTTCATTCTTTAGTACTTCATTTATTTTTTCAAAATCATTTAGTCGAAAAAAAATCTCTCCTCTTAATTCGATTATTTCAGGTACTTCTTTTTCTAGCTTTAAAGGAATTTTTTTAATTGTTTTAACATTATCAGTTACTATTTCTCCAGTTACTCCGTCACCTCTCGTTACTGCTCGGGTTAAATTGCCATTTTCATAGGTTATAGATATGCCAATTCCATCAAACTTTGGCTCCACAGAGTAAGTTATATCTTCACTATTAATACGTTTAATTATCCTTTCCTCAAATTTTAGAAATTCTTCATAATTAAAGACATTGCTAAGAGAAAGCATAGGTTTTAAATGGTCATACTTCTCAAAACCTTTAGATGATTTAGATCCAACTTTCATGGTTGGAGAGCTCTCACCAGGTTTAATATTTTCTTCTAATTCTTTTAATCTGGCATAAAGAGCATCAAATTCTGCATCTGTTATTTCTGGGTTATCTTCTGCATGATAGAGCTTATTATGTCTATCTATCTCCGCGCGAAGTTTATTTATTTCATCATCAGTTGGCATAAGATCCTGATTTCAAATCAATGGCAGTAGCATTTTCTTTATAGTTCCCAATTGTTTGATCTGTAATCTTATTAAAACTTTCATCTAATAATTTCATGTCAAAAGATTTTTCTAAATTTTTTCCTAGATCTATCATGTGATCAAAAGTTTTTGCAATATCTTTTTGGCCCTTAAGATGTAGACCAATAGCTATTAAAGAAATATCCTTTTTTTCGTCAAAAATACCAGGCTCTTCCATATTAATAACTTTAAAACCGGGAATTTTATTTTTTGATGATGATTCAAAATAACCATCTTTTAAAGTGAGCCCATTCGCAAACATTTTAGATTTCAATGATTCAAAATTAGGTCTGGCATCAATTTTAGATTGAAGGTAAAGAATCATGAAATTATCTTCATTCTCATCTGGAATATCGAACTCTGCTTGTCTGGGAATCCTTATCTCATTAATCTCCTCTTCATTGTCGATTTCTTCCCTACTTCCATTTAGATTATTTGATTTTGTATTTTTATTTAAAATCTTAGAGAATTTGATGCCATTACTATTTTGTGATCTTGATACCAAAAATAAAATGCCGACAATTAAGATGGCTATGCCAATCAATAGAAATATATAGCCGTATACAGAATTCAAGATTGAGCTAACTCCATTGCTTGTTCTACATCAACAGACACAACTTTAGACACTCCAAGATCTCGCATGGTAACTCCAAGAAGATGGGAGCTCTTTTCCATTGAAATTTTATTATGAGTTACAAAAATAAATTGAACCTTCTCTGACATTTCATTAACAAGATTTATGAATCTAGCAGTATTGTCATCATCAAGAGGTGCATCAACCTCATCAAGCAGACAAAATGGAGCTGGATTTATAGAAAATAATGAAAATACTAAAGCAAGGGCTGTTAATGCTTTTTCGCCACCAGATAATTGGGATAATTTTGTATTCTTTTTGCCTGGCAATCTTGCCATTAAGATTAAACCAGAATCTTCTGACTTATCCAATAAATCTAATTTACAAAAACCGCCGCCAAAAAGCTTAGGAAACATTTCCTCTAGATACTTATTAACCGAATTTAAGCAATTATGAAAAGATTTATTTGATTCCATATCAATCTTTCTTATAGCTTCATCTAATTTATTTAATGATGTCTCCAATTCCTCTATTTGTCCTGATAGTGTCTCTTTACGCTCTTTTTCAGCTTCTAATGTTTCCGGCGCTGCAAAGTTAATAGGCCCTAAGTTCATTATTCTTTTCTGCAATTTTTCTAAATCTTGGACAATTAAATCTCGCTCTCCTTCAAGATCTTTAACTTCTTCATATAAATCTAATTTTTCTTGTTTCTCTTTAATATCGATTTCTATAGTTCTTTTGTTAACTTCTTTTTCATTTCTTTGTTGGACTATTCTTTCTTTCTCGGTTTCTAATTTAGTAATTTCTGCTTCTATAGTTCTCATTTCTTCATTTGCTTTATCTTGGTTAGACCTTAATTCAATTACTTTTAACTCTTGAGTTTTTCGTATCTCAATTAAACCTGAAAGCTCACCTTTTTCTTTAACTAAATCTTTCTTCATAGAATCTATATCTATAATTATTTGCTCATTCCTTGAGGCAAATTGCTCGCGCAAAGCATTAATAGTCTCCACTGCTTCTCCACTTTCACCAATGCCATACTGATAGCCCTTCTTCCAAAATTCTTTTAATGATTTTTCTATTAAGACTGAATCTTTATCACTTATATCAGACTCCATCTTCTTTATAACTTTTTTTGAATCATTGAGAATGTCTTGCATGATATCTTCATTTATCTGACTTAAATCAGATTTTGCTGAATCTAATTCTTTAGAGAGATCTTCTAGATTGGCAAGATTTTTTTGCTCTTCTTTTGATAATTCTTCTATTCTAATTGAAACCGTTTTTTCCTTTTCTTCAATCAAAGAAATTTTTGCACCTGATTCAAAAAAACCTCTTTGCTCTTCTTCAAGTTCTTTTAAGCTCTCCATTAATTGGGTTTTAGTGACATCTCTTTTTGCAACTAATGCCAACCTGTCACCATCCATCTTTTCTAAATCTTTATCAATTGATTTATTTTCTTTTTCCGATTCATTCATAAGCTTCAATAGCTCACCCATATCATCAGAAAGAATGAATTTTTGATATTCCTTTTCTTTGTCCCTTAACTTTTTATATTTTGATGTTAAATTTGCTTCGGCATTCAACCTTCTAATTGATCTTTTAACTTCATCTTCTAAATCTTTAAGTCTAGAAATATTCTCAGAGGTTCTTCTTATCCTTGATTCTGTTTCTCTTTTTCTCTCTTTATATTTTGATATGCCTGCGGCTTCTTCAACGTAACTTCTAAGTTCTTCTGGTTTTGCTCCAACTAAACTAGATATTATTCCTTGCTCAATAATTGCATAACTGTTACCACCTAAACCGGTACCAAGAAAAAGATCTTGGACATCACGCCTTCTTGCAGAAGCATTATTGATAAAATAATTTGATTGGCCATCACGACCCATTTCTCTTTTTACACTTACCTCATCAAACTCTAGATATTCTCCGCCTAAAAAATTTTCAGAATTATCAAAAAATAGCTCAACTGAACAATGACTGACAGGCTTTCTAGTATCGGATCCATTAAAGATTACATCTTGAAGACTTTCGCTTCTCAGACTTTTAGGTGATAGCTCTCCCTTCACCCATTTTATGGCATCAATAATGTTAGATTTTCCACATCCATTAGGGCCGACAATGCCGCACATGATTCCTGGGAAATCAATTTGAATTGGGTCAACAAAACTTTTGAACCCTGCTAATTTTAAGCTTTTAAGTCTCATTTAGATTTTCTAATAGTATAGGTGGTTACAAGCAATATGGATATAACTAAAATCATTAAAGGAATAAGAAAAATTGACTTATTATCTTCAATATTCGTGTCGAGC
>MDTA01089319.1_pt1 | contig 10575 bp, 3 predicted proteins | sample 811151 | NCBI WGS metagenome assembly MDTA01 (sample SAMN05326648, study PRJNA326480) | marine metagenome | isolation source: seawater | place: Indian Ocean: South | collected 2010 | reverse complement strand
TAGTCAAGCATAAACAGTTCAAGCTCGTCTGACATAGTTTCAGCAAAAAATTCGTCTAAATTTTTGTAACGATAATTTGAAGGTGTGTATCTACCTTTTTTAAATAGTTCTGCATCTTTACCACCTTCAGCTAAGAACTTAGCCTTACGGTTTAAAAACTCTTTATTTAATCTTTCTACATCAGTTTTAGGTAAATATCTAGATAGTGTATGCCATAATTCATGGATCATAACCCCAGTAAACTCACCTTTCTCCATTATATCTTTTTGGATTTCAATGAGTCTAGTACCAAAATTAAACCTACCTTGAACTCCTAACTTATTAGTTATAGATAAAGACACATCGCCAAAGAATCTATCACCCAAAAGCTGTATAACTTCTTCTATAGCTTCAGCTTCTTCTGGATCTAAACCCTGTGTAGTAAATTTTCTTTGTAATCTCTTTATTAAATATTCAGCTCCTCTACTTCCTTCTAAACCTCTACCAGCGTCTATATTTGTTTGCCAAGGTTTCCTAGGAGGACGTGCACTAAAACCTCTACTGTCAAAAATTGGTAAATCTGTACTAACGTCAGATCCCCCAGAGTTCTTTAAACGGTATGGGTCTAAGTCTATCTGTGATTCTGGAGTCCAATACACTCTAACTTTATGACTTCTATCACCATGTTTAGCTGTATATTCAATACCGCCATAACCTAATTCTTGTAAGTCTGCATGTACCTCATCAAGTACCTGTGTAACTTCCTCACGGGGATATAGCTGTTGCTCTTTAACTTTTTCTATAAAGTCTGAATAACTAATACTACCTTCTGTAGGCCACGCTGATTCAAAATTATCTGCTATCGACTGAGGAAATAGTACATCTCCGTCAGCTGATATCTGATCATTAAGAAGACCCAAACGTTTAAATGATTCAACTTCTGGATCTAAACTATCAAATGGATATTGTTTCTCTGCATCTAAAAATTTAACAGGTTCTTTTTCTATAACTCTGTACATAACTTTTTTCTTACCACTAGCATCCATACCAATAGCAAGTCCTTCTCCTACTGATCTATCACCAGCTGCAACTGTTAAATCATCTACAGTATAAAAACCATTACCAAATAAGTTTTCATCATTCCACCTACGAGCATCTTTTGAGTAATAAGGAAAATCACCTGGAAGCCCTTTACCACTACCATGAAAGAAAAGCTCATTACCAGTAACATCCTCTAAATTTCCTTTAGAAAAATGTACATATTGTTTACCTAGAGGTTCGTCTAGATTTCCAACGATATGATCTTCCCAAGGATCTGGAGGTATTCCACGATTATTAAGAGCATCATCTTTTTGTAAGTCTTTACGCTGTTTGTACTCCTCACGTATTTCAGTTGTAAGCCTCTTTTCTAAAACTTTATTACCATCTAGATTTGCTTCTTCTATGCTCTTACCAGCCTTACGGGATCTAATAGTAGCCCATCTACCTTTACCAAATGCTATTAAATAATGAGCTATAATATTTGCACCAGCTCCAGCAAAGATAGTTTTAATTCTAGCTGTCCAAGGATTATCTTCATCTGGGTCAACAGACAAAAACTCGGATAATGGTAGCCAAGGAGCATACTCATTTAATAAGTTAGCTAAGTTACCATAGTCAGATGATGAAGAAATAAGATCAGCTGTAGCTCCTTCTACTGCAACATTACCTAATTGACCAGCATGTTTTGGTAAAAATTTAATAAATCTTGCACCTTTTTTAGTTGTTGCAAGTTTACTTATAATAGGGGTTTTACTCTTTACTACTCCAGAAAGTAATTTGTTACCCATATTTCTTTGGATAACTGCTGTCTTTCGTATAGCAGTTTGAGCAGCAACATTAGCCTTAGCAGCTTTACCTATTCCTCCTGTAGTGTACAGTAAGAATCCAAATTCTGATAGACCTCTTAATAAATCACCATATCCAGATAAAGTATTAGGTTGGAATCTATCTGGTACATTTAAAATTCCAGGTTGTGCTCCACCTATACCTAGCTTTTGTGCTTCTCTATACTCCTTAGCATTAAATGGGTTGTTACCATATTCTTGGTTCATACCCATTATTCTATTAGCAGTAGAGGTAATTGTATCTCCCGTAAGATCTAAAAAACTACCTATACTTTCAGCAGCATCTGTTGCACCACCGTACAAAGCTTTTGCTGTTTCACTAACAAACTGTACAGGATTATTTGGTAAGAACCCCTGTGGGTTTTCAGCCTTAGCTTGTTCTTCTGCCTGTACTTGTTGTAATAATTCTAGTTTTTGTTCGTTCTGGTACGCTTCTACTAGTCCCAAATCGTCTTTACCCATTGCGTCAATTTCGCTGGGTGTCATATCTCGATATCTGAGGGGGTCGTTAGCCGTAACTTCGCCCTCTTCCTCAGAATTTTCAAGACGCATTAATTCATCTTCATTCATGATTTATTTCCGTCCTTCCAGCTTACATGATCCCGTAGGATCCCAACTCCAATGCCATGCTTCGGTTTCTCCTTTTTTCCATCCGCTGTTCATGTCTGTTGTCGGTGTACCTGTATGTGGACATAAATTGTAATTTGTGTAATTTTCTAATAACCAAGCATAAGCTGCCTCGCCCTCTTTACCTTGAGCCCAGCTTAAATCTAATGACACACCTGCATTATGATTAGACTTACCAACTTCGGCTACATCTACTTCACTTCCTGATTTTTTCTTTTTCTTTAGTAATTTTCTTTGGTCACTTAAAGTTCTATAACCATCATTTATACCAAAGCTATGACCGTTTGCTTTAGCATCTTTAAAGAACCTAAACCAATCTTTAGATGCGTCTTTTCTAATGCGGAATGTATATTGTTTATTACGTATTAACCCTGTATTATCCCAAGCATACCCTCTAATTGGTACTAAATCTTCATCTCTTATCTTACCTGTAAGGTCACCACCTACGTCATAGCGGTCTGAAGCAACACTTAACTTATAACTATTTAGATTTAAGTACTTCTGTGCTATCTTAACTTTAGCAAACTCTGGTTGTTGTACTAATATACTCATGAGAGCATCATCATGGCTAGTAAATTTACCTCTTCTAAACAGTTCAGATGTCTGTCTCTTAATTTCTTTAAACTTTTCTACACCTAAGACATCACTTAATGCAAGATTAAGTACACCTACTGGTATATTACCCCTACCTTCTAGTTGTTGGTAAACAATTCTTAAGTTAGTTAACTTACTTTCTAAATTTCTATATTCAGTATATGCAGAAGTTTCACCTAAAAACTGTGGTTTACGTGTAACTATACGTTTTATTAGTCCACTTATTGGCCCAATACCAGCAATTTCTCCTTCATAATGCTCTGGATTTACTATCCATTGTGCAGGTACTTCTTCTTTTTGAAGCTTTAATAACATATCTTGTACACCTAAGAAGTCTGAAGGTATCTCTTCATTATATATTGAACCTTCTGGGTGTATGTAACTTTCGTTGATGCTATAATCTACTTTAAATGAGTTACCATTACCAAGATTAAATTTAGTAAGGAACGGTGTAAGAGCACTGGTATCTCCACTTCTATAAGCTGATAAAGCATGTTTGGTAAAATTAACGTAACCATCTTTATTCCAGTTGTTTACATCTCCTGATGCCATAAATGCAGCAACCATACGTACTCTAATATTGTCGTTATTGGTTAGACCTTCTGTTGCTTGAACTGCTTTTTTAATTTTATAATGAAGCAAAGTTTCTAATAGTTTAGGGTCACCAACTATTTGTTCCCACTCTTTAGATGGTAAACCCATTTCAGCTAAATACAAATTAGCTTCCTCTGGTCTAATAGGTAGCTGACCATCTTGAGTTACCAAACTGGATAAAATATTATAAGGAGAAATATAACCTGCTTCTACTATTACTCTATTATAACCTTCTGTCTCTCCACTAATTAATGTTTTTCTTTGGTGAAGATCAAGTTCTAACCAGTCATCTATTCTCTTTTGTGTCTTTTCATCCCATTCCTTCACTAGACTGGGATCTAGTAATTTAGCTTGTTGGTTATAAATTAACTCTGGCGGAGTGGTACCTTCCGTAAGTTGGGACATTCTATAAAAGATGGAGTGAACTCTCCCATCATTTTTAAGTTCAAAAAAAGCTCGATCATTTTCGTTAAAGAATAGTTTTGATTCAAATAAATTTGGTGATTCAAAGTTGCTATACTCGGTACCGACAGCTTTAAGTTTGTTAACAGCAACACCGTCAATAGTTTTAGGTGATGTTAAACCTCTAGATGTTTTTGAATAGATTGTTTCATTAAAACCATCGGCATCAAAGCTTAAATCTAAAGATTCGTCTTTTTTATAACCTTCGGGAAGCTCTCTCTTAAGACTGTTTTGACCCAAAACTTGATCTCTTATGTATTTTTTTGCTTGTCTTAAGCCCTCAGTTAAAGGTACATCATTTGCTTGAGAAAACTGTAAAGCAAAGGAAAATATTTGTGGCCCAATGTAATCTGTAAAAGCATCCATTTGGGTATCTTGCTCTTCAGAACTTAACCTATCTTTGGTTACTGATTTAAACATACCTTTAACTTCTTCAACAAGATCCGTTGTCAGTTCTGAATGTAAGCTGTAAGCCCCAGGTGAATCTTTATAAGGATCAGTAACTATACCGTTATCAATATATTCATTAAGTACTTCTGGGTGTATTTTCTGTAAATCAACAGCAGTAATAGGTATTACAGAAATTCTTTCTTCTCCATCTGGTAAAACTCTTTTGACATTATATTTCTTCATTAAGTGTTGCATACGTTGTATGCTAGTTTGTTTATCAAAAGGTTCTGTACCTTTATAATCTATTAATTCACCATTATCGTGACTGTTAAGAATAGTTTTAGCCCAAGGTAGACCGTAATGATTAACGTAGAGTTGGTTTAATTCTTTAGCTTTACCAACTTTATCACCAATATATTGTCTATCAATTCTTTTTAACGATTCTTTTAAACTAAGTTTTTTACCTTCTAATTCCTGACTAGCTCTTGTGTACTGTTCTCGTAACATCCTACCGTGTATTTCATCACGGTCATAAGATCCAGCCATTAACTCACTAAAGGAACTTAATTCTAATTTACCATCTACCTTCTTAGATACACCTTTAATATAAAATCTTTTTTCATCTAAAAAATTCAAAATATCTAACATATCGTCTTGGTTAGATATCTCGGTATTTTCTAAGAAAGATCCCTTACCGACTATCATATCTAAGAGTTTTTTCTTAGCATTAGCATTATAACTTCCTTCTACACCAATCATTTTCATGGTAGATGGTAGTATATTTAAAGCATGTTGTATAGTCGCAGCTGCTTGTTCTTTACCTGTATCTGTTTCAAGGTTGGCAAAATCAGTTTTAAACTTAACCTCCAGATCTTCTATCCTTTTGTAACCTAATTCAACCTGTTCCTTTTGAAATTCTTTTTGTTGCCATAAATTTGTTCTTTCAATAACAGGTTTAATAAGATGAGTATTAACAAGATTCTGTTTAAAACCAGCTCCTTCATTTACTAAATAATAGCTCTGGACTTTAGCAACAATAGCTTTACGAACATCTTGTTTTGTTGATGGAACTTGATAATATTCACCGACTTTATAGACCTCTCCATCAACCGTAACTGTTTCGTTTTGAATATCATAATCACTACTACCAGTAAGAACACTCTCTCTAAACGCATCCCAACCAGTGGCAGCCTCCATTAGTAAACCTTTACGGTATCCTCTAGCAAAGTTACCGTTATGTTTCTTAAGGTTTAGTAATCTATATTCAGCTGTTAAATCTCTTTTTATCTCTTTCTCAAACTTCTTCTTTAAAGCTTCCGTAGTAAACTCAGTTCTTTCAACTAACTCGTTAGATTTTTTTTCTATTTCTAACTCTTGTTGTTCATCAAGACGCATTTTATCTAATGCTTCTGCGTCTCCTTGAGCTGCTAATATACCTTGATTTATACCATCTTGCATTTGAGCATCAAATATAGGTTTAGCAATATTAGTAGCTACAGTATCAAGAAAATTATTAAATTCTTTACTAAACTTCCTGAGTTTATCTAATTCGTAAGTATCAGCTATTTCATCTAGCTTATCTCCACGCATCATTTCTTGGAGCTGTTGATTAGATGCGTTTTGAAAATTAGATACGTCTTGTCTATTAACTTTTTCTAAATTTGCAGCTAAATCTGTGTATTGTTTGGATTCATCTCTAGCTTGCCTTCCTCTGAACCCACTAGCGTTGGTGCTTCTTTGATATGCCATAGTTAATAATTTATAAGGTTGTCCAGAAATCGTCACCACCTAAAGACGTACCAGTACTTATAGCAGTACTAATTCCACCAAGTAATGGCCCAAGTATAGAAGGTTTGCTTGGAGCTTCTTTCTTAACAGGTCTAATAGTTTTAAATGATGCAGATGGTGCGACAGACGCAGAGGTCGTAATAGAATTAAGTGCTGCTGTATCAGCTGAATACTGAGACATATCTATACCGTATTTCTGTATTCCGTAGTTACGGGTTGCGTCAAAGACAGTAGCATCGAGTTGTGCTTGTTCAAAACCTAGATCACGTTCTGCCTGTTGTAATTCCATCAACATAGATTGTCCTGAAGCCATACCACTAGCCATCACTGTACCTTGTGCTTGTATAGCTTTTGCTAAGTTAGTCTGACTGGCAAACATTTGTTCGTTCAGTTTCTCACGTAATTCTTGGTCAGCTGCAACAGTTGCTCTGTTGGCTTCAGCTTGGTTAAGTTCTTTTTGTTTGTAATATGCTGCCCTAGAAGCTGCATCGGCTTTAAGTTGAGCCTCAAATACATCTCCTTTACGTTGATCTTCATAAGCAGATATTGTAATGTCGTTTATATATTTTTGCCGAGCCATAGCGTTGCTACGGTTTACGGCATTAACTTGATTTTGGTGTTGTCTATTTTGTTCTGCAATACCTGTCACCGCCTGAGCAGCACCAAGTCCTATGCTGAAGGCTAATACTGTACACATGGTTTAATAAATTGTATTAAGGGGACTCCATTGTAGACATGATAATTAATAAAGGTAAAACCTAAGAATTTTAATAGTTTTATGTGTGCTTCATTTCGCATATCTGCTTGGTTACATAAATAAGGATTCAGTAAACTATCAACCCAGCGTTTTGCATCTCTTGCAAATGAGTGTGGATACTCTGAGCTGGCATCAGTACACAACATCCATATTACATTGTGCGGGGTTACTCCCGCCACTCCAGCAGCCTTGCCGTTGGGAACCGTAAAATACACGGAAAATGCTGAATTATAATAAGATTCTATAATAGCAGCCTCAGCACATAAACCAGAGGTTTCTTCTGCCTCACGTCTATCTTCATAGCGTAGGTTAAGCCCCACACTCAGAGCTAACTCTGGAGTGCAAGGCTCGATATGACAAGCGTTACCTTCGTACATGTCGTTTGTTTGAGTAATTACCGTCCCAGCTAGCTGAGAGTAAGGCGATGGAAAATGGATCGGGTATTTGTATTTGCATAGTATATCTATCGTTCTTCTTTTGTACAGGAACTCTAACTGACTTAGATAATTCAGAAGGAGGTTGGTTATAGTTGCTAGCGTTAGTTAACATACCAGACTCATACTGTACATATGAGCTCATATTAGCATATATTGGGTTTTGATGAAACTCCATAGGCCCAGATACACCTAATTCAAAGTTAAGTCCAGCAATACGTAGCTCTCCATCAAGGTCATAGTTAGTTTGACCCTTGTTATAATAGTATGTAGGTAGCTCTACAATGGTTGTATATCGGTAACCAAGCACTATTTTAGCGTTACTAGCTATATTAATACCATTAAAAGTAGCGGTACCCGTACCTACAGCATCGGCTTTCCGTACTACGCCAGCAATAGAATTACCAGCACTGTCGTTTCCTGAAATACCTACCATATAAAACTCACTAGCTCCCGTAGGAGTGTAAGGTATTGCTACTACAGTTTTTTCAGGTGCAGTTGTAGTCTGTGCAGTACCAGTAATAGTTGTAGGTTCTACTAAATTATCGAGGCATGGTTCAAACCATCTAGCTGTTTTGAGGGGCGAGCCTATATTAGCTGGTACACCTCCGACTACATATGCTCTATTAGTGCTAGCATCAGTAACATATTCATATCTACTAAGAATAAAGTTACTACCTTGATCTGTAACCGTGAAGAAACTACCACCAGTATATAACATATGCTGCATAGTGCCTGTTAATGTCCAAGTGTACCATGCAGATTGTTCACGTTTTTGTCCAGTATTATAGTATTTATAATGATATACTTCCTGTTCACCCTTTTGACCATACGTTACAATACCTATAGGTACTGAATTACAAGATTTGGTTATAGTTTTTGGTAAAAATTCTGGAACAACTCTAGTTTGTTCTAGTACTGCGGGGGGTGTATCATCATCTAAAATTGTAGCTTCAAACGCTCTAGCATGTGATGATACATTAGATGTAAATAGTACGGATGTACCCATATCAACAGGTTGTATGCTGCTGTCACATTCAAAACTAGATACTTTTTTAAGCCTAGCAGTCTTAGAACTAAATATATCTGATTCTGTAAATAATAAAAACTGCCCATTATCAGAGAACATTAACAATCCTTTCTGAATAGGTAATGTGTGATTGATAAATGCAGGTTTTATATCCGATACAGTTATATCTATAGGGTTATCATCACTAGCAGATATAGCAGATACAACAAAGAAATTAAAATAATTTCCAGGCTGACTTAAAATTACATTTTCACCAGAGATTAAACCTAATCTATTTCTATGGAAAAATATTTCCTGTATATTATTACCTTTAAACGTAGGGAAAGGGTTAGAAGTGTTATCACCTACAGTTCTATTATCCCAATAGTTTTCGTTACCTCTTGCGGTAGCTGTAGCTTCGTCTAATTTAATAAATGAGAATGTACCGTTACGATTGTTAACAAGAGCGTGAGGCATTGTTGCGGGATCTAGTCCTAATACCATTGCATCAATAGCAGCTGTTCCAGCAAAGTTATGGGGTCTTACACATTCTTCCCAACTACCAGCTCCAGACGTACCATTATCAGCTTCAAACTTTACATAATAATCATCTGTTTCTAGATCAGCAGTATTAGATATTTGTGCTACATAACCGTGTTTACACATAGCTGGTAGTTTAGAAATATCCTGTGCTTTCTGACCTATTACACTCATGTTCTCATTAACAGCACCACCAAGAAAGTTAACACTAGAGGCTGCAGAACCATACATAAATAAACCACTACCTATAACCTCCGCTGTGACATTTGATAGACTACTGTTGACAGAAGCCTTTAAACCATTAAGAATAGTAGCCATAGATAGCGTACCATTGTCTGGATTTCTAGGACTCTTATAATAACCTATACCAGAAATTCCTGTATATGTTTCTACTGGTTCGACAGCTTCAACTGAAAGACGATACTTAATTCCTTCTAGGGTAACGTCCACATAAACATTCTGAGCTGTAGTTTTGTTTGTTGTTTTAATTAAACCGCTATCTCTTAACGTAACTGTAGCTGTATAGCGGACATCATAGTTTTGTGTATATCCTAAGAAGTCACCACCGTCAAAATTTTCTACATTATTTGCAATGAAACTTTGACCGTTTACTTGTAAACTTCCTTCAATATTTTCTGTAATATTTGTACCACCTACTTGAGCACCTGTAGTAGTAACAGAAGATCCTCCAGAGAATGACCAAGTTAGAGTACCAGACTTAGCTTGGTTCTCATTACCACTAATCCATGTTGGCCCTGAACCTACAACTGCTGTAGCTGCAGCACCACCACTTCCAGAGAAAGTAACGGTAGGAGCAGATGTATAACCGCTTCCAGCATCAGTCACTTCAACTCTTGTGACTTTACCATCTTCAACTATTGCTTTAGCTGTGGCTCCAGTACCGCCTCCACCTGATAAAGTAACAGTTGGTGGGCTGGATGTACTATAACCAGAACCTTGGTTAGTAACATCAAACTCACTAATAACTTCTATAACATCAACTTTTACAGAAGTAGCCCTGTAGTAAGTGTTGGGTGTGGGAGCTGTACCACTATATAGTATATATTCAGTATTGTAAGCAACAGTATCCAACCTAGCATATGAGTAATCTCCACTGTGAATAGGTGAAAAAGTATTACCTGTAGTACCTATAGTTTTTTGTTTGTTAACTATTATTGTATAATCTTGTATAGTCTGGATAGCATACTCTTCTGTAGCCCCCGAAAGGTAGGCGAATAGAGCGTCTCCATTACTATTTGTCAGACTTAATTCATTACCATTAGACAAGTCCCATATACGTATGGGCTTTTGTCCAGACCCAGTATTAGCTGGAGTAATTTGGAATAAATATTTTTCATCTCCATCTCTTATGATTTCATACCAATAGCCTGTGCTATTAGCATTTGTAAGTGTCTTTACAAACTCTCCAGATGGACGCTTCTTTAATCCAAATGTAACATCTGGGACAGCATTATCACATACCCTTAACTGTCCTGGAAATTTTATTTTATCTGG
>MDTA01189379.1_pt1 | contig 10576 bp, 10 predicted proteins | sample 811151 | NCBI WGS metagenome assembly MDTA01 (sample SAMN05326648, study PRJNA326480) | marine metagenome | isolation source: seawater | place: Indian Ocean: South | collected 2010 | reverse complement strand
TGTAATTTCGAGAAAAAATGCCTCATCACGGGGAAGAAATTAACTCACAAAAATCTTATTGTTAGTGAGTTAAGAAAAAAATAGGCAAGATTAGGGAATGTTATTGTTGTTGAGACCCATTATCGATAAAACCTGCGCACCTTTAAGGAAACCGTAATTACACACACCTTTAAGGCACTAACTCCAAAAACTGAGAATGACAGCTACTACCATCAGACGGACCTCCGGGTCTCTCATCCTTGGCCTTGGAATTCTGGCGTCTGCCGCGCAAGTGGCTGCGAAAGATGAAGAGGATCTCGACGCTGCTTACAACAACGGCAGTGTTGGAAGCGAATGGTTCAACAACGTATCCATCGGCGGTTACGGCGAGTTGCACCTAAACCTGAACCAAGACGACGACAACGAGATTGATTTCCACCGTTGGGTTCTCTTTATTAACCACCGCTTCAGTGACAAGATTAACTTGTATTCTGAATTTGAACTTGAGCACTCCCTTGCGGGAGACGGCAAGCCCGGTGAGGTCGAGCTCGAGCAGGCCTACATCGACATCGCAATGGACGGAGGAACAAGCTTCAAGGCTGGTCTCTTCCTCCTGCCTGTAGGAACGCTTAACGAGACTCATGAGCCCGATACCTTTTACGGTGTGGAGCGGAATCCGGTTGAGAAGAACATCATTCCTACCACTTGGTGGGAGGCTGGTCTTGGCCTGAGCGGAAGTAGTGAGGCAATCAAATGGGACGTTGCAGTTCACTCCGGACTGTCAGTTCCTGATTCTTACAAGATCCGTAGCGGACGTAAGAAGGTTGCTGAAGCGCCTGCAGAGGACGCAGCCGTCACTGGTCGCGTCACCTACAGTGGCAACGGTTTCCAGGTTGCTGGTTTCGCCCAGTACCAGAGTGATATCACTCAGGGAAGAGACGGAGCCGACGCCACTCTTCTTGGCGCCACTCTTGACGCGAACATGGGCGCTTTCCGCCTTCGTGGCCTTGTGTCCAGCTGGGACATCGGTGGTGCAGCCGCTGCAGCGGCCGGCGCTGATGAGCAGTGGGGTTACTTCATTGAGCCTTCCTACAAGATCAACGACAACTTGGGAGTCTTTGCTCGCTACGCTGAATACCAGGATTACACCGGTGACACCACCGACGTGGTAACCGTCGGTGTGAATTACTGGCCTATCGACAACGTTGTCTTCAAAGCTGATTACAATGACGCCGGTGGCGCTGAGTCCATCAACCTCGGTGTTGGATACAGCTTCTAAACTTTGATTACCAGCGTAGACCGCTACGCGTATTCATACTCATAACTCTAGTCGCCGCCACTCCTCACGGGGTGGCGGCGGCTACGGTTTAAGGGGTTAGGTTGAAAACATCAGCGCAGCTTTCCAAGTAAGTAAGAATTGGCATTCTTAAAACTTGCGCGACCAGACGCTTTTCGTATCCTATTGATAACGGATCTCAATTGCATCCAATGCACCATCTCCTCTCCATTATTCTTTTGATTGCGGCCTCTGGAATCGCGCAAGCGGGAACGACCGTATACCAGAAACCATCGGATTTCATCCGCTCTGCCTGTGGTGGACAAGTACCCACCAGTAAATATCTGACTCTGACGTCGTCGCACCAAAGCAAGATCAGACGGCTCATGGGGCATGAATATCGCCCTGCGAGAGTCCGTTACTGGACACACAATGGGAAAATGGTTGTCATTCTTGACGAAATTGGAAAGACGCGCCCAATCACTACTGGGTTTGTGGTGAATAAGGGGAAGATCGAGCATGTGAAAATGCTGATTTATCGCGAATCGATTGGAGCGGAAGTGCGTCGGACCTCGTTTACCAATCAGTTCAAAGGCGCGGTGCTCGGGACAAGTGGAAAGCTGAGTCGGCGGGTGAATAATATTGCGGGCGCGACGCTCTCCACTCGCGCCATGATGGAAATGGGCCGGGTGGCCCTCTACTTGGACCAGATTCGTCCCTAGTGAGTAGAAATGGGTGGTGATCGGCCCAGAAGGAAGGGCCGAAAATCGCGGCCACGGAAGTGGCACCGTCTATGGCATCGGTATCTTGGGGCGGTGTTCGCTCTTCCTCTCCTGTGGCTTGTGGTCAGCGGACTGCTCCTCCAGCATGGAGAACGGCTCGGACTCACGGAGAAAAAAGTGAGTTCAGCATGGTTGTTAAAGCGCTACAAACAGATCCCAGAAGGTATTCCTTCAGTCACAAAGGCGGGTCGGTTCATGATCTCGGGGTGGGATGGGGAGATCTTCATAGACGATAGCCTTCTGAGTGAGAGCGGAACTCTCATCGGCGCTGTGGCTCTGCCGGGTGAGCTGGTGATTGCGACTGAGGAAGAAATCTTTATCTACGATCCGCAGGGGCTTTATCTTGATCGACTGGGGGAAGAGTCTCTCCCGGCTGTTCCTCTGGGAAAAGTCGGGCTCGATGCTTCCAATCGAGTCCATCTAGAAACAGCCCTTGGACAGCATGTTTTTGGGGAAGGGTTTCTTGAATTCGAGACAGCACCCGCGGAGGTTCCTGTTGTGTGGAGCATTCTGGAGGAGAGTCCCCAGAAAAGGGCTGCGCTACAGAAAACTCTGGTGGAGGACTCCGAATTTACGTGGTCACGGGTGATTACGGATTTGCACAGTGGAAGCCTTTTTGGAACGGTTGGGCGCTTCCTTGTCGATCTGAGCGGGGTAGCGGTTCTTGTTCTTACGGTGCTCGGGATCCGCCTCCTGTTCAGGGGGAAATGATCGTGCTTCATGAATCGCCGCCGGTGTCTCTCTCTTTTTGCCGCATCCAGTGCAGCATCTGTGGGGGGCAGTGGTTGCCAGCGAAGGGGAGGTGAAGAAGTCATCCGCTGGCGGGGGGTCCTGTTCAATTCTGATGTAGACATGGCGGTGCACGCAATGCCGCCTGCAGTTGCGGAGCCTCTGATCAGGAACTGCGAGTTGGAGATGCAGAGGCTGGAGAAACTCTTTTCTCTCTATCTACCTGACTCGCCTCTTTCTCGTCTTAATCGGACGGGGCGCCTTGACAATCCTCCCCCGGAACTTGTGGACCTTGTGCGTAAGGCCCTCCTTGTCGCGGAACGCTCGGGAGGAGCCTTTGATCCCACTATCCAGCCCTATTGGACCTGGTTACGTGAGACCGTTGAAACTACTGGAGCTATCGATCCCGAAGCACAAGCGCAGTTCCTGGAGAAGGTGGACTTCCGGCAGGTGCGTTGCGGCGAGGAGGAGTTGAGCTTTGGCCGGGAGGGAATGGCCCTGACCTTGAATGGCCTTTCGCAGGGATGGATCACCGATCGGGCGAGCGAGATCCTGCGTGACGGGGGAGCGCAGCACTGCCTCGTGAATCTTGGTGAATTCTATGGCCTCGGGACTCAGCCCTCTGGAAAGGACTGGATTGTGGGTCTACGGGGCGTGGAGGGCGAGGAAATCGCCTTACGGGATCGCGCGCTCGCGGTCTCGTCGGGGGCCGGGCTTTACTTTGGAACAGGAGATCGCCGGAATCACATTGTTGATCCACGCACTGGGGATTGTGTGGAGGCCCGGAAGGTCGTGGCAGTGACCGCTCCCGAGGCCTGGCTTGCCGATGCTCTTTCCACGGCGTGTTCGGTTCTTGAGGAAGAGAAAGCGCGAGATCTCATTGCGCAGTGGGAGGATGTGGAGTTGTTCATCCACAAAACTGGCTGATAAAGAGTAGATGGGGGCAAAGCGAGCACCCCTCTTGACCCTGCACGTTTGCAGGGTAGGCTGCCTGCATGCGCAATCTCTGTTTCTTGTGTTCGGGGGCTCTTATCGTTCTGGGCTTGGTAGGGTATCTGGGCTGGGAGTCCATCGGGGCCAGTAAGCAGTCCGTTACCGCGCTGATTCCGGCCTTTGTCGGGGTGCCGATGCTCCTTGGGGGGCTGGTGGCCCTGAAGAGCACCATGGCGGGGATGCATATCGCGGTGTTATTCTCCGCCTTAGGGGCACTTGCAGGACTAGGTCGTCTGATCCCGGGTGCTATTAAAGGAGAACTCACTGGGCCAGGGCCTGTGTTAATTGCCATCATGGCCGCGATCTGTCTGTTTTTCACCGTGATGGCGATCCGTTCCTTCAAGGCGGCGCGGCGGGCCCGGGAGGCGTCCGCGTAAAGCCGGGCGGGGCCCTGCGGGGAAGGGCTGGCCCCGCGGGGGGTCAACGCAAAACGCCGGCAGGGGACCCCGCCGACGCTAGCAGCTATCGTATCCGTTAATGGGAGGATCTAATCGCTGCCCCGGAGGATCATGAGAATTCTCAGGACGTAGAAGAAGAGCATCGCCACGCTGGCAAAGAGGCCGAGCGAGGCGGCAACATATTGCTCAGTGCCGTAGTGGTGGATGATGTTACTGGTGCTCCAGAGAATAGAGGCGGCAGCGAGAAGGACCATTGCGCCCGAGAAGAAAAGACCAAGGCTGAAGCCCATGAAGAGGGAGAGTACGATGGTGACAACGGCTACGAGGAGGCCGACCTTGATGATCCCCCCGAGGAAGGAGAAATCCTTCTTGGTGGAGAAGGCAATAAAGGTCAATCCGGCGAACATGGCAGCTGTGATTATTCCAGCCTGTCCGATCAGATCCGGAGCATTGAGGAATTGGGGGCTGGCCGCGACGAGGAGAATAGGAAGAAACACGACAGCCTCGGCTATCACGAAGAGGCCAAGACCCGCATATTGCATTCCCTTGCTGGTAGAGGTCAGGGCCCATTTGTTGGCCAGGTAAGAGGCCAGCATGAATCCGCCGAGGACGAAGAGCATACTGTAGGGATTTTGTGCCAGAATCCCCATCACCTTGGAGTCGATGTCAGGAATCTGGAAGAGGGCAAGCTCGATCAGGATGAAGGCCCCGATGGCAGCGGCGAGGTGTCCATAGGTCCGGCGAATAAAGGTGGCACGGACGTCCACGGGAGCGGCGGCCACGACGTAAGGGTTCTGGTAGCTCTCAAACATGATTTTGGATGAAAAGGTTCTGTCGTTACGGGAAATATAATCCTTGTTGACAGGGAGCGCAAGAAGAGCGGCGGAGTGCAGCAGAAGAATTCGCCTCGGCAGTTGATATTCGCCTTTTCCCGGCGCGCAGCTTTCGTAGGGTATTGCGCCATACGAAATGGGTGGGGGAACGAGAGCGGCAGGGTTAAACGAGGCGCAGGCTGAGGCGGTGCAAAGCACTGAGGGACCGGTTCTTATCCTTGCTGGCGCGGGAACGGGAAAGACCAGAACCGTGATCTTTCGCATTGCGAATCTTCTGGAGAGGGGCGTCGACCCCCGAAACATTCTCGCAGTGACCTTCACCAACAAGGCAGCCTGCGAGATGCGGGAACGGGTAGGAGAAATGGTCCGGCGGAAAGCAGCGGAGGAAATGACGGTGTGCACTTTCCACTCCCTCTGCGTGCGTGTCCTGCGAGTGCATGCCGGGTTATTGGGCTACAACACCAACTTTAGTATTGCTGCAGGAGGCGACCGAGACGGCTTAGTCAAGCAGCTCATCGTCCAGCACGGGGGGGCGAAGGAGAAGATCAAGCCGTGGGACATCACGGCGGCAGTCTCTCGCCAGAAAAACGCCGGGATGTCACTTGGGGAGATTCCTGATGATCTGGTGAGAACGGTAGCGATGAGTTATCAGCGGGAGCTGAGGGCTCGCAACGCGCTAGACTTTGATGATTTGCTCGTGTTGGCGGAGCAAGTGCTCCGGGAGCAGAGGGAGGCCCGGGAATACTGGAGGGAGCGCTACCGGTATGTCACCGTGGATGAGTTTCAAGATACCAACGGTCTACAGATGGACCTGCTGATGCAGCTGGTCGGGCCACCCCACAATATCTGCGTGGTGGGAGACGATGATCAGAGTATCTATGGGTGGAGAGGGGCACAGGTGAGCAATATCCTGCAGTTTGGACACTTTTTCCCCGATCCCAAGGTTGTCCGCCTCGAGAATAACTACCGGAGCACGGAGGCCATCCTGAGTGTGGCCAACGAACTCATCAGTAATAGCCCTGCGCGGCATGAAAAGACCCTGCGAGCAACGATTAAGGGAGGGGACAAGGTCACCCTGATGGCCTTGCCCGGAGATGAGGAGGAGGCTCTCTGGATGGCAAAAGAAATCCGGCGTGCCAGGACGAAAGACAATAAGCTTTGGGAAGATTTCGCGGTTCTCTTCCGGACCAATACCCACATCCGGAAAGTCGAACAGGTCTTTCGGCAGGAGGAGATTCCTTACCGACTGGTTGGAGCCCAGAGTTTTTATGATCGGAGGGAAGTTCGAGATGTTCTCGCCTATCTTCAGGTTCTGGCCAACCCCCTGGCGGACGTCTGTCTCCTGCGGATCCTGAATACTCCTCCCCGGGGAATCGGGTCCAACACCGCCATGCTGTTACTTGAACACTGCCGGGAGCATGGAATGAGAGGCTGGGACGCGATGAAAGATCCCTCCTTCACCAGTCAGCTCTCTGGGAAGGGAAGTGGGGCAATCCGGAATTTCGTTGAGCTGATTGAGTTGTACGCGCCTCGGATCGCAGCTGGCAGGGCAGGAGAGGCTCTCAGCGAATTCCTGAAGGAGATAGATTACACCGCGTGGCTGATGCGGTCGTGCCGAACGGACGAGGAGCGGGAGCAAAGAGGAGAGGCCGTGGCGGAGGTGGTTGTCGCGTTGACGGATGCTCTCCGGAAGGGGAGAACGATCCAGCAGTTCCTTGATGATGCGGCCCTTGATGCCGAGCCGGAGGAGGAAGAACTTGAGAAAAAATCCGGGGTGACCCTGATTACCCTCCATGCCTCCAAAGGGCTTGAGTTTCCGGTAGTCTTTTTAGTGGGTTTGGAAGAGGGAGTGCTGCCCCACTGGCGAAGCAAGGAGGAGGGAACTCAGGATGAGGAGCGTCGCTTACTTTATGTAGGAATCACGAGAGCGCGGCAGCATCTCTACCTCAGCTATTGTTCCTTGAGGATCAAGTATGGCGAGCAGGTGAGGTGCGACCCTAGTTCCTTTCTTAGAGAACTGGATGCGAATTGGATTCTCGAGCGTGATTACACGGAGGAGATGAACGCCCTCGCCGATGACGATGACGTGAGCGACTTCTTTGGTAATATGCGGGCTCTTCTTGATTGAAAGAGGGCACACATCCGAAGCCTGTGACAGGGCTCATGCACAATTTTATTACGATGTTGCCGGGAGCGCTCTAAGATGTTGGAGATACGAAGACGATGACGGAGCCGAGAATCACTGTAGGCACGGAAAAACTGATCGCGGTCGAGGATGGAGCCTCGAAGCAGTTGCGAACTCTCCTCGACCGCCAGGGCCGGCCGAATGGCGCTCTCCGTATCAAGGTCATCGGGGGAGGCTGCAGTGGGCTCCAGTATCAGATGGACCTCGTGGATGGTCCTCTGGACCGTGATATCCTGGTGGAATCGAATGGAGTGAACGTGGTGATTGATCCCAAAAGTGCTCTTTTTGTCGGGGGAAGCGAACTGGACTTCTCAGCAGATCTCCAACATGGGGGGTTTAAGGTGAGTAACCCCAACGCGGTGGTAACCTGCTCCTGTGGGGAAAGCTTTGCGGCCTGATGGTGACCAGCAGCGATCATTTCGAAGCCTTGGGGATGGAGAGGAAGCTGGATCTTTCTCCCGAAACGCTGCGGGCCCATTATGATGGGCGATGCCAGGAGGCTCATCCTGATGCAGGAGGGACGGCAAAGGGTTTCGATGCCGTTGCAGAGGCCTATAAAGCCCTCAGCAGCCCCGCCCGGAGGTTGCGTCACTGGCTGGAACTTTTTGGAATCAGGGTGGTCGAGGATGGCAGCCTGCCTCCGGCGGTGGAGGAGCGTTTTGGCCCGGTCAATGCCCTGCTACAGAAGGCTAGTGAAATCGCGGAGCGCCACCGGGAGGCTCGCTCCACGCTGGTGCGCTCGCTGGCCGAGGCAGAGGGAATTTCCCTGCAGGGTCGAATCGTTGAGGCCCGCGGCGAGTTAGAGAATGCGATTACAGCAATGGTATCCGGTTTCAAACGGTTCGACGAAAGCGATCCTCACGAGATCAGGGAAGAGGCCATGGAGCTTGTCCGGTCCCTCTCATTTCTTGAGAGGTGGGAGGCTCAGTTAAGGGCGGCTTGGGCCCAGGCGGGGTGCTGGTAAGAGTCTTGTGAGCTTGCATTCGAGGGGAGCCCGGTCAGGTTGCGGACCATGGCTGAGCCTGTAATTGGGATTGATCTTGGAACCACCTATTCGGCAGTGGGCATTGTGGAGGCGGGTTTCCCGATTCTTCTCGCCGACGAAGGGGGTGAGAGGTTGACACCAAGCGTGGTATGGTTCGGGTCCGAGGGAGTGAAGGCGGGACGAGCTGCGCTCAGAGAGGCACCCGCGGGCCGGTTGGTGCGGAGCGCCAAGCGTCAGATGGGAGTCCGCTTTGGAGAGCATGTGGAAGGGGGGCTTCCATTGGTAGGCGACACCCATGGAGGAGTTGCGTTCCAGACTTTGGAGGGCCCTCGTACACCGGTAGAGGTCAGCAGTGTGTTGCTTGGTGAGTTGAAGCGTATTGCGGAATACCGTTTAGAGCGTGAAGTCCGGAAAGCGGTCATAACGGTGCCGGCATACTTTAATAACGCACAGCGTGAGTCTACCAAACAAGCTGGTGAAGAGGCGGGGCTTGAGGTGCTCAGGCTGGTGGCTGAGCCTACCGCTGCCGCTCTGGCATATGGGATGAACAAATTGGGAGAGAGTGCCCGCGTCGCTGTATTTGATCTCGGAGGCGGAACTTTCGATGTCTCGATTCTGGAGCTGCGCGATGGGATTTTTGAGGTCCTTGCCACGGGTGGGGATACGCGGCTGGGAGGTGATGATATTGATGCGGTCATTCTGGATCTGGTGAAGCAGGGAGCCGGTATGTCAGGGTCTGCGTTAGAAGATCCGGAGGCTGATGGAGACCGGCTGATTCAGGAGGCAGAGCGGGTCAAGCGCGAGCTCTCCACCAAGGATCATGTTGTCTTCCGGGTGCCTTTTTATGATGGGGCGCAAAGCCTCGAGGTGGAAGTCAGCCGGGTCGACCTGGAGAGAGGAGTGGAGCCTCTTCTCTCCAGAATGGAAAGAATTTGCAGGGAGGTTCTCGTTGATGCGGGGATGGAGCCTGATGAAGTTGGGGCAGTGGTAATGGTTGGGGGTAGCAGCCGAGTGCCTGCAGTACAAAAGCTGGCCGAAGCGGTCTTTCAGCGAGAACCTGATTGTTCGCAACACCCTGACGAGGCGGTAGCTCTGGGGGCATCGATACAGGCCGGTATCATTGCGGGAACTTGGCGGGAGGTTCTTCTTCTGGACGTTACTCCGCTTAGTCTCGGGATCGAAACGTTGGGGGGACTGATGAACGTTCTGATCCCACGCAATACCACAATTCCCTGTAAGGTGGGGGAGATGTTTACCAATGCAAGAGATGGTCAGGACTCGATGAGGGTACGGGTGCTACAGGGGGAGCGGGAGCTTGCCCGGGACAATTGGGAGCTCGGAAAGTTTGACCTTTCCTTCAGGAGTGCGCCGAGGGGAAAAGCCAGAGTGGGTGTCCAGTTGTCGCTGGACGAAAATGGTATCCTTGAGGTTCTTGCCCGTGACGTAGAGGGCACAGGAGAGGACGTCATCGTTCGTATCGAAAGTGCGGCTGTAGATGTCAACGAAGAGGCGGTCGAGCAAATGGTGGAGGAAAGTGTGGAGCACGCTTTTGAAGATATGAATGCGAGGGTTTTTACCGAGGCTCAGCTCAAGGCGGAGGAACTTCTTCCTGCCGTGCGCGTCGCTCTTGTTGAGATCGGATCCATCCTGAGTGAGGAGGAGCAGGAAGAGATTCGGTTGGCCGAACGTGCCGTGGAGCATGCATTGACTGGGAGTGAGGCCAATGTGCTCAAGAGAGCTGTGGAGCGCTTGGATCAAGCTACGGAGGCTCTGGCTGCTCGCCTTGTGGAGAAAGCGATCAAGGAGGTATAGCGGGAGTACGGCGCAGGCGAATTAAGTTGCTCGACTTGTCCCTCCCACTAACCTCCGGGGCCTTGGCTCAGAATCTGACAGAACCTGATCCGCCGCCGCGCAGGTCGAATCGCAAAACGATTCTTCCTGAAAAGAGTGAGCATGGAGGAATCCTTCGGGGAAAGCCCTCGGGGCGGGACCCGGTTTGGACCAGGAAGAGTGGAGATGCCATGGCTGGAGAGGGGTTTTCCCAGGTTGAGATTCCCCTGGATGAGAAGTCGTTGTTTGAGGACGACCTTGAAGGAGTGGACGAATTAGATTCTGAGCTCGCTTCGGATGAGAAGGTCATGTCCCGGATTCCCGTTGGGGAAATCGTGGCGAAGTCTCCGCACGAGGCGGTCAGGGAACGGGAACCGATACAATCAATCCGTGTTCCTTCAGTCGTAACGGAAACAGACGAGAGAGAGCGCTCAGAATGGGAGCTGCAGGGTGAGGCTGCGTGGACTGGCCTTCATGTCGGCTCACTGTGGTGGGTTCTGGCTGGGATTCTCTGTGTGGGGATCGTGGTGGTTTTTCTTTTGCAGAGCTTCAATAATCCCGTCAGGTCTTCCAGTATTGATCAGCC
>MDTA01052230.1_pt1 | contig 10576 bp, 8 predicted proteins | sample 811151 | NCBI WGS metagenome assembly MDTA01 (sample SAMN05326648, study PRJNA326480) | marine metagenome | isolation source: seawater | place: Indian Ocean: South | collected 2010 | reverse complement strand
GCCCAATAAACGTGGTAATTTAAATAACTCAAGTGCCTCTTCAAGTGTAATACTTCCTATACTATGACCATCTCTAAGTGAAGCAAAAACTGGTTTCTGATTGTCTTTTTCTTCGTTACCTATTTGAGCCATTGGTCCGAACTTACCCATTCTTACAATCACCTGACGACCTGATTCCGGATCAATTCCTAAAGCTCTTTCACCAGTAACCCTATCACTATTCTCAAGTGTATCATCAACTGTTTGATGAAAGGGTGTATAAAAATCCTTAATCATTCCGGTCCAACTTTTAATTCCTTTAGCAATTTCATCAAACTCTTCTTCAATTTGGGCTGTGAAATTATAATCCATTATTTTAGGAAAATTATCACTAAGAAATTCTGTAACAATAATACCTATATCTGTGGGTGATAATTTATTTTTTTCTTTCCCTGTGATTTCTGTTTGAATTTTTACATCAACTTTTTCGTTTTCTAATTTTATTACTTCATAATTTCTTTCAACACCCATTCTTTCTTTCTTTTCAACATATCCTCTACTTTGAACAGTTGTAATTGTAGGTGCATAAGTAGAAGGTCTACCGATTCCAAGTTCTTCCATTTTCTTAACCAAAGAGGCTTCCATGTATCTTGATGGAGGTCTTGAGAATTTTTGAGTAGCAACTACATGCTCATTTTGTAAGCTTTCATTAAGCTCAACCGTTGGAAGCAATCCCTCATCTTCATTATCAGAGTCTGATTCTTCAATATTTGACTCTAAATAAACCTTTAAAAAACCGTCAAATAATATAACCTCACCTTTGGTATTAAATATTTCAGGTGAAGAATCATTTGCAATTTTTATTGTGGTTCTTTCTAAATCAGCTTTAGACATCTGACTAGAAATAGATCTTTTCCATATCAATTCATAAAGCCTAACATCATCATGATCTCCTTCAACACTACTAATCATAAAATCAGTTGGCCTTATCGCTTCGTGAGCTTCTTGAGCACTGCTGTTTTTATTTGTATACTTTTTTGGATTTGAATATTTTTCTCCATAATTGCTTACAATCGTTTTTTTAGCAGATTCTAATGCTGTGTCAGATAAATTAACAGAGTCTGTTCTCATGTATGTAATCTTACCAGCTTCATATAAATTTTGAGCCACCCTCATGGTTCTTGAAACAGAGAAACCTAATTTTAAACTGGCTTCCTGCTGAAGAGTTGATGTAGTAAATGGAGCAGCAGGATATTTAGATGCTGGTTTCTTTTGCAGATCTGAAATATGAAATTTTGCAGTTGATAATTTTTCAAATAAACTTTTAACTTCTTGCGAACTGTCTATATTTCTGCTTAAAAATGAATTTAAAACACCATTTTTAGAATGAAACAATCCTTTTACTTTAAAATAATCTTTTGAATTATGAGATGATATTTCATTTTCCTTATCAACTATCAATTTAACAGCAACTGATTGAACTCTTCCGGCTGATAAACTAGGCTTTACTTTCCTCCATAAAACAGGGGACAATTCAAAACCTACAACCCTATCTAAAATTCTCCTTGCTTGTTGAGCATCAACTAACTCCTTATTAATATCCCTTGGGTTATCAATTGCTTTTAATACAGCAGTACTTGTTATTTCATTGAATGTGATTCTTCTTGTATCTTTAGATTTCAAATTAAGGGTTTCATACAAATGCCATGAAATGGCTTCCCCCTCTCTATCTTCATCAGTTGCCAACCAAACAACATCACTTTGTTTTGCTAATTTTTTAAGTTCAGATACAACTTGTTTTTTATCTGCAGAAACTTCATAATTGGGCTCAAAGTCATTCTCAATGTCAATAGACAATCCTTTTTTTGCCAAATCACGAACATGACCAAAACTTGATTTTACAGTAAAATCTTTACCTAAATATCGCTCTATCGTACTAGCTTTTGCAGGTGACTCAACAATTACAAGATTCTTTGCCATAATAAGATTTTAAGGTTTAAAAGTTCGCCAAAATAAACGTTAAAAAACCTAATCTGCAAATTCAAACCGAATATTTTTGAATAAAATTTTGATTGTAAAGGTTTAAACTTTAGAAAAAATATAGAAGATTTCTTGGGCTATCTGAATGCTTGTTTTTTTGTATTCTTCTCGACATTCTAAAGAATCATCATAAAGTTTGGGGTCATTATATGGTAATGAAATTCGTGATAATGAACCAGAAATCAATGGGCAGTTTTTATCGGCATCATCACATGTCATTAATGAAATAATTTGATTTTTTGGAAGCGAATCATGAAGAAATGTTTTTGAAAAGCATTCAACAAATAAGTTATCTGAAAAATAAAAATTGATTTTATTGCTTTTTTTCATTTGAACACGAAAACCAATAGACTCAAGAGCAAGAATTGTATTTTTATGAATTGTTGTTTGCTCTGATCCACATGAAAAGGAATTTAAATTTAAATGTCCAAAGTACTTAATAGCTAGATGAGCAAAGACTTGAGCTAATTGACTCCTTCTTGAATTATGAGTACAAACAAATAGCAGATTTAATTCTTTGTCACTTTTGTTATATGTATTTATTTTTGATGAAACATCATTCAATATTTTTTTTCGATCAATAGTGATTGAATCAAAAGAAGCATGCATTTTGTCGCAAAATTTATGAATATCAGAAAATAAAATCATTTACATTTTTAATTCAAATTTATATTATTTATTTGCTCAATTAACTATAAAGAAAATAGATATCCTTCGTATTATTCATTTAACAATTGAATAATTATATAATCATATAAGATAGAACATAAAAAAATACTAAATTCGTGAGCTATTAAAATTATACAATAATGGGAAAAGGAGATAGAAAAACTAAAAAAGGAAAAAGAACAATTGGATCATATGGTAATTCAAGAAAAAGAAAGTCAAGTGTGAAAATTGAAATTCCTGCTAAGAAAAAAGCTACAAAAAAGAAAACTGAAGCTAAAGCAGCAGATAAAGAAAAAGCAACTAAAAAAGCTACACCTGCTAAAAAAGCAAGCACAACTAAAAAAGCAGCCACGACTAAAAAAACAGCTACAACAAAAAAAGCTGCTACTGCTAAAAAAACAAGTGACAAAAAATAATTAAAAGCCCTGTTGGGCTTTTTTTATATTAAATATTTATTAACAATTAATTAAGTAAAGTTATTTAAGTCAATAAAAAATCATATTTGCAAAATATCATTTAAAATATCAAAAAAATGAAACATAATTTTGGTGCAGGACCATGCATATTACCTCAAAATGTATTTAAAGAAGCTTCTGAAGCTGTTTTAGATTTTAATGGATTATCCATACTTGAAGTTTCACATAGACACAAAGATTTTGTAGCTGTAATGGAAGAAACAATTGATCTGGTCAAAAAAGCGCTTAATGTTCCACAAGGTTACAGTGTAGGTTTTTTACAAGGTGGAGCGAGCTTAGGATTTACAATTTCAGCATTAAATATGATGCGATCAAACAAAAAAGCAGGTTATTTAGATACCGGCACTTGGTCATCCAAAGCTATTAAAGAAGCTGCAGGAGTTGGAATGGACGTTCATGTATTGGCAAGTTCAAAGGATAAAAACTACAGCTATATTCCTAAAGACTATGATGTACCGCAAGACATAGATTATTTACACTTTACATCAAACAATACGATTTTCGGAACACAATATAAAGCAACTCCAAACACAAATGCTCCAATTGTTTGTGATATGTCATCTGATATATTTTCAAAACAAATTGACGTATCTGAATACGACCTTATATATGCTGGTGCCCAAAAAAATCTTGGCCCTGCTGGTTCAACCTTATATATTATAAAAGATGATGCTTTGGCAAAGTCAACATCTGATTTTTTACCTTCATATTTAAATCTTAAGTCTCATATAGATAAAGATTCAATGTTAAATACACCACCTGTTTTTTCAGTATATGTTGCCATGTTGAATCTGCGTCATTTATTATCCAATGGTGGTGTTCAAGCAATTCAATTAAAGAATGAAGAAAAGGCCAGTATTTTATATAATGAAATTGAATCAAACCCATTATTTAATGCCCCTGTTGCAAAAGAAGATCAATCCAATATGAATGTTACTTTTTTATTAAATGATGAAAGTAACAAAGAAAAATTTGATGAGCTTTGGCAAAATGCTGGAATTGTTGGATTAAAAGGTCATCGTTCTGTAGGTGGCTATAGGGCATCTATGTACAATGCCTTAAGTCTTGATAGTGTTAAGGTTCTTGTTGAAGTTATGAGAGAATTTAATAGAACTGTTTAAAAATTAATGAGATGAATATATTAGCAAATGATGGAATATCATCAGTAGGTATTAAAAAATTAGAGAATGCAGGGTATACTGTAATTACAGATAAAGTAGCACAAGATCAGTTAGAGTCTTATATCAATCAAAATAATGTAAGCTGTTTACTTGTTAGAAGCGCAACAACAGCTCGAAAAAATTTAATAGATGCTTGCCCTGGATTAAAATTAATTGGCCGAGGGGGTGTTGGTATGGACAATATTGATGTTTCATATGCAAGAGACAAAGGATTAACTGTTATCAATACACCAGCCGCATCATCACAGTCAGTAGCTGAACTTGTAATGGGAGAACTTTTTGTTTTGTCAAGGTTTATGTATGACTCTTTTAAAAACATGGAAAATGGGGAGTTTTCAAAACTTAAAAAAGCCTATGCTAAAGGAACTGAGTTAAGAGGTAAAACAATTGGTATTGTTGGATTTGGGAGAATTGGACAAAGTCTTGCTTCATATGCACTTGGTGCAGGAATGCATGTAATTGGTATTGATCAATTTAACACCAATCCAGTTACTATTAATGTACCAATTGGAACTGAACAAAAAGTTTCTGTTGAAATTACACCTAAAAGCAACTTAAATGATGTAATTGCTGATTTAGATTATATATCACTTCATGTACCTAAACAGTCAGATGGAAGTGCTGTAATTGGATCAGCAGAATTTGATCAAATGAAAGATGGTGTTAAAATTGTAAATGCTGCTAGAGGAGGTGTAATTGATGAAGACGCACTTCTTGAAGCATTAAATAGCGGTAAAATTGAGTGTATTGCTCTTGATGTTTATGAAAATGAGCCCAATCCTAGAAAAGATTTATTAACACATAATAAAATTGCTTGCACACCTCATATTGGAGCTGCAACAAAAGAAGCTCAAGATAGAATTGGTGAAGAACTTGCTCAACAAATTATAGATCAATTTTCATAATTAAACTATATGCAGATACTTGATGGGAAAATAACAGCAGAAAATATAAGAATCGAGCTTGCAGAAGCAGTAGAAAAAAGAAAAAATGAAGGAAAAAAAATCCCTCATTTGGCTGCAGTTCTTGTTGGAACTGATGGTGGCTCATTGACTTATGTGAATGCCAAAGTAAAAGCATGTGATCAGATAGGATTTAAAAGTACATTGATTCATTATGAAGATTCGGTTTCTCAAGAAACACTTTTAAATAAAGTTCAAGAACTTAACAACAATGATGATGTGGACGGTTTTATTGTTCAGCTTCCACTACCCGACCATATAGATGAATCACTTGTTAAATCTAGTATATCATCACTTAAAGATGTGGACGGATTCCATCCTGAAAATATTGGAAAAATGGTCTTAAACCTTCCAGGCTTTCTTCCTGCAACTCCCGCTGGCATTCTTGAATTAATGAAAAGAAACAATGTAGTCACAGAGGGTAAAAACTGTGTGGTTGTTGGTAGAAGTACGATTGTAGGTTCTCCTTTAAGTATACTTTTGGGAAGAAATTCAAATCCTGGAAACTGTACTGTAACTCTTGCACACTCACGAACTAAAAACCTTACTGAGCTTTGTAAAAATGCTGATATAATTATAGCAGCAATTGGAAGACCTGAGTTTATAACAGCAGCTATGGTTAAAGATGGAGCTGTTATTATTGATGTTGGAACAACAAGAGTTGACAATCCTGAGAGAGCTAGAGGATGGAGTTTAAAAGGTGATGTGAAATTTGACGAAGTTGCCCCTAAATGCTCTTATATAACTCCTGTTCCTGGAGGTGTTGGGCCAATGACCATTGCATCATTAATGATGAATACATTAAAAGCACTTGAACTCAATGGAAAATAAATCGATTTTATGAGCATTAGATCCAATATTATTGCATTTGCTTTTAAAATTATTCCATTTAGACATACGGTCATTAAAAATTATTTATCTCTTTCAATTAGACAAAAAAATTATTTTAGATCTTCTTCCCCCCCATATTGGCTAAAAAGGAAATGGAATATTACAACAAATAAAATTAATGGACATCAAGTTTTTAAAGTTGAACAGAAAGAAAACACCAATCCTGATACCGTTATTTTTTATCTCCATGGAGGTGGTTATATATTTAAAGCGACCAATCACCATTGGTGGTTTCTTAATCGCTTTTTAAGACGTTTATCTTGCGCTGTAATTTTACCTGACTATCCTATATCACCTGACTTTAAACAAGAAGAGATGATGGACATGGTTTTGAAGTCATACCATCAAACTGTAGAAAAATATGGATCTAAAAAAATTATTGTCATGGGAGATTCTGCGGGTGGTGGGCTTTCTTTGTCACTTGTTCAACAATTAAAAAAAGAAAAATCCAAACAACCCAAAAAAGTAATCATGCTCTCTCCATGGTTAGATGTGTCAATGAATAACCCAGAAATTAAAGAAATGGCTCACCTTGATCCATTTTTAAAAATTGATATAGCAAAAATGGCAGCCAATGCTTTTTGTTCGGGCAACAACCCTGAATCTGAACAATATAGTCCTATTTATGGCGATATTAATGAACTACCAGAACTTAGTTTATTTATAGGAACACATGATATATTATATCCTGACTGTAAAAAATTTAAAAAATTGTGTCAACAGAAAAACATCTCGCTAAACTATTATGAATATCCTAAAATGATTCATGTATGGATGCTTTTCCACCTTCCTGAATCAAAGGATGCAATGAAAGACATTTTCTCTATAATAGAATAAAAAAAGGGGCATAAAAGCCCCTAAATTGTTATTTAAATAGTTGTATTACTAATTTACAACTAAGTTAACGAAATCATAATTTGATCCATTCTTTTTCCAAAGTACAGCAACTGGATAACAATTAGCCGACTCCCAAGAACTATTCATAGTTACGTCAAAAGATTCATGACATCCATCAGTATTAACAGTAATTGCTTTTCCAAATGCCGCATTAGACGCTTCAGCTCTCAATACATAATTATGAACTCTGTTAGGATCAGATGGTGCTCCATTTACATCTTGTGATGCCACTTGACCATCTTCAAGTATATAAACCGCAAGATAATATTCTCCAGATGTACTTGCAGAACTTTGCCATTGAGACTGAACACGGATATTCATAGTAGATCCTGATACAGAACTTTCCATAGCCATAGCTACTTCATTGGTTTCAGCAAGCTCTGTGCTAACCATACTTGATAATGTATTATATGAGTTAGGAACATCTGCCGTACCCAAATAAAAATGTGGCCAACCAGCAGAAGGAAGGGCATCCATAATTTGATTTCCTACTGTAGTTTCAAAGTCATTATCACCATGAAGTTGGATTACTTGAACATTTGAATAATCTGCAGATATATTGGTAGAGTAATCATTACCCCAAGTACCACAGTATCCACACCAGGTTGCTGTTTTTTTAAAAACCAATGATTTTTTTTCTGAAGTTGGATAAGTACAAGAACCATCGTCTTTTTTTGCCTCAGCATTATATGCTAAGCTATTAGGATCTGTACAGCCCTTCTTTTTACATGAGTTGAAACCTGCCAATAAACCTACAGCAAGTATTAATGTTAATGATTTTAATTTCATAGAATTTTGTTTTGTTATAATTAACGCAATGTACTGAAATTGATTTAATTAAACAAAATAGAATGGGTAAAGTACATGTTAATGAAGGATATATACATCATCTATGCTATACTAAGTATTTCTATATAGAAAGTCATTAGTAAATACCTATATTTTTAGCTTATATAGTCTTGGCTGAAACAACTTAAAAGTAAAAGAGTTGTTTTAATGATATAGCAGTTTAGTTAAAGGGTATTTCAAATTAATTTTTGGAGTGCCCTTTTTTCAAAAATAAAAAATATAAAAAAGCAAAAAGCCTTGAGAAATTGATACTCTCAAGGCTTTTCTAATCCCACAGCCATATGGGCTTGCGGTCCGGACGGGACTCGAACCCGCGACCCCCTGCGTGACAGGCAGGTATTCTAACCAACTGAACTACCGGACCAATAATTTATTTAAAATGCTCTTCGTTAAAAGCGAAGGCAAAAATAAAACTATTTTCTTTTAAAGCAAAGTAAAAATAAATTAATTATACTATTCTCCATATTGAATGAGACCAAACCTTCCCTTCCATCTGGTTATGGCATATAAAATCATCTCTTTTGCCTCTCTATTGACATAAAATAACTTAGGAACAGCGATGGATCGAATATCTTTTTGTTTAAATAAAGTTGAACGATGTGCGTTTCCAGTTTTTAAATCAATTTTTACAATAGCCACTGCATTTTTTCTAGGACTCAAATTAAAAGATCTAATACCCCTATCAGAATTAAATTCACCAAATTCATTATAGTTTTTAATATTATCATTGAATATCAAACACAAATTATCATCATCAACATAGTTTGCATATGAACTATATGGACCACCATCATTAATTGAGGACTGGCTTTTAGGAATAATAGTAAGCCATTCAAATTTGTTTTTTTTACCAATTTTAAAGGCAACTATGTCATCATAATAATAATAATTAATCGTATTAGAAGAACCCGATCTTGTATCATAATTGGTTCTGGAATAAACGTAATACTGTTCCATTGAACCAATAATGCTTCCATCAGAAAGCAACTCCATATTTCTTAAATTGTAATTGTATAACTCAGGCTGATTGCTACCTCTTGTTCTTTTTATATATCGCTCTCTTCCTACAGACCAATTCCTATTAATTCTACTATCTGAAAAAGGAATGAAACCTTTATTTATAATTCTTTTTGATTTAAAATCAATTCTTGTGTAAAAAATACCACTAATACCTCGTTTACTTAATTGACTTGCATACAAACCTGTAATTGTAAATACAGAGTCTGTACTTTTCATAGAAATAGAATTAAGTCTATTGCCCTCAAGATCAACACTAAACTCATCTAAAGAATCTTGATTGATTTGATAAATATGAGTTGCTTTGTAATTGTTAAAGTTTCTTGAAAAGAAACGATCGTTAGGTTTTAAATGTTCAATAACACTCATAAAATAATCACCAGAATTGCTAATGTGATGCTCTTGAATAGTTGCCATATTTCCATCAAATGGAATTTCATAAACACCACTATTAAACTCTGTCAAATTAGAATCCAATATAGAAAAGCCATAAACATCGCGACTTTCTTTTTTTCCAGGAATTTCCCAGCTTATTAAAGTAAACCTTCCATTATTTGATTGAAAAACATCAAAATTTGGTCGAGACATGTATTTATTTTGAATGTTTTTATAGCAGGTTATTTCAGTAACCAAACCTATATCTTTTAGGTCCTCAGTTAGTTCTTTGTAATATATACATAGCTGACCATTGATTTTATCGGATAAAAACACCAAAGGTCTTTTATTGACCGTAAGTACTTTTTCAAGATTTGCAATGCCTTGTTGGGCTACAATTTTCACTTTAGAAGACTGAAACTTCATTGACTCCTCATATTCAGAAATATAATATGAATTTATAAATCTGCCTCCTGAATTGGTCAATGTGAAAAAATTAGCACCATCACTTGGAAGGATTGCTTGTAAATTACCATATTGTTTTTCCAATGGGCCCCACTGAATATTATTTGATTGGGTGAAACAAACAGTTGAAAAAAACAATAAAATAAAAACTACATTTCTCATATTAATTAACGCCTGTATAGTTATGAGGTGTTATCAATTTCAACTCTGATTTGATCTCGTTAGACACATTTAAGGAATCAATAAAATGATGAACGCTTTCTTGAGTCATTTTCTTATTAGTCCTTGTAAGTTCTTTAAGTGCTTCATATGGTTTTTCAAAACTTTCTCTTCTCAATACAGATTGAATTGCTTCGGCAACAACTGCCCAGTTAGCTTCCAAATCATTGTGCAAAGCATCTTTGTTTAATAACAACTTGTTTAAACCTTTTAAACTTGATAAAATAGCAATCAATGAATGTGCCAAAGGTACACCTATAACCCTAAGCACTGTTGAGTCCGTAAGGTCTCTTTGCAATCTTGAAACGGGAAGTTTTAAAGATAAATGTTCATAAAGTGCATTAGCAATACCAATGTTACCTTCACTATTTTCAAAATCAATTGGGTTTACTTTATGAGGCATCGCAGATGAACCAATTTCACCTTTTACTATTTTTTGCTTGAAATATTCCATAGATATATATGTCCACATATCTCGATCCATATCCAAAATAATTGTATTGATTCTTTTTAAGCCATCAAAAAGAGCCGCTAAATTGTCATAATGTTCAATTTG
>MDTA01006204.1_pt1 | contig 10578 bp, 8 predicted proteins | sample 811151 | NCBI WGS metagenome assembly MDTA01 (sample SAMN05326648, study PRJNA326480) | marine metagenome | isolation source: seawater | place: Indian Ocean: South | collected 2010 | reverse complement strand
TCCCATCAGTTATACCATCTTGATTTCCTGCAGAAACTAAACCACCAATCCATCCATCAGTACCAGATGACCAATCTGATTGATAGACAGCACTACCTGTACCAGCAGCATCTAAGAAAATTCTATTTGGTGAACCAAAAGAATCATCTCCACTTCCAATTGATACTACTTGACCAACAGAGTCTATTCTAACATTATCTGTAAATATACTACCTGAATTGAGTGTAAATCCACCTATTGTACCACCATCAAATAATACTTGTGAACCAGTTACATTTCCTGTATGGTCTACTTTAAATTCACTTGAGCTGATAAAAAGAGTTTGTGTTGAATCATTAACTTCAACACCAGTTGTAGTTAAACTATGACCATCAATAGTAAACCCACCTATCTCTCCAGCAGTTGCAGTAACAGTTCCTTGCATCGTAACATCACCCGTTCTTTCAAGATGAAACTTAGATGAACTTATTTCTATATTACCATTTGAACCACTTATGTATTGTGAAGATTCACCCATATAGAATCTAGGAGTTTCTAATCTAACCTCACTTCCACTCAATACTGTAGTGCCAGAACTTTGTATTTTTATATTACCAGTAGAACCACTAATAAAATTTGTGTCGTTTCCTAAATAAAATGTAGATGAACTTAGTTCAGCACTTGTACCATCAAATGAGAAATGAGCTCCTGCTGCATCACCGACTAGAACTTGGCCCGTTTGACCTGCTAAAAAGAATCCTTTATTTGTTCCACCTATACCAGTTGGTATAGGGTCTCCAGCAGCTATAAGTTGTCCACTTGAAGTTATTACAAGGTTGTTTGCACTTAAACCAAAAGACTCAACATTAATATCAGCTACTGATGCTGTTACATCAAAACTATCTGATTTTATAGATACTCCAAGAGATGGATCGTAGTGTATATAAGAACCCGCATCACCGATAGCAAATTTAAATTTACCATCAGTATCCTTACCTAAACGAACACCACCAAGTAAACCACCTTTATTAAAAGTAGAACCAGAACCCATAGCAATTAAAGCAAGGTCTCCACTCATAGTAACAGAATTTACACCAACTCCAGCGACTAACTGACCTTCTTCTATTGTCCAACCACCTATGTCACCACTTGTCGCAGATATCTTTCCACCCAAATCCATGTTACTTGCAGTAACATTACCTGTGTGGTCAATTTTAAAAGCACTTGAACTAATAAATAAATCTTCAGACGAATTACCAATTACAACTCCTTCGGTTGTTAATGTAGTATCCCCTATAGCAAAACCACCAAGAGTACCACCCTCTGCAGTTATAGCTCCACTCATACTGACATTACCTTCAGGTGTTAAATGAAAATTACTTGAACTAATTTCTACATTCCCACCACTACCACTAACAAATTGTGATGTACTACCTAAGAAAAATCTAGAGGTTTTAACTACAAAACTTGAACTGTAGTCATTATCAGCATCTATAGTTCTAAATTTAAGAAAACTTTCATTTTCACCAGTTACACCATCATGTATCTCTATTCCAGCACCAGTGTAATTGTCAGGTGAGTTTGGTAATACAGACCCACTCCATATCATAAATCCACCTTGACCACCAACAGATGCACTTGTAAATCCTTCAAATCCTACTGAGCGTACAAAAGCAGAATTGGCACCAGCCATCTCAATACCACTTCCCTGCACATTACCCATAAACATAGATCCACTTAGTAAATTATCATTTCCCTCTAATATTAAAGCTGAACCAGATATGTGTACATTGTCAAGAAAAGTTAGTGTTTCTGAAATATTTCCATTTACATCTAAATACTGAACTAAGAAACTCCAGTTATCTGGCCTTAGTGTATTAGATGGTATTGGTACTTTAAAAGTAAACTCATCTGGAGAAAATCCAGTTGCAACTGCTGGTCTTAGTGATAAATCACTTATAATCCATTCACCAGAGTGTATTCTTATTTGCAGAATAGTATCTATATTTTTAATTCTGTCTAGTTTGAATTTAGGAGTAAATGTATGACTTACTCGACCAAAATCCTTAAATGTATTTATTTGTTCACTATCTTCTATTTGTAGTCCTACTGGTTCTCCAAATTCATTTGTTATTGTATGTCCAAAAGAAGATGCGTGTTGTATTTTTAATTTTGGATCGTTAGCTAAATCAGATCCAGATAAATGAAAGAATATTTTTGCACTACTATATGTGTCATTTTCTATATTATTTTTAACTGCCTTTTTACCTTTAGCGTTAAAACTCAAAGTATAGACAACATCCCTTTTAACTGTAAAAGAGTAATCATCGTCTAAATCAACTCTACCAACTTGATTATATGGTTCATAAGAACCTGATAAATATATACCATCTGCAAGAGACATTGTATAGTTTGCACTTAATTGATTTGCGTTATTATTACCACCAAAAGTGTTCCAATATTTATCTATGTGAGTTTGGTCTATAAAATATCCACTTCTTAAAACACCAGATGGTGATGCGGTATCTACTAATAATTCTGGTGAGGTAACAACAGTATCTAGTAAAACAGGAAAATCACTTAGAGATGTTTCACTAGAACCTAAAACTTTTACTCTAAATATATCACCACTAAAAGTTCTCATATCTTCAACTTTGAAATCTACAAAAGAATCAAATCTATAACTACTTGTAGATGGTACTGACCAATCTATGTAAGAAGCTGTAAAATTAGCTAATATGCCAGATTCATTGTCTCCAATATCAGCGTGTATTTTTGCTGGTGGTAAACCAGTTGGTAAGTTTCTGTCTCTATACTCAATAGAGTATGGTTGAGTCAAAGTCAATTGTGTGTCACTTATGACATTTTCAACTGTGCCTTCAAAATTTGGAAATGTAAATGCATTATAAATAGCATCTCTATTCTCAGGTGTGTCATATTGTGTTCCTTCATACTGAGTCACATCAGCATATTCAAAAGCTGATGCTGATGGTATTTTTATACCAGTGATGTTTATGTTTCCACCAAGCATTTTACTAATAAATTTAGACTCATTTGAAAAAATTGTCATCTGTGGTGGTTCGGGTGATTTTCGTTCTTCTTTTACTCCAAGTTTTTCTAAGATTGCAACTTTTTCTTGTATACCAGTTTTGATTTGATATTTGTTAGCTTGAACTGCTAAATCACCATATGATGTTTGTGAAACATCAAATGTATCTTCTTGTGTATTTATGACATTTGAACTACTTTGATAAGCAGTACCAACTATATCAGCATTTACTATTCCATATATTTGACTACCACTAATGAACCTATTATCTGGTGCATCTAATTTTCTTTGAGGTTTTACAAATTCTGTGGCTGTAATTTTTGGTTTTTTATAAAATAAAATTGGTTGTTCATTAACAACTTTTTCAGTATCAATGTTTATTGTTTTTTTGAATCTTACATTGTATGTTCCTTGAAAATCTTCTAAAAATCTTTGGTATTGTGATTCAATCTCAAAGGGATCTGCACCTGGAATGTCATTATATAACCTTTCAAATATTTCTATTCTATCATCTAATTCACCTAATATTACAAGTTCTGCTTCACCTGGAAGATTTATAGGTGGTGGATATACTTCAACACTTACATATCTATATGGTAACTTGGGAGAAAATATCTCTCCATACTTAACTGGTTGTACATATACTGTATTTCCAACTTTATCTAGTATTTCTATTTTTAATTTTACATTAGGTTTTAAGAATTCAGAACCAAATAGTTTAAATGCTGAACGCCCTTGTACAAAAGTATCAGGTATATCTTGTACTTTGAAAACGGTATTATCTCTATCTTCTAGAAATACCTGTACATCTCTTAGATTTTCTTTGATTCTACGGCGTGGTATAAAGCCCATTAATAGTTCTCCATATACCAATAAATATTAATAATATAAATTATTCAAATAAAGTAGTTAAAAAGTAATTAAAAAGTAGTTATTATATATTTATTTATATGAAAGACGAATTTGTAACTATAAAAATAAGAAAATTATACCGTGATATGATTAAAGAGTATTCAAAAACAAATGGACATAAAATGTACGCACTTATTGAAGAACTTATAAAAGATAAATGTACAAAAAGAATATTATACTCTAATCAAAATTAATCGAACTAAAAGAATTTTCTTTCTTGATTTCCAACAAAGTATCAACTGCATCTCTCATAGAATCTATATGAGATACTATTAATGTGAATTGAAATTGTGATTTTAGGTACTGAAACAAACTATACACAGAATTTAAATTATCAGAATCCATTGTTCCCCAACCTTCATCGATAGCTAAAAAGTTAGTTCGTGGTAGATTAGATACATTAATTAACCCAACACGAATAGCAAGTGATGAAATAAATCGTTCCATACCACTACTCAGTTCTAAAGGCCAAACATTGTCATCATCATATACAATGTAGTTATTAATATTTTTACCATCCATCTCAAACAGCATTTGAAAATCAACTAATTGAGCAAGTATATTATTAACCTCACCCTCAATAGTTGGTAAGGCTTTTGTTATTAATTCATATGGTATACCATCACGTTTTACAGAATCTATATAATATTGGTATGCATGATATTTACCTTCCAACTCTTCAACTTTCTTTATATTGTCGAGTATACCTTTTCTTTTTGTATCAACAACTTTTATCTCACCAAAAATATTATTAATGTTATCATTCAAAGTTTCGTTTTGATTATTAGTATCATCTAATTCAATTTGTTTTTTATACATTTCAGATTCTATCTGTTGATTGTATACTATATCTTTTTCTTGTTCATAATATTTTATAATCTTTTCTTCTATGGAACTTAGCTGATGTAATACATTTTTTCTTTTTTCTTCTAGTAAAACTTTTTTACTATCAAGTTCATTTCTTAAAGATAATACTTTTTGTAATTTATTCATAATATCATCTAAGTCTGATTTTCTTTCTCTAGCATGATATAGATTTTTTATTTGTTCTGAAATGTCATCTAACTTAATCAAGTAATCTTTAACTACATCTTTATCAACTTCTAATTTTTTCTTGGTTTCTCTAGCATCCAAAGTAAAAGGATTACTCATACAATATTCACAATCATCATCCCATTCCAAATCACCGAGTTTTTCTATCTTATCTAATTTAGAACGAACTTCTATTTTCATTTTATCTAAATCAATTTCAAGTTCTTTTTTATGTTTTTCTAAATGTTCTAATTCAACAAAATTCTCTTCAGTTTTTTCATCTTTATGACTTTGTATTTTCATATTCAATTCGGTATTCAATGAGGAGGCTTTCTCAATCCGTACATCAACTTCACCAAGTTCAGTATCAATATCACTTAAAGTAGCGGACAATACATTTTTGTTTTCTTTTAACTTATCTATATCCTCTACTGACTTATCAGTTGGTTTTAATTTTTTAGTCAAAGTTAAAATACTGTTTTCAATTAATTTCTTTTTGGTTTGAATATCTGCTCTTTCTTCTAATAAATTAGTATGAACTTTTTTGAATTGTTTTTTCTGTTCTTTTATTTCAGATAATTCTCTTTCCCAATCATTTTGTTTAAAATTTCTAAGAACCGCTGATACATCTTTTACCTCATGTGATGCAGCTGTCCATAACTTATCAAATATTTCTAAACCCATAAACTGAGCCAAAAGAGTTTTCTTTTCTTTCTGAGTTTTTTCTATAAATACAGAATTTTTTATTTGTGAAGATAATGCTGTCAAAATAAAATCTTCATAAGAACCAATAACTCTTCTGATATTAACATCTGTTGTTCTTCTTTGATCACCATTCATTGATACCTTTTCACCAATGTCATCGATGGTATAGAAATCAACATCTACTTTTACATTACCCTTTCTTTGTTTTTTAGCTACCCTTTCAATATAATATTCCTGACCATCTATTTCAAAATTTACTTTACAGTAAAAATCTTTCTTTTTATTATTAAGAACATTTTCAGCTTTAAATGCTCTACTACAAGTATCAAATAGACAAAAAGACAGAGCATCTAACAAAGATGATTTACCTTGAGCATTTGGAGCAAACATGCCGACTATACCATTTAATTTTGTAAAGTCTACAATATTATCTTCTCCATAACTAAACATATTTGACCATTCAAATGTTTTAAGTTTCCAATTTACATTTCTGTAAACTTCTTCTTCTGGTAAATCTTGATTTAAAGACTCATTGATATTTTTTATCTTTAGTAATGTTTCATCATCTACGATATGATTAGCATTTAGATAATCTACAATTAATTGATACTGAACATCTGTATTATTTATATCTCCAACACTTATAGTTTTGTTTCTAACTCTATCATTATTGTATAGAGAATCAGTTCTTGTAACTGACATCTCTTCTATACCATATTTTTCGTGAACAACTGCTAAAGCCTTTTTTAGTTCTGTTGCGGATGTATTAGATACTCTAACTCTAAGACGAGCTTTTTTCGGCATATCATCAGCATTAGGTAGTATACCATTATCAATGTCTAGTGTGTAATAACCATAGTCATTTGGTATCTCTATATATTTTGATGTTCTTTTAGGGACATCCCATAATAAATAACCATGAGATAATCCTTCACCGTGATTCTGTTGAACTAATGAACCACAATATGATATGGTTTCTTCTTTGTTAAGATGTTGTCTTTTATGAATGTCACCCAATAAAGCCATATCATAACCTTTGAATTGAGTAATCTTTACATCGGATGGTAATCTAAATCCCAAATCAGTTTCACATCTATCCACAGTTCCATGGAATAATACAACTTTTGTATCACCCTCTACATCTTTAGCTTTAATATATTCTTTTTTATCATCCCAAACATCCCATACTACAAAAGAAACATCAGCACATTTATAAACACCAGTATCTTTTAGATAATGTAAATTTGGATGATTTAGATTATTGACTATAGGTGTAAGTACATCGAGACGAGAGCGATTGTTTAGATTACAATCGTGATTACCTGCGATAATAATTGTAGGACAAATATCAGATAGATTTTTGAATAATCTAGAAAGCTGATCGACTAACTCAGGAGACATATCTGTTTTAGAGTGAGCTATATCACCACCGATATAAGCTACTGCATTATTTTTATTTTTTCTTACCTGTTCGTATGTTCTTTCAAAAACTTCTTCGTATTCTCTATGTCTTTTGAGATTACGAATCTGTATGTCTGAAATGTGGTGGATATGTTTTAATTTACGAAATGGTACTTTTACAACTTTCGGTTCAATCAAGTAGTTTCCTTTAACAACCTTTTTACATCAGTTATCAGATTGTTAGGCACAATGATATCCCAAGATGTCTCTTCAGACAAAACACCAGTTTCATAATAAACTGTAGAAGCTTTTAGATTAAACTTCATACTAAGTTTATCACAAACTTTTTTATCACTAATGTGAACTTTCCATTCATCATCGTTAAATTTCCATATGTTTTTTTCTTGTGCCATTCAATTTTATTTTCATTAAATCTGAAAACCTCGTTGTTTGTGTTCTTTTAATTAAATATAATAATTTTTCAAAACCAATCTCATTTGGGTCTTTTTCATTAAATTTCATCATTCTAACATCTATACCATTATTTATGAAATTCTCTGAAATCTTAGCAGCATCATTTATAGCATCTGAATCTAAAGATAAATATATAACTTTTACTTTAGATTCAATTATTTTTTTATTTAGGTTACTCATAACAGTTTTACCAAACAAAGGAATTGCATTTCTTTTAAAAGACATCGCGTCAAACACACCCTCACATAATATAATTGGTTCATCCCAATTCACAAATAAATCAAAACCAATAATATTTTTTGTTGTTGTACAGTTACGATATTTCATTTTACTATTGTAAAAGTCTCTTCCTACAAAAAAATTCAATTTACCATTTTCATCATAACTTGGTATGATAATTCTATTACTATAAAGACCACTGTCACAGTAGCCAATGTTATATTTCAAAATATCGTTATCAGTTATTCCACGTTTGTATAAGTAAGTTAACGCGTGTCGTTTAACAATACCATCACCACCATTCCAAAGTGGTTTAAATTCTGTAGGTAGAGAAAGAGAATCTTCAGTTTTTTTGGTTTTAGTATCTACATAGTAATTATCATCTACTAATTCTCTTAACTCATCAAAATGTTCTTTAGAAGCACCTATCTTCTTTAGTAATTGAAATAATGTACGACCGCCTGAATTAGATACCCAACAATGCCAATTACCATTTTGTATATTAATTTGTAGTTTAGGTTTGTGGTGTGATATAAATGGAGACCAATACATATACTCATTTTGTTTCTTTAGTTTTTTACCATTAGAGTTAAGTACTCTGTTAAGTAAATTGACAACTTTATTCATCTAACAATTCCAATAACTTATCGAATTCTAAAACAGCATATGTCTTAGTTCTGTTTCTTTTAAATATAAGTAAAGGTGTGTGATTACCACTATTTGTTTCAGCTTGTTCTAATGATGACCATATATTTAGTTTCTCTTGGTTTTTACACTCTACACTAAATGGAAATAGCCTTCTAGCAGCTGGAGAAAGAAGAATGTCCTCTCCACTATCTCCCATAGTAATGGAGCGAACATCATCTTCTTCTAATTTATCAAATTTTTCAAGGATTAAATCTCTGACTTTATTCTGTAACCGTTTACCTTTATTCTTAGCTGAACGAGGTTTCATGCTATATATTATTCTTTTCTTTTAGTTTTATAAGACAACCTTATATAATTAGTATGAAAAAATCTCAAATTACATTTTATTTTTTACAACCACTTATGCAGTTCTTTTTGAGCAAATTTTTCCGCTTTCTCTTCCCATTTGTTATCATCGTGTGGATGTAGTCCTTGATAATTTGCCATCGTACCAGCTTGAGTATATTTCTTTATATATTTTTTTACACCCAATCTTTTAGCATCTAAAGCATGTCCTATCTCATGTAATACAGTCATAAGAAATTCTTTTATTGATCTATAAGATGGTCTTAAAGTTATAGTATCTGTTTCTGGTACATATTCACCAAAGTCTTTACCTCTACCCATTTTAATTTTAGATTTCAAACCATATTGTTTTATAATAGTATCTGCTATTTGATTATAGTCAACTCTTTCCAAAAGTAAATAACCAGTTGATTTTTCAATTGATTTTTTTAAAGATTTTTTCTTAGCTTCCCACTCTTCTGGTTTAATAAAACCTGTAGCACCCTTGAGTCCTTTTATGTTGATAGTAGGACTAGCCTCTATCAAATCCTTTAGTTTAATCATGTCTTATGCTTTTTATGTCTTGATAAGATTTACTTTTAGATATCATTCTTCTCACCATCATAGACTGTTTTTCCAAAGTACGAGATAACAATTTTTCTTTTGGTGCATGCTTTTTAAATAATTCAGACAAATCTTCTAGTGAGTCTACTACAGATTGATATACATCCCCTATCGTATCAGACCTTTTTGATACATACCTCTCACTTAATAAATCTTTTAGTTTAATCATCTTGGGATTTTTTCATGTGATGTGTAAGATAGTCTTTTACAGAATTCATATAGTCTGCAGCTTTTGTGATTTTTGCTTCTAACCATTCTGGTAAATCATCGTCTTTATCTATCATCTTAAACACATCGATAGCATCTTGTGCTATCTCCTTTGCATCATACTTTGCCATCTTACCCTCTTTACGATCGTGATGACTCTCTACTTTAAAGGGTGGCCTATCTTTATCGGTATAAACTCTACCTAGTTGTATGTCTTTAATCATATCTGTTAACTTTACCATTTTCTGCAACTCCAATATCTAGCTTTATGTTTTGGTCCTGGATTATCACAATTATGTCTAGCTCTAAATGATTTACGAGCTGCTGGATTAGATTTTCTGATTCGCATCGTTCCGCCTTTAGCATCACCACCTTGACCAAAGTTCACCTTTACAACATTACCCTTTGGATTCTTTACATAAACTTTGAACTTCTTTTGGTCGCCTTGCATAATTTTATTCAATTTAACTTTACGACCTTGATACTCTGCTTCTTCTATTGGTTCTAATTCAAATGTATAACCACAGCTTTCACCTAACCCACTTTCCCAATAAATTTCTTTCACACAGTTGGGCACCATTCTATCACCTTTCTTTTTCATACCTTTTTGTTGATAACCAACCCAACAGGTTCCTCTGGCTTCATCTACTGATTCCATACCAAGATGACTTATCTTTCCCATACCTGATTTACCTCTAAGTCTAATTGGTTTTATCTTTTTTCCACCTTTCATTTTCATAATTCTATCTATCTTAGAACTTTTTTTATTAACACTATATGTCATGTCGTTGAAGTTGGGTGTGCCCTTTATACCAGCTCTACTCAACATAGCATCCAACTCATCCATGTTAGAAGCTGTGTATCCTTTGAATTTGTAAGTTGTTTCGTTAACACCTTCTTTTTTCTTTTTCTTTTTACCTTTAGCTTTATATCCACTTGCAAAAGCAGCTCGTCTTTGAGCATCACTAGCAAATCCTTCTTTAATTCCTTTACCACCCATTTGT
>MDTA01149517.1_pt1 | contig 10579 bp, 8 predicted proteins | sample 811151 | NCBI WGS metagenome assembly MDTA01 (sample SAMN05326648, study PRJNA326480) | marine metagenome | isolation source: seawater | place: Indian Ocean: South | collected 2010 | reverse complement strand
GATTTGAATACCTTAGCAATAGGGCCTAACCTTGCTATAAAAGTCGATAGTGAGTTGTTAGCAAACATGGATGAATGGAATACGAAACACCACACATCATCTGGATTGGTTGATAGAATTGAGAAAGAGGGCGTTTCATTAGATGAAGCGATTATTCAGACATGCGATTTTTTACGTCTTAATCTCGATGGAGAAAGGGCACCTTTGTGTGGAAACTCTATTCACAATGACCGCGCATTTTTAGCGAAAGAAATGCCTGAGGTTCTGAAATTACTCCATTACAGAATTGTGGATGTTTCCAGCATCAAAGAAATTTCAAAGAGATGGTATCCAAACAACCCGAGATACAACAAAAAGGAAGCACATAGAGCTCTTGAAGACATACTAGAATCGATTGAAGAACTGAAGCATTTCAGAAAAACAATATTCAGAGATTAACTCCTTTATGATGCGAGAGGATTTCGGCCAATACCGCTATTGCTATCTCCTCCGGGCTTTCAGCGCCAATCGATAGACCAATAGGACAATTCACTTCATCAAGCTTCTCTTGAGTTATGCCCGCCTCTAGGGCGACTCTAGTGAAAGCACTCCATTTTGCTGTTGAACCAATGACACCTAAACGCCCCTTATACCCGGCAAATAACAATCCAAGCAACCTCTCTTCGTCTTCCTTCCAATCATGGCCTAATAACAGAATATCACTGAATCTGGACAAAGTATTGCTGTCTTCCGCCATCAAAAAATCACGAGGGCATGAATGGTGAGTTTCAACAGCGCCATCTATGGATGCATAATCTGCTCGAGAATCCTGAACAGAATATTTCCAATTTAATGGGATACAGGCTTCTGCGATCGCTTTCGCACAGTGACCTCCACCCATCAGTAGTATGTGTGGCATCGGAATCAAAACCTCCAAGGCGACAGTAACACGGCCGCCACATAGACTATCAAGAGGTTTTACCTCATAGCCCTTAGCCCCCTTATTCAATCCATATGTAACAACCTCACCACACGGTTTCATTGCAGTGGAAAGCATTTCTTTTAGGGCAGAAATAACTTTCATTTCCAATCCTGCACCGCCTACCGTACCGTGAATTTCTAAATCAGTCAGTGCAAGACGAGCTCCTTCTTTACCAGGGACAGAACCAGATGTTGATACAACACTTGCCATCGCAACCTTACGGTTTTGGTTTAGTTGATTCAACACCCAAGATAAGGTAAGTTCAGTCATTGTAACACCTCTAAATCTGCAGGTGTGTCTATGTTCATGTGCTGGCCTGGTGCATTGACCTTAGCAATCTCGATATTATCTCTCAGCGAAGAATTCTTGGATAGTGATAACACCTTACTAACTTCACAAAGCAGCAAAGGATGCCCACTTGGAACAGGAGAGGTATTTTGTTTGCATTCCAAAAGAACAGGGATTGTTCGGGCATCCCATCCACACCTGTCAACGGGAGAAACTAAAACTCTAGATGGAATTCTTCCCAGCTCCTCACCTAATGCCATGATGCCTATTTGCAAGGAACCTGTTCGTCCCTCTTCAGGTGAGGCATTGACTACAATATTTGCCTCAGGACATTCTAGCATAACATCTACTTGTAACTCTCTTCTAGTGACTACTACAATTGGAGAACAACTATTCTCTGCAAGTAATCTGACCATCCTTCCCACCAAAGTCTCGCCATTCCATTCAACCAATGCTTTAGGTTGCCCTAGCCTAGATGATTCACCAGCTGCTAGTATTATCGCAGGTGTCCCTTTACCCAAAGTAATCACAAATCCTTGGTTATTTCTCTACCAATGATCATCTTTTGTACCTGACTACTTCCTTCATAGATTTGCATTACCTTGGCGCCTCGCATTAATCGAGCAACAGGGTATTCTTCTGAATAACCGTAGCCACCAAAAATCTGAACGGCATCTGTTGTCACTTCCATTGCAGTATCTGAAGCAAACCTCTTTGCATGTGCTGCTGACTCAGTGTTTCTTATGCCTGAGTCAAACTCTGATGCGGATTTCCATGTTAGAAGTCTGGATGCTTCTATCTTAGTCTTCATATCTGCAAGCATAAATTGAACTGCTTGATGCTTATGAATTGGCTTTCCAAAAGTCATTCTCTCCCCTGAGTATTGCAGGGCATGCTCATACGCCGCTCTTGACAAACCTGTGGCATGTGCCGCAATATTAGGCCTGCTCATGTCGAAAGCCTTCATTGCATTCATCCAACCACCTGATTCAGAACCGCCACACAAATTATCTGCAGGAACTCTCATATCTTCAAAAGTTAGAGAACGCGTATCGGAACACCTCTGACCCATGTTGTTCTCCTTCTTACCTAAAGTTAGACCAGGAGTATCACCATCAACTATGAATCCTGACATACCACCGTATCCTGCATTGATATCGGTTTTTGCCAATACAAAGAACCAGTCAGCTTTACCTGCACCTGTTATCCACATCTTTGAGCCGTTAATGATGTATTCATCGCCATCTTTCACAGCCTGTGTTTGGCAAGCAGCAACATCTGAACCCGCTCCTGGCTCTGTTACTGCATATGATGCAAGAGCTCCTTCTTCTGCAACCATTCTGAGATACTTGTCTTTCTGTTCATGAGTTGCTCCTGTAATCAGTGGTGCACAAGCAAGTCCCGTAGCATATGCTGCGGTTGCAAATCCAGGATCACCCCACGCTAATTCCTCATTGACAAGGACTTCTTCGATACTTCCTAAGCCTGGTCCACCATATTCCTCTGGAATGTGCAGATTGAGTAAACCCATCTCGTGCGCTGTTCGAATAGCCTCAAGAGGGTATTGAGAATTTAGATCCCAATGCTCAGCATTTGGTCGAACTTCCTCCATTGCAAATTCTCTAGCTAAATCGCGCAACATTTGCTGCATCTCATCTAACTCGAAGCCGACCATGCATAGCCTATGGGGCCATGTAGCATAATAGATGCTATCAAATCCAAGCATTCAGATATCCTTGTCGTTGCAATTCTATCAATATTAGGAATATTACGTAAAATCCAATCAATATTGAGCCTTCATACCTACTGAACCTAAACCCTGACCACATCATTGCTAAGCAAATTGAAGCCCCCAAGATTGTGGCAGGAATAATTAGGTACATTGTCAAATCATATGACGCATCAGTTAGCGAAATCGGTGATACGATTGCAGCTATTCCTATCGATAGAAGTGGGTCGGTGATATTTGAGCCAATCAATGTCCCGATAGCAACTCCTTGGCTCTTACGAACTGCGACCATTGCCACAGTTAATTCTGGTAATGAAGTGCCGAGGCCTGACATTGTTGAGCCAACAATTGCATGAGGGACGTCTAACTTGTAAGCAATGTCGCAAGCATACTTTATCAATTCGTTAGCGGAGTACACAGCAAATGATAGACCAAGTATAACCATCACCATATATGCAGTTCCAGTCCAACTGAAATCTTTAGTTTTGATTTCAGTGACTATTTTTTTCTCATCTTCACGAATCTTTTCTGTATCATTTAATAACCAAACAAGATACAGACAATATATCAAACAAAGGATTAATCCTTCCAGTCTAGATAAGCCACCTCCTTGCCAAAGCAATGCGGTCAGGACAAATAATGAGAGTAGCATTAACAACCCATCTCTTCTCAACCATGCTGGTCTAATTTCTAATGGCTTATACGCAACAACTATTCCCAAAACTAGAGTAATCTGTACTAATACTGAACCGTAGATGTTTCCTACTGCGAGGTCCATGTATGCTGGATCTGAGCCTGAAGATGCTGAGGCCGATGCAGTTACCAAGATTTCAGGCAGGGAGGTACCAATACTTACGATAGTTAAACCGATCACAACCTCGGCAATTCCAGCACGCCTAGCAAGACCTTTTGCACCTTCAACAAAAAAATCAGCAGAGGTAATCAATAAAGCGATTGCAATGATGATTAAAAGCAATAAAATTCCAATATTGGTCCAATCATTTTTCGCAGTGATACTCCCTAAAGTAGCCAGAGTTACGAAAAGAGCGAAAGAAATTAGTAAGGCGTTCCATTGAAGCAACTCCCCAATACCCAGACGATTGGGAGCCTCCGCCATAGCATGGGACACTTGCGACTCCTCTTTGATGCTTACCTTGATTCAGTAAACAAGTTGCAACAAATAAATGCAATCACATTTTGCAATTTCTAGAATATATGGCGAATTGCTTGAAGCACATGGTTAACATCCGGAATGGTATGATTCTCTAAGTGCGGAGCGAACGGAACAGGAGTATCCAATGCCCCAATAACAATCGGGACCGATTCAAGTGAATAGAAGGTCTCCTCAAGTATCCTAGATTGCATTGAATGCCCTATACCACCAAACCACTGACCTTCTTGGAGTATTACGAGTCTACCTGTTTTTCGAACGCTGGCTACACATGTTGCAGCGTCGAATGGTATCAAGGTTCTAACATCTATAATTTCTACTTCAATATCATCCTTGGAAAGTTCATCTGCTGCTAATTTGGCAACGTGGAGCATTGCACCCCACGTTACAAGTGTTACATCTCTGCCACCACGGATTACTGCCGACTTACCGAGCTTGAATTTGGTGTTTGATGAAATCGCTTCTTTGACTGGCTCAGTATTTACATTTTGATTTATATTCTGACCCCATCCGGTCATACCCCCTCTAAGCCCATACAACCCAATGTGTTCTAGGAACAATACTGGGTCGTCCAAATTTGCAGATTCCATAAGCAAATCATAAGCATCCTGAGGAGTCCCTGGAGCAACTACTACCAAACCGGGGTCGTTTGCATACCAAGATTCAATCATATTTGCATGGAAGGGCCCACTGCGAGTTCTTGCTCCGAGAGGTATCCTAACCGTGAGTGGTACGTTAGCACCCCATCTCCACCTCAACATTGCAGCATTATTGATTAGAGCATTATGCGCTAAAGCTGCAAATCCACCAAATTGAATTTCTGCTATCGGCCGCATACCAGAAAGTGCTGCTCCAGTGGCTGAATGGATAATCACTGCCTCGCAAAGAGGCATGTCGAGTAATTTGTCTTGATGGCCATTAGCCTTTAGAGGAATATTCATTCCAAAGGCTCCGGCAACCTCCATATCCTCGCCCATAAACAGAGTAGATTCCCCATAATTTTCAGCGATATCACACATGGCCTGCTGAATTGCCCTTGAATAGGTCCACCCTCCGCTTTGGACATAATTTAGGGATGTTTCACCAATTTGTAATGTTGATTCTTCAACAACATCCACAGTTTTACCAGTTATTCTGTTTAGATGGTCAATGTGAGTATCAGCATCGTGAAGCGAGGTAACACCTTTTGTGATGGTTTGTGGATCTGCCCACTCCATCGCTTCAACTTCCTTTCTAGCATTGTCTAAAAGTTCATTTTCCTCGGTTTCCATTTCTATTATTTCGTCTTCAGAAATCCCAAATGAAAGCATTAGTTTGCGGTGAGTTGGAATAGGATCTTTGGCTTCCCAGTATGACAACAAATCACGATCGACATACCCTGGGGGCGTGCCAGATTGCGAGCCAAGGTAGAGGTCATCGTGGTGGTGCGCATGGCCACAACCTCTCATCGTCTCTACATGAATTAAGGTAGGGCCACCCCCGTTAAGCGAAAATTCTCTTGCACATGCAACGGATGAGTGCCAGGATGCCGGATCTGAGCCATCAATAGTCCACGAAGGCATACCCATAGCAACTCCTTTGTCTGCCCACAATTCTACGTTTGATTGATTCACTGGAGGTGTGTCCAGTGCAATTTGATTATTTTGCAGAATGTAAGTAATTGGTAGACCTCTTGTTGCTGCGAGATTCAATGCCTCCCACCATTCACCTGAAGATGATGATCCCTCACCAATACAGGCAACATGGAACCTATTCAAACCTAATTTAAGGGAAGACAGAGCCATCCCCGTCATCGTTACACTAGCAATTGGTAATGGCGCAGTTGGAGGTAAGACTCCTCTATGGAAACATCCAACGTGTAGGTCTCTTCCACCAGAACCATCTATACCTCCATTCATGATTGAGCCTTTTTTACCCATTTGAGCAGCAATCAAGTCGGTCGGTGTGTCTCCCATTGCCATACACAAACCAATATCTCTAATCATAGGAGCTATGTAATCACCATGATAATCCTCATCAGGACTATTATTTGGGAATCTATTCAATGCTGTTGCAACCGCTACACAGCCTTCCTGCCAAGTAGATCGAAACCCTTTACCACCAAATTTTTCACCATCCGGAGTTTCCATTCCGACCGTAAATATGTCTTTTAGGTGATTATCAAGATTCCTTGTTCTGGTCATCATTCTCTGCCATTCCTTTCGCTGGTCAATTGTGACAGCCATGTAATGAGCAAGCCGTCTCAGGCACAGCTTGATGTCGATTAGAAATCTTTGAGATCTCCTTTCCAGATGAGTGGCTGAGTCTCTTCTAGGGATTACTTCTCCTTTAGTGAGACCCTTCACAGTAGTTCTGCCTGTCAAACCTTGTGAAAGAGCATCTACGAATCGATTTGAGAATTCATGCCATTGTTCGCCATCAAAAGATTGCTCATCACGATGGACGAATTCCCACACTGCGGAGATGAGTTGAAGGTGGCCATCATGTCTCTCTGCTGCAAATCTCAAAATTTCAGATTTAGCAGCTTCAGCTGGAAGTGGATTTGGAAATGTTAGGGGACTTTGTGGGTTCCAATCTTTTCCCCTAATTGGGGGCATCTGCCCTTGTGCCATACTCCTACCCGCTTCTCCGAGAAGGGCTTTTCTTATCAGCCATGCCATTAAATTACTCTTCAGGTTTAATGCGCTTCGACATCTCTGATTCGTAACATTCTGCTAACATCTTCCTGTTACCCAACGTTATTAGTAATCCTGCGAACATCGGTATTGCCAGGATTCCTAATGTAATGCCCCAAGAGTTAGTGGCATCATAAACCGGCCCTATAACCATCGGACCAACAATTGTTCCAGCTGCCCATGCTGTTCCAAACGCTCCAAATGCCAATCCTGCTCCTCCTTTTCCATATACTTGTGAAGTTGCTGTATCAACCATAGGCAACATTGGAACTTGGGCAGCTGATATTGCGAACTGGAATATACCTAAAATCACAATAATGCAATATGCAGCAAGAGCAGAGTCACTTATTGTGTATGCAACATATCCCGCAGCGAGCATAGCTGCTGTGACTATGTACCAGCCAAAAATCATGTATCTTACTGGCCCATTTCTGTCAACAAGAGTTCCCCATATCCAGCCACCCAATCCTTGAGCTACAACCATAACAAGCAAAACTGCTCCAATCCATGCAGCATTTAGCCCAAGGCTTTCCTCAAGATACAATGGCACTCCTGCCTCCAATGCACCAGTTGCTAGTGTAGTCATCATTACCAAAAGTCCGATTCTAAACAAAACTGGGTTTTGGATGAACACTCTTAGAGGAACTGAACCTTGGGCTGGTTCACTACCAACTCCCAATTCTTTGGTCGTGACATAAACCAGTGGAATTATTGCTGCTGTAATTAATGATAGCCCAATAAATGCGTATGGTGGACCGATGGTGTAGGCCACGCCCCCAATTACTGGTCCTAAGAGACCTCCAATTGTTGCCATAGCAATTAGCTTCCCAGAAATTTCTCCGAATTTAGTTGGCCATATAGTACTAGCCGCTGCAAAGCCTGCAGTCAAAATAGCGGCACCTGATGCTCCGTGAATTAATCTTGCAATAGCCAAAATTACGAATCCATCTACGAATGTAACCTCCATTGCAGCCAGGTAAAGTAGAGAAGCAATTGTTAGCGAAAACAACGAGAATAAGATGGTCCTTCCTGCTCCCAATCTATCTGTTAGCCTACCGGTTTTTGGACCAAGTAAGAATAACGGAACAGCCCAAAGAGAGACTAAGAGAGTTGCTTCTGTATTACTTAAATCAAATTCTTGTTTCCATGAAGGAAGGATTGGAACAATAAAGGCATAACCAAGAAAGTCAACAAGAAAAGCAAATGAAAGGGCCCAAAATGCCCATCGCTTATCTCTCTCGTTCATTCTTCTTCCCCATCTTCAGGTAATGATGATAAAACATCACCAAGCATCTCTGTCAAATCTTCAATCCTTGTTCTCAGTGTGAGATCTTGGACATTACCAGGTTTCCCTATATCCCACATTAATTCATGCGCAGTTTCAGTAACAAGCCTCGTGAATTTCAGTACTTCGGGATCGATAACAACCTGTTCCTCATTGGGCAGAATTGTGATGAGTTCTGGTTTCTCATCCAGAATATCATCCATAATCCCCTCTATATCACCTGCAATATCATCAGCTTGGCCTTGAAGAATATCTTCCATTGAGGAACTAATCTTTTTCTTTTTAGTAGTAGAACCCAATTTCTCACTTTTCTTCAACTTTGGTAAATCGGTAATCGGCTTATTATTCTCTTCGCCTTCAATATCAATATCGCTAACTATGGAATTAAGGGCGAGTCTTAACATGTTTGACATTAAATTTGGATCTATTTCATGTTCGATGTCTATTCCTTCTTCTCCCAGTTGCGCTAAAATTTCGTTTATGAAATCAACATTGATTTTTTCAGGAGTTACTATTCCTTTGAGCATAGGCAATGCCCACTTACCGTCACTCATCACCATAGAAACGTCAAACGTTCCGCCTCTTCCACTACCTGCTGCATCAGAAACTTCGGCAGGAGGTGGTACAAACTGCTTCTTGGAATGTTTTTCTAACTGTGAGAGAAGTTTCTTCATATCAACCGGTTTTGATATAACCTCACTAACTCCTGCTCTTGCGGCAGAAATGAGGTATTCCTCAGCCGTATTTCTGGATAGAATTACTATTCGACATTTGAATGCAAACTCCGGATCTGACATGAGCCTTTGAGAAGCATCTATTGCATCCCCTGATTTCCACTCTCCATCGAATAAAACGACCTCGGGCATTGTCGCAAGTGCTGTACCCTCTGCTTGCCTTAGAGTGCCTGCTCTCGTAACTTCATACCCCGCACGCTCCAGAGTAGTAGCGAGAAGTTTACGCCGACCCTCGTTTTCGTCGGCTACGATAAGTTTCGGCACAATTCACTGCCTGACAATAATGAATTTGAAGGTTGACCAAGATATAGCCTTTCTAGCCTTGAATTATATCGTCTGGACTCGATTCAGCCCAACCGATAATACCATCTTTGAGATTATACATTTTTTCTCCATCATAACCTGCATTAATCAATTGCATAATCGCTATTTGAGACCTCATTCCGGAGCGACAATGAACCAAAATATCTCTATCCTTTGGGATTTTTGAAATTGAGGATAATATTTCATCATGGGGACACATGTATTCTGCTAATGATATCCTGGCGACTTCCCATTCATTGTAAGATCTAACATCAATGAAATATGGATTCCAGCCATCTGCAATCTTTTTTTTCGCATCAAGTGATGTGATTTGGCTGAACATTAAGTCATTCTGTGAGGCCTCATCTTTTTGAACATGTCCCCCTGCTAATTTCTCAAAGTTTAGGATTTTCTGTTCTGAATTAAGAACATTGTAAACAAGTAATTTCCCGGTTAAAGGCAGACCAATACCTGTAATTATCTTGATAACCTCGCTTGCTTGTAAACACCCGATCAATCCTGTAATTGCTCCAAAAACACCTGCTTCACTACAAGAAGGAATCAACTCAGTAGGTGGAGGGCTAGGAAATAAGTCTCTGTAAAATGGGCCTCCTTTGTAATTGAAAACAGAGACCTGGCCTTCAAATCTGTAGACTGAACCATACACCCATGGTATGTTCAATTCTCTGCAGGTATCATCAATAAGGTAACGAGTATCCAAGTTATCAGTTCCATCTACGACCAAATGATGTCCCGAAATTATCTCTTGAGCATTATCTTTGCTTAGCCTAATTATGTGAGAAGTTACTGAAATGTTAGGATCCAGGGATTTTATGAACTTCTCCGCTGATTTCGCTTTGAATTTCCCTACTTCAGAGGTCTTGTGGATAGTCTGCCTTTGCAGATTTGAGAGACTGATTTTATCGTCATCTATGATTGTTAATTGGCCAACACCTGCGGCTGCAAGATACTGTATTATTGGACTGCCAAGACCGCCTGCTCCAATGCAGATTATTTTGGATTTAGATATCTTTGATTGACCTTCAACACCAACCTGAGGGAGAAGTATGTGCCTTGAATGGCGCTCAATGTCTACCATCAAGATTCCTCAGTGAACATTATCTTCCAACCAACGCTCACAATCTATTGCTGCTTGACAACCAAGCCCTGCGGCAGTAATTGCTTGTTTGTATCTAGTGTCAACAACATCACCTGCTGCAAACACACCGGGAACACTGGTCATTGTATGCTCACTGTGTAAAAGATAGCCTTCATCATCTGTGTCAAGCTGACCATCAAGGAAGCCGGTTATCGGCTTGTGACCGATAGCAATGAACGCTCCTGTTACTGCGATCTCTTCAGTGGTGCCGTCACGGGGGTCTTCAAGAATAGCTCCGGTTAATCCTGAATCATCTGATAGCCATTGCTTCACT
>MDTA01087310.1_pt1 | contig 10579 bp, 8 predicted proteins | sample 811151 | NCBI WGS metagenome assembly MDTA01 (sample SAMN05326648, study PRJNA326480) | marine metagenome | isolation source: seawater | place: Indian Ocean: South | collected 2010 | reverse complement strand
CTGCTCCGCCACCTAAAGTAGTTAATCCAGTAGTAGTTGCAAAAACATTAACAGCTGTACTCGCAGTTGCGTTAGTAATATCACCTCCATTAACAACAAGATCTCCAGTAAAAGTTGTATTACCAGTTACAGATAAGTCAGTACCGACAGTAGCATTACCAGTAGTAGTAATAGCACCTGAAAATTCAGTTGTAGCTTCGGTAATTGTTAATGTATTCTCATCCCCATTAGCAATCGTTGCTCCATTATTCATAGTAATCGTACCTACTTTACCTGTCATAGTAATCACATCATCTGTTGCATTTCCAAGAGTAACATTACCATTTAATGTTGTCGCTCCAGTTACTGCTAAATCTCCGCCTACAGAAGCATTATCTGAAAATTCAGTTGTAGCTTCGGTAATTGTTAATGTACTATCATCTCCATTAGCAATCGTTGCTCCATTATTCATAGTAATCGTACCTAATTTACCTGTCATAGTAATCACATCATCTGTTGCATTTCCAAGAGTAACATTACCATTTAATGTTGTTGCTCCAGTTACTGCTAAATCTCCATTAACAGTAGTTGCTGAACCACTTGCACCAATTGAAACTGCTCCGCCACCTAAAGTAGTTAATCCAGTAGTAGTTGCAAAAACATTAACAGCTGTACTCGCAGTTGCGTTAGTAATATTACCACTATTCACAATAAGATCTCCAGTCAAAGTTGTATTACCACTTACAGATAATGTATCATCGAATGTTACAGCTTCATCTACATTAAATGTTCCTTTAATAGTAGTCATTGAAGTACTTGCACCAATATCAACAGGTCTAGTACTCTCAGTTGAAATTTTAAGAATTCCTGTTGAATTTGTTATATAAGAATCAGTACCATCATGATATAATTTCATATCACTTCCAGTACCAAAATTTAATTTATGAGTATCAATTATTATTGTATTTCCACTTGTATTAGTTGTAAGTGCTTTACTAGCTTCGGAAGTTCCTAGTGTAGTTATATCTACATAATTTAATTCAGCCGCAGTTGCTGAAACAGTAACACCATTTATTTGTAATATACCTGTAATATCAAATGTACCCTGTGCCTCAGAATTTCCTGTTATAGTTGCATCTGCAAATGATGCATTACTAATTGTACTTGCTGCATTAATTGTAATTTCATTACTTGATTCACTTAATGTTATATTTGAACCTGCAACTAATTTTACAGTATCTGCACCACCTCCATTATCTTCTAATGTAATATCTATTGCTGTTTTTCCAGATGAGTGACTGTTATCGGCATTTGCTGTAAGATCATAATATTTTGTAACTCCAGTAACATAATTATAAATAGTTCCTGCAGTAGTAAGTTTACCAGAACCTGATTCAATAGTAGTGGTAAATGTATCTCCAGTTACTGTTCCATTTAATATTGGTGATACTAATGTTTTATTCGTTAACGTATCTACAGTTGTTTTTCCTACTAATGTATCTGTTACTGTAGGAAGAGTAATCGTAACATCTGTTGTTAATTCTGGCCCGATAAGACGCGCTTTATTTGTACCATTATTAGAATTTTCATAAAAATCAATAAAACCAGATGAAGTAGTACTATTTTTAACCACAAGACCAGCATTGTATACATCTAATGCGTTATGAGTACCAACTCCTGAAAATGTAGGTGTACCAGATATTGTTCCTGATAGTCCTGCTCCGTTAATAACTGGGCTTGTTAATGTTTTATTTGTTAATGTTTGAGAAGCTGTTAAACCAACAAGTGTATCAGTTACATTAGGTAAAGTAATTGTATTATCTTGTGTTTGATTTTCAATTGCTAATGTTGTTTCAAAGTCATTTGAAGTTGGACCTTCAAATACAAGTGGACTTGCACCAGATAAAACAGCACCAGTCATATCAGCTGTACTAGTTACAGTTAATCCACCGCTAATAGTTGATGTACCTTGCAAAGTAGTTGTTCCTTTAATATTAGTATTTCCATTTGATCCATTAACAGTAAAATTATTATTAGTACATGCAATACCACCATTTGCATTAATAATACCTGTCATATTTAATTGTGTAGAATCTATAGTTGAAACATCAAGAGTTCCTCCGATTGTAGCATTAGATGTAACATTTAATCCAGTACCTGTTGCTTTACTTAATGTTAATGTATCAGATATATCTGCAGTACTATTAGCATCTAATGAACCAGATAATGTTGTAGTACCTCCTACTGTAAGACTTCCAAGTGTAGCATTAGCAGAAACGTTTAACCCAGTACCTGTTGCTTTACTTAATGTTAATGTGTCAGATATGTCCGCAGTACTATTAACATCTAATGAATTAGATAATGTTGTAGTACCTCCTACTGTAAAACTTCCTCTAATACTTGTAGAATCAGTATCTACATTAAGTGTTTGAGGAGTTTTACCAATTTTAATTTCATTTGCAGTTGATGTTGTAACACCTTGACCAATTGCAACTGAATTTTGTCCTGTTGCAGATGCACCACTTCCTAATGCAATTGTTTTATTTGTATCATTAGTTAATTTCAAATAATCTACCCATGATCCAGATGCTTTTGATTGTAAATTAAAATATCCGCTATTATTTGTTCCTTCAATATTTAATTTCCATTTATCACTATTATCCGTACCATCACCTCCATATAAACCAATATCTAAATCAGATGAATTATTTGTAACATTGGTTATTTTTAATAAACCTTCTGTATTATCATATCCCATATGAATACCATTTGAATTTCCATATTGAATATATTTATCATTGTTTAAAAAGATATGACCCCAACCTAAAGTAGATGTACCAAGTGTTGGTTCTGCAGTTGCAGTTGATGGCTGGATAGATTGTGATACAGTTACATTAGCAGAAGATGTATCGTCAACTTCTACTGCACCTGCAATAAAAACATTTCTACCTGTAATGCGTAAAGCATGATATTCATTATTAGTATCCATAAGAAGATCATTATTACTTACAGATCCGTTTGTAGTACTATATTGTCCAATAATTAATTGTTTAGTAGTAGAATTACCATGACCAGATACACCTTCTGGTTTTGTCATCACAAAATATTGGTTTTCATATGTACCGTTATTATTATTTCTAAGAACTAATTTACTAATATCTTCATCGCTATGATTATCAATATTTATCACATTTGTTTCAGATTTAATAGTTAAATCCATTTTACTTATAATAGATGCATTACCTGTCGATGAATTACCATTTTGCAATGTAATAGTAGGTGTTGCATTATCTACAGCTAAATCACCATCAACTTTTAAATCACCTTGACTATCTGTTGAAAATGATTTAACTGCTAAATTATCTACACTAATATTTGTAGCAGTTAATGTATCACTAATAGAAGCATTGACTGTTGTCAAATTATCAAAATTTTTAATTGATATATTATCGGTTGTTATTGTACCTTTTACTGTAAGATCACCAGTAAAAGAAGAATTACCGGTAATACTTAAGTTTCCAATTTCCGCAAGATTTGATACGGCAATCGAATCAAAACTGTTATCTGCGGATTCGTCCGCGAATGAAAAATTTGTGTCTGTCATTTTTGTTGTTTATTTTAATATATGTTAATATATTAAAATAATTTATAAATTTAATTTTAAAATTCTTGCAGATGGATCATTAACCTCTTGCCATTTCGGCATCCAGTAATATGGTATAGGTGTAAAACTATAATTTTCTTTAAATACTTTGTAATAGTATAATGATTCTTCTGACATGTAATGGTTTATTTTACATAAATTAGCAATTTGCTGTGATTTTTTAAATTCATTTTCTGTGAAATTTTTTGAAAAGTTACTACGAATCCATTCTTGAATATGCTTAAACCATGGTTTTTTCACTGCACCAACACCATCACTCAATGCTTCTTTTCTTCTCCATAATATATTTTCTGGTAAAAATCCTGAAAATGCTTTTCGTAAATAAAATTTTTCAATTTTATTTGTAGGAGTTCTATAGATTGGATCAAGTTCAAAACAATATTTAATAAATTCTTGGTCAAGAAATGGCACGCGTAATTCCAATCCATGTGCAGATGTGCATCGATCAGCTCGTAAAACATCATAATACTGTAAATCTTGTGTAATTCGTCTAGTTTCTTTATCAAATTCTATTACATTTGGATGATTATGAAAGTAAAGATATCCACCTAATACTTCATCAGCACCTTCCCCTGAAAATATAACAACATCATCAAAATTTTTTTTTATATATTCACATGCCATATACATTGCAGTAGATGCGCGAATCGTTGTAACATCATAAGTTTCGATCGATTTAATAACTTCAGGTATTTTTTTAATTGCATCTTCATATTTAATTATAATTTCATGATGATCTGATCCAATAAATTTTGCAACTTCTCTGGCATATTGTAAATCAGTACTATCTTCAAAACCAATTGTAAATGTATTTATTTTTTGATTAAAATATTTTGCCAATATACTAGCAATAATTGAACTATCCAATCCTCCAGATAATAAACATCCAATTTTTCTATTACTCATTAATCTCAATTCAACAGCTTTTATTAATTTATTTTTAAATTGATCCATATCTATAAAATTATGCAATGACTTTGGAATCGAATAATAAGATGTAAATCCATAATTAAAACGAGTAATCTCCATAATATTACCAGCTTTTAATTGTTGTGTTGTACTAATATCAATATTATTTAACGCTTTTGCTTCAGATGCAAATGCAACATCAAGATTTCTATCAATTTGATAAAAAATAGGTCTTACAGCAATTCGATCAACTACTGCATATATTTTTTCTTTTTTACTATCATATATAATAAATGCAAATACACCATGTAATAACTTTACTGTAGCATGTATACCGAATTTAAAATATAAATGTAATATAACTTCGCAATCGGATTCAGATACCATATCTTTAATATTTTCAGATTTAATCAATTCATTGCTATTGTATATTTCTCCATTACAAATTAAATAGACACCATTTTTTGAAAAAGGTTGCATTCCTCTATCAGAAATATCATTAATTGCAAGTCGATGAAATCCAAATGTTCCAAACTTAAATTGTTTCATTACACTTGAATCAGGTCCTCTATGTTTTAAAGTATTAAATCCATTTATAATAATATCGGTATCAATATGTTTAAATCTATTAAATAACGCGAATATACCACACATTTTTATTTATTAGATTTTATATTTTAAATCAATCTAATAAATAAATGACTTTAGTAAAAATGGATAATCAATTAATAAATGATGACAATTATTATTCATCGCAAGATAATAATACCGATTCTGATCTAAATAATATTTGCTTTGAAGATGATTATTATGTCATACAAAATAATGATTTTATAAAAGAAAATGCATCAAATATTTTAATACATTTGCCAAAAACAGCAGGAACAACACTTGTAACACATTTATATAATTACGAATGGACTCCTTCTACTGGATTTTATTACAGACATATAAATAATAAAGATTATTGCTCGAATGCAAGTGATATATTTTTAGATTGGAAAAATTATACAAATTACAAAATAATTATGATGATTAGAGATCCATTTGATAGAATAATTTCAGAATATAATTTTTTAAAAACACGACGACAATTTATGGATTTATTTGATATTCCACCAACATCATTTGAAGATTATATAAATAATTCTCAAACACATAATTCAATGATTAAATTTTTATTAGGTGAATCATTTTATTCTCATAAAAAAATATCATTACATGAATATAATATCATAAAAAATGGAATATTAAATCTTGATTTCATTATTGGTCGCTCAGAAAAATTTTCTGATAGTCTTGACATTATAAATACATTAACATCTTTTAATGTTCAAAAAAGTGTTCAAAATAAGCGTATATCATTAAATAGAGATGAGATAGATAATTATGATCAATTAAAAGAAAAATTTAAACAAAATAATGTATATGATTATAAATTATATAATCGTTTATTTAAAATATTTAAAGATCAATTAAAAATGGTAAAAAACCCTCAAAAATATAATTATATTGGTGATAAATATGATTATTTTTACCGATTTACTGAAGTTAATAGTCCACTACAAGTATTTTTACTCGATATTGATGATTTTATTAACAAACATGAGAAATCTGTAACACTAATTGATAAATTAGCACGAACAAATACAAATAAAAATGGTAAAAAATTTTGTAAAAATTGGTGTCATATGTTTATAAATAAATTTAAACTATCTGATATAACTATTGATGAAATTGAGCCTTTACGAACATTAAAAGAAATATCGAATAATTTACCAAAATAAATTAAATTTATTATATAATATAATTATATAATAAATGAGTTACAATCAATTATCAAAATCTTATTGTGATCAATATGTATATCCATTTGAAGGATATTGGCATGATATTACTGGAACATGGAATAATACTCCAAGTATTCGACACATAAATAAATGTTCAGTTGAAAGATCAATTGAAGATGGAGTTGGAAGAATTATAAATGACTGTAAATATAATTGTGATGAAAATAAAAAAGAAAAGAAGAAACGTTAAATAATTGCACGTCCTTTACTTTCTTTCCAGTCATTTTCAGGACGATCATGTTGTTCATTTCTATTAATTACAGATTTCAATACATATGAATCTACATTTAATTTTTTCATTTCATGTAATAAACTATTAATATCTTTTGGAAAACATGTACCACCAAATCCTTTTTTTCCATCATGTCCTGGTACATTCGTATGACTTCCTCCAATACGTGTATCATTTGTGGCAAATTTTCTAACAACATCATAATTAATTTCTGCTTTTTCACAATATTCGTAGATTTCATTGCAATATGATATTTTTGTAGCTAAAAATGTATTTCTAAATAATTTAATCATTTCAGCTTCACCAGTTAATACATATGAAATTGTATCATGTTTAATTCTATTATTATATTGAGCAAGTTCTAACATTTTATGAACAGTTTCCATAAATGTTGCATCTTGCAATGTATCCCCTTTTAGACCAAATATCCATTCTGGATTATTGATAAAATCTTCAATATAGTTTTTTTCTGTAAGAAATTCAGGCATGAAATAACAATTAAGTCTTTTTGATGTTCCAGGTGGGACTGTTGATCGAATAACAACTAATTTTTCATCTAAATTAACAAATTTTGAAATATCATTAACTACTGACTCCACTATACCAAGAAAACAACTGCCATCTTCTTTCATTGGAGTAGGTACTGAAATAAATATAATATCAGATTCACATAATTGCTCCAATGTAGTTCCTTCTGGTACACATAATTTTGGATCAATATCATAACATACGATATCAATACCTTCGCATTCTAATTGACGAGTGGCTTTACCTACAAAACCATTTCCAATTATACCAATTTTCATTTTTAGGTATATAAAATAATATTTTAAATAGATATTATTTTATACGATGTATAGTAATTTATTATATATAATTTTTGATTGTTGATAATTTTATAAAAATATCACCCATACCATAATTTAATTCATCAATGTTCATACTATTTCTTTGATTACAAAATGTTTGGTATTCATTTTGTTTAACAATTTTAGAATTTTTATTAAATTTATCTATTGTTTCTTTATTATGTAATATACCAATTATTAATCGACCACTATCTGATAAAAATCCATTTTGAATTTTATTGTTATTACATGTAACACATGTTACTTCATTAATATATTTATTAATATCATTTGTATAATTACATGGATCTTCAATCGTAATTACATCAAATGAATTAAATGTATATTTTGAAAAATTAAAATTAAATCTATATTTTTCAACTTTTGCATATTTAATTAAATCACATAAACATGGTGTACAGCAAACACTTACATAACCTTTTACCATTTCTTTTGTATATAATCTGTTAAGAGAAATTTCATATATTTCCCTATCAGGGCTTATTAATGATCCACTTACAGGACAAAATAATTGGCTATACAATATAAAATCATCGATATTATTTCTAGTTAACATATTATTTATAATATAATACATATAGAGAAATGAACATGAATTTCTATTATTTTCATAATCTTTAAACATATTCATATATTCATTTTTTAAATTTTCATATAATTTATTTTTATCATTTTCATATGATTCTTTTATCTGAAAACTTTTAAATATATTGAGTTTATATATTATAAAAAATAATATTATAATTATAATTATATAATTTATATTAATCTTCATTTATTAATTTATAATAAAAATATTATTTACTTAATTTTTCAATTCTTTTTTTTCGTAATTCTTCTTGTGATAATTTATTCTCAAATAATACATCTTCTTTTTTAAGATGTAATTCTTTGGCACTTTGGCACATATCAAGCCATTGAAAATGTGTTATTTTTTTAATATTATTAAAATTTATTGTGACATCTTTGTATGTTTTTTTACCCATTCTCATAACATAATCACCAGTTGTACATACAATAAATTTATAATATGGGCCAGTTCTTGCACATAATGCATAAAAAGTAGATAATTGTTTCCATGTCACTGCTACTCTAGATTTTTGATCTCTTTTCTTAAATTTTGCTTGAACTGCATAAAATCTACCTTTTTCATCTTCTCCTATTAAATCAATTCCATAATCTTTTTTAGTTAATTGGAGAGTATTTCTAATTTTTTCTGGTAAATCATTTAGCAACCAGACATTTTTTAATTTATATATATGTATTAGATACAATTGAGTAAAATATTCAAATATATCACCTTTGATTTTTTTGTTTCTCAATTTCATATCTTTTAAATTATGTACAGGAGTTTCATAATATGAATTACATATATTTAGTAATTCTTGTTCCATTGAAACTCCCTTTGTAATGTTTTCTGAAATTTTATTAATTAAATGATCTTTTATAAATGACATTCTCAAAATTTTATTATAATATTTATAATAAAATCAATTTTACGTATGATTACTTTTCCAATATTCTGGAATGCATTTAGTACCACCATTATATGGTATAGCATGCTTTTTATCAATCATCAATTCATTTATATTTACATCACCTAGATATACAATTGCAAGAATTCTTCCATATTTTTCATTTTTTATCTCACGTAATTCAACAATTTTATCTAAAATTTGATCTGATAAAAATTTTTGGGCTGATTCTGCTAATTGTTTTTCATAACTATATTTAGATTTTAATTCAGGAGTATCAATTCCATCTAATCGTACAGAAAATCTATATATTGGAGAATTTTTAAAAGGAAGTTTTGATGCAATCGTAATTGTATCTCCATCATATACTTTTATTACTTTTCCATATTTAATTGGTGATGTATAAACAATAGTATCTTTCCATTTGATATTATCTAAATAACTATTTTTATTTCTATTAAAACATTTCCAAAACATTTTTTTAATTTATAATATAAATTAAAAAAATCAATTTTAATTATGAATAAAAATATAATACACCATTTGTACATGGATTTGGTGTAGTTTCTAACATTTTAAAATAATTACCAATATATATTATATTTGAGTTAATATCATCATATAAATACCATTTTATATTATGTCTAAAATAGGTAATATAATGTCCACCACTTATATTACCTATGTGTAATATGATTGAATTAAGATATAAAACACGTTTGCTATTCAATGTTATTTGCTGTGTTGGTGTTATATTTGTTCTTATAATAGAATTATCAATCGGATTTGCTCGCTGAGCCCAAAATACAATATATGGAGAATCCATTACTGTCATATAAGAAAATGTTCTAGAATATTTTATATTTTTTGACGATACTTTATATATAAACTTATTATCTTTTGTTAATTCACCAGAATCAGTAAATTGCTTTAAAAAGTAATAAATTAAATTATTTTTATCTAATTTTCCATTTAATTTAAATGGATCAATAAAAACAATTGGGCTTGCTTTTTTATCATATGTAACACTTGTTTGTATTAATTCTTTTTGCGTAACTTTACTTGTTAAATTATTTGTTGCAAAATTAATTGTACGCGTTTTTGCAATATTATTAATATTAAAAATTGTAAATAGATAACTTAAAAATTCACCTGATTCTTGTTGGCCATGTTTTCCAAAATTAGGCATACCATTTAATTGACATATATTTAACATTGTTCTAAATTTTTGACATGTTTTTATGTCATTTGTAAATCGAATTGATATGGCTAATTTTATAATATATTTTTGAATAATATTTCTAATTTTTTCTTGTGATTTAGTAATATTATAATGTTTAATTTTACTAAAAAACATATGTTTATTTATAAAATTATCAGGTATAGCAAGTAATGAAAATAGTACACAATCAGAATAACAACTCGTACCATCCAAATTTTGCAATCCATGAATCTTATTAATATCAAATACTTTACTATTTAACAATTCAAATACCGTATTCTTTTTACGTAGTTTTGAGCTTGTCATTTAATTAACTACTTTAATATTTTAAATATTATTAAATTTTTTTATCAATAAAACACAAATATGAAAATGTAAT
>MDTA01195343.1_pt1 | contig 10580 bp, 8 predicted proteins | sample 811151 | NCBI WGS metagenome assembly MDTA01 (sample SAMN05326648, study PRJNA326480) | marine metagenome | isolation source: seawater | place: Indian Ocean: South | collected 2010 | reverse complement strand
CGGTCGCGTCGTTCGGCGCGACCGAGCCCGGCGGCGGCGGCGGCGGCGGCGCGGTCTTGTCGAGTCCGAACCGCCGGCGCACGGCACTTTTCGCCCGCTTCCAGTATTCCGTCGACATCAAACCGTTGCTGTTGGCATTATTGCGCAGGTTAGCCCTCGTCTTCTCGACTTTGACCTGCGCTTCTTCGAGATCCTTTTTGCCCTGCTTCGCCTCGGGGTCGTGCCGTTTATTCATCGGATTGGCGTCCACCAACCATTGCCACAACATGCCAATCCCTTTCGTCGTATTCGCGGATGGTGGAACGTTCTTGGCCTGACCGACGGGGGGGGGCGGTACCGTCCGAAGGTCGGGCGCCTCGGCATCGGTGGGCCTATTCTTTTTGAGGTCGCCGATAAAACATTGGAGGTTGGCCGTGTTCCCCAGGAACTTCACGGACACGACCTCGCCGAACAAGATGCTGTCGATCGGCGGGTGCCCCTTCACCTCGACCTCATGTCCGTAGAACCACCTGTCGCCGTTGCCGGCCGGCCCCCGGGCCCCGGTGTAGTAGACCTTCTCGCCGACTTGGAGCCTGCCCGGCAGCGGCGGCGGAATCTCACGGCTGAGCGTGTTGATGTCGCATCTTATGGCGGTCAAGTTGCCCTCGAATTTGACGTGCACGGAGTCGGTGAGAGGGGGGCCAGGCGGCGATACGACTACGCCGTACGCACCGTGTTCGAGCTGAAGGCGTCCTTTGCCACTGGCATTGAGCCGTTTCTGAGCGTTCGGGCTCACCAACCCTAGCTCTTCCTTCGCATTGAGCGCGATCTCCTGGCTCGCCCCGAGGAAGTACACCTTATCGCCCTCTTTGTACCCGCCCGGCAGCGAACCCGTCGCCCGCTTCCTCTTGGCCTTCTCGCTCATCTGGAAATTTTCGTAGACCATGTGCGAGTACGCGACCTCCTCGGGCTTGCTTGCACTGAGGTTGTCGATGTGGCAGTGGACGCTGACGTTCTCATTGCCGTCCTCGAACGTCACGACCACGGCCTTACCGAAGAAGTGATTGTTACTATCCGTGGGCCCCTTCACCGTGCCCTCCTTGCCGAATTCGACCCTGTTGCCAGTATTCGGGAATTTGTAGCGCCGCGAACCGACGAAGTAGACCTCCTGGCCGACCTTGTACCCATGCGGCAGCTGCGGCGGCTCCGTGCGGCTGAGCCTGGTGAGAGGGATGTTGATGATCAAGGGCTTGCGCTCACGGGCGGCGCGTGCGCCGGCGGGCTCGCCCTTCTTGGCATTTCTCGAGAACTTGACGTCAAGTGTGGGGCCTACCGAGCCCCCTTCCACCTCGCCCTCCATACCGAACTGGAGCACATTCCCGCCCTCCAACTCCCGGCTCCACCCGGCGTAGTACACCTTATCGCCGGGAGCGTACCCGCCTTCGAGCCGTCCCCTCGGGCGCGCCCTCGCCTCCTTCTCCATCGTACTCTCGGCATCCTTGAATTTGGCGATCAACGTGTCGTAATCCTCGTCGCTCATCGTGGCCACGGTGTACGTGCTCTGGTTGCGCCGAGTATTATCACCGAGCACCGCTTTTAGTTTCAAGAGGTTCGAGCGCAACAAAACATTCATATTCATTAACATATAGTGTAATCTCAACTTCTGCAACTGCGTCTCCGACCGCCCGCTGCCCGCCGGCGCCTTGCGCGAGGAATTGCCGCGCTGGCGCGCCTGGATCATCGTCGCGGCCTCTATCGCGCGCGCTCGCCGCTCCACGCCGCGATAGAGGCCGCGATCCCCCTCCCTGGCCTTCCCGAAGCTGACCCACTCGCGCCGCGCGTCGTCGGGCAGCGTCTGCGCGAACGTGGTGTCGCTGAAGTTGGCGCGAAACGGTGCCGAACCGGCCCCGTCGACGCCGCCTATCTGCCTCATACTATTATCTTGTCTGGAACCTCCTCCTTTCTGTTTCATAACATAATCATCATTCTTTGTATCTTTATACTTGTTAGTATTGTTTAATATAGTTATTTTAGAGCGTTTGTTATGGATACTCTTATTTGCTAAATGCCTTTTTTTTTTATTGTTTTTAGTGTTATCTGAAATCTTACCTTTTTTTCTTTTATAATTGTTACTTTTACTTTCTTTTCTTTTCTTAAGTAACCTTCTAATTTTCCCTTTTGACAATTTCATATATATATATATATACGAAATTATAATTATAATTATAATTTAATATATATATATATGTCGATTAATGACGCCCCTGTATTACTATTCAGTAATGATGCAAAAAAGGAAAATTTTCACGTCGCCGGCGTCATCAGTGACCTTGAGGAAGAATCTAATATATTAGTATTTAAATATGATAGAAATCCTAATCTTAATTACAAACTAGCAGAAGAAATAATACAAGAAAATAGCTTTAGTATGGAATATCTTAAAAATACAAATGTTTTATATTTTGATGGTAAACAATATACATTAGACTTTAACGAAAAATATCCTATTAAAATAAATTACTTAGACGGCTCAGAATCAACCGATGGAGGATCTGATGGTCCATTGTTATCGGTGGTTAATGGATATCGACGCGACACTACCGTCGGGTTCTTTCGCCCGCCGAACAGAGTAATTTTTAAGATCCTAGACGATAATGATACGTTGGGGATAATCGGCGACCCGGGCAAAGGCTACGATTGGTCGAGTGCCACGCGCGCTCTGTTAGCCGTCGCGCCGACGCCGACGGATCGGTCGGCGGACCAGATATCAAAGGATGGGGTTGTGGAAAATCCTGATGCGACAGAGCAAAAAAATAATATTTATGTGTATAAACGAAGACAATTGGAAATAAGACATAGATCTGCCAATAATGATATATTAACTTTAGTGGTACCATTTAAATCTAATAAATATCATAAACTTACTTTTATACCTGAAAACACTGAGACCAATGAAGAGAGTTATCTCGAATCCGAACTCATGAATACAGAGGCTAATCCTGAACTTCCTATTAATGGTTCTGAATTTGAAAACACTATAGCAACTAACGGTTTAAATTTAATGGATATAATACCTAAAAGTGATTACTATTACTATGACAAGGCTAATGGTGAAAAGGTGATATTTTTTAATGAACGAACTATAGATGAAGAAAAGGCACCAGAACTTTTTGATGGAACTTTAAGAGGTGAACAACAAATTGTATCACAACAATCCGCAACTAATCAAAAAAGTTTTGACTGGAATTCTAGTAGGTATACCGATGAAGGCAATGAAAGACTACAATTATTTAACAATTTTTATCCAGGCAACACTGAAACAATATACGATACAATAACGGTGAGCACGGCTGATCCACCATATTTAGGCCCCTGGTATCTCAGCGCTGATATAGGAGATATGGTTACCGTGTTGGATCGCGGCGCCGACAGCCGCGTGAAATACGTTTCTTCTGGAACGTATTACAATGATTACTACATTACTGCCTTCATAGTAAATACTATAGACTATAATATGAATCGGGAAACTGAGGCAGATACTGCACGCGTGAACGCAGGTGAACTTCCAGAAACCTATTTTGATTGTCAGCCTGTAGGTGCAAGTGATGAAAAAATTTTAAATGGAATATACAAAGATAAATATATAAATTTGGACGAAACGATTAACAAAAAAGCTAACAACATTTTTAGTAACATTGGAAGTTTTTTTACAAGTGCTACGTCATCGATACCTGGTTTAGGTAGATATATAAACCCAAAACGTAAACGCAAACGCAAACGACGACGTAGAAGGTCTGATGCCGTGTCTTCTGGATTTACAGGAAAATTAACAGGTAGAAATGATTCTAACGTATCGAAAAGATCTAAAACAAATCTAGTAGGAGCTAAGACAGGATTTACAAGTAAAAGAATAAATAGTTATTCGTTACGTGAAGGAATTAATGAAGAACCTAGCAAAATACTGGGTTACGAAGAGAGTGATAATATTGCTTTATTTAAAGGTAATAATCTATCACACATAGACCACAGCGTACCACAGAACACGAGTGATTATTATTTTGATGATGAAATTAAAAGACTTAATATGAATGTAAACAATAAAGAAGATTTTACATCAAAAAATCGCAATTTTAAAGAGGGTCTGGGTGATAATTTTAACAAATGGATTAAAGCTGATTGTGACAATTTCAGTCAAGTTCCCGTGTATCAACTTGAAAAGTCGGCCGACGCGACTGGCAGAGTGGTTGACGAGCGACATCCTTTGGCACGAGCATATTACAACGGCATCACTGACGAAGAGTTCAGAGAACAACTTGACGTCAACCCCGGCGTCTATGGCCCCAACACCGCGACAAAAATACGTAAGAGCGCTATTTCTACACGTAAAATGTGCTTAAAAGAGCCTAGATGTAGAATTAAAAAAGAGACGCGAGAAGACCGAAAAGGGTTTTATAAACTATATACAAAAGCCGGTTTTGCGTTTGAATATATTGATGTGAGTGGGACTGATCTGGAGGATGAGAATCTCAAAGATGATCCTACCTATTTAGACATGTATGATGTAGGATGGACAAGTAATCCACAAGTAGATAAGATATTTAGATGCGAGGAAAAAATACTAAATCCAATTTCAAGGCTATATTTAGCAATTAGAAACTACATTAGAATTACACTTAGAACAATATATATTTCACGTGTACCGACTATTATAGGTTTAACAATTGGATTTGCGATAGTTATTTCATTTAATGTTTTATTAAATAAAATACTAGATAAGAAAAAACCGAAAAAAAATAGAGACACCTCCTTAAATGGAAGTATATAACTCATTAGAACTAGACGAAGTAGCATATCTAGGTTGCGATATGTTATTTTGTTTAGATATAGGTAACATAGTCTGTACGACTTCTTCTTCTAAACTTTTGTAGTTATTCTTGGTTATATTTTTAACAACAGGTTTTGTTTCTTTTGGTATCATTTTTGTGTTACTTGGAACGACGCTTTGATTAGAGTTACCATTTTGAAATATAATATATAAAAATATGACTAATAATATACCTATTACACTATTAAATTTTAGAAAAAACACTAATAGTAAAACAAGTGCTACAAACATACCCTGAAACGACATTATAACATCTTGTATACCAGAAGGCATAGACTGATTCATCGACATTACGATTAAAACAAATAAAAACATTCCTAATAAAAGTTCATTATTGTTGTACTTTTTATTTAAAATTTTCATATAAATATTATAAATATTATATTTTCAAAATTGAAATAAAATATAATATTAGCTGATATAGCAATGGCAAATACGTATTTAGGCAATAAAGGATATTCTATTTATAAAAATTCAATATCTATAAAAGAACAAAATTATATTAAAAGCGAATTGTCGGTTAAACCATATGTCCCTAAATCTTCCATAAATACAGCAATAGAATTTCCTGTTTATCGTGAATCAGATCAAAAATTATATGTTCCGCGTTTTTTTGGAGAAACCCTATACGGTAAACCTAACCTTGTTAAAATTAAACCTGGTTTGGATATATCATTGAATTTCACCGGGAAACTTATGGAATTCCAAACACCTATAATTGACTCGTACTTAAATAAAGCCTACTCAACTGGTGGCGGATTACTTGAAGTAGGATGTGGGTGTGGAAAAACTGTTATGGCATTATACATTATTTCCGCTCTTAAAAAGAAAACTCTTGTAATGGTCCATAAAGAATTCCTATTAGAACAATGGGTAGAACGGATTAACCAATTTTTACCAAATGCAAAAATTGGAAGAATGCAAGGACAAATTGTCGATACCGACGATAAAGACGTCGTAATTGGAATGATTCAATCTTTGTCTAAAAAAACATATCCACAGTCTATTTTAGATGAGTTCGGCTTAACTATTATAGATGAAACGCATCATATAGCAGCAGAAGTTTTTAGCAATTCCTTATTCCAAATTGTAACCCCTTACATGTTAGGATTATCGGCCACTATGAACAGAAAAGACGGTTTATCTAAAGTATTCAAAATGTTTCTGGGCGACGTTGCATACAAATATAAGAGAGAAAATACGGACTGTGTATACGTTAAAGGTCTGCATTATAATACTAGCGACGACGAGTTTAACGAAACTTTATACAATTTCAAAGGGCAAACACATTATGCATTAATGATTAAGAAAATATGCGAATATAATCCAAGAACAGAATTTATTTTATCTACATTGAAAGAAACTGTTGATGATCCGGTTAATAAACAAATTATGATTTTAGCTCATAACAAAAATCTACTTAGTTATTTGTACAATGCTATACAACATAGAAATATGGATACGGTAGGTTATTATATAGGCGGTATGAAGCAAAAAGATCTTAAAGAAACGGAATCCAAAAGAATAATACTTGCAACATACGCGATGGCAGAAGAAGCCTTAGATATTAAGACGCTCTCTGCTTTGATAATGGCAACCCCTAAAACCGATGTTACACAGGCGGTGGGTAGAATATTAAGAGAAAAACATGAAAATCCGTTAGTTATTGATATTATAGACACTCATGATGTATTCAAAAAGCAATGGAAAAAACGTCTAACCTTTTATAAGAAAAACAACTATAGTATAGAAGAGGTATCGAATGGTAATACGATTACAATTAAACCTGTTTTACAAAAAGGCAAATGTTTAATTACACAAGTTCTTTAATTGGAACCCAACCCCTAAGAGTTTGATTATATTCACATAGAATTTTGGCTTCTTTTTTTATAATATATTTGTCTAAACTTATATCCTCAAATTCCTCTTCACTATCGCTTTCCTCTATTTTATCTAAGTCGTTATTTTCTTTGATATTTCTAAATACATTATTCATCATTATACTAGTTTTGTATGAATCTATGTATGCTATTCCGTAATATTCTTCTTTCGAATTCGAATTCGAATTGTTTTCAACATACAGTTCATATATATCAGATTTAATTTGCGGTCTCGCTATAAATATCATTTTTTTGTTTTTATTTATGTAGTTAACATTCACCGTTTCGCCCGACAAAGCTCGCATTTGGACACAATAAACATTATATTTAGCATTCCACATCATTTTCTCAAATTTATCTTTGTTAGTATGCATTATAGGTAAGAAAAACGTCATTTGATTTTTAATGTAAACTGTATTGCATATATCATTTTTAAAAATTTCATTAAATAGTTCTAATTTATCTATAAAATTTACATTATCTATTTTTTTACCTTTATAGTAAAGAATATTCTCGATTATAAAATTTCTACATTTATTAGGATTTATTTGTATTGTTCCATAAAAAATTGTACCATATGATAACTCCGAATTAAAACTACATAATTCTGGCCACTTGCACAAATTGTATACCGATAAATTTCGAATATTTATCTCCATCGTTAAACATACATTCTTATCTCCTACATATGTAAACCACGCCAAATACTTTTTCCCATATGGAATAGCAGTATAAAATTCACTTGGAGCTTCCTTATGTGTAATATATTCATAAGGAAGTTCTATTTCAGGTAAAGATCGCAACGTTTGCTTGTTGATCATGCTTTAGTATAGTAAGATGTTTTTATACTACTTCTAAAACATTCAATAATTTATCATAATACTCCATGGATATTTCGCAACCCTTAAATCTCCTGTTAAGATTTTTACAAGCCAACGCGGTTGTTCCGGCCCCTAAAAAGGTGTCCAAAACCAAATCTCCTTCGTTAGAATGTTTTTTAATCAACTCTTCGAATAGCAACAAGCTCTTTTGTGTAGGATGGAATCGAGCCTTACCTCCTTGTAAAGGAAACTGATAAACCGCATTGTCATACTCGCTGTTAAATGTAGGTTTACCGCCTTTAACTCCCAATAACGCCACCTCTCTGCAATTAGTTAAGTAGTTAGTTTTTGAATTTAAAGGCTGAGGATTAGTTTTGATCCATTCTATGAACCTAAGTTGTTTAAATTTATGTTTTTCCATTATATCTTTAAGTGTGGTGATTTTCCAAATATCAATAAAAACAATTAATGTACCTCCTTTTCTAAGTTTATTATAATACAAGGCGATATATTTATCTAATTCGTCTAATGTAAATTCCTTATCCCATTCGCCATAATCTGTTTTAACAGCATATTTTTTCCCATAAATGGAACCATACTTCATATAATTAGTTTTTTTGGCGTCGTCTTCAATTCCGTTAGCTGCCTTATATTGCTCCCATTCGGCCTCAGTTTTATCATAAACAATATTTTCTTCTTCATTTTTTTTCACCTTCTTATACAATGTATCCATGCCTGATTCCCTTGAAATAATGTAGGGCGGATCTGTCAATACCAAATCAACCGAACCATCAGCAACATTTTTAAGGTACTCAAAACCGCATACGTTTTGTAGGTCTATTTCACTCATTGTTATTGTAGGTAATTATATAATTAAGTTAATTTCAAGTTATTTAATTTCTTTAAGTTACTTTGAAATATATTTAAAATTAAGAAATGTCTATCCCTATGCAAATATGTAGGTAGGTAAAAAACCCAGTATTCCCTTAGATAATCAATCTTATAATTAAGAAAAATTAAGAAATTCTATTAAGTCAGTCTCATGTGAATTTTCATGTTTTTATAATTGAAAGTAAAAATTTTCATTTTGGACAAAAATATTTGTCCATTTTGGGATTTTCCTGAAAAGGATTGGCAAAAATTTTGGAATTTTCACCTCAGAGCATAATGCTCTGTTTTTGATTTTTTACTTAATTTTTTTGTTACCATAAATTTTTTTTATAAAAAAATATAATATAAGGACATTTTATGGATGGATAACAATTGGATAACAATGGATAACACAAAAAACCCCAAAAAATATTCATGCGTTGCTTGCACCTTTTTCAGTGATAATCTAAAAGATTATAATCGCCATTGTAAGACGCTAAAACACGCTCAGTCACAACTGGATAACAAAAAACCCCAAAAAACCCCAAAAAACCCCAAAATTCTTTTTAGGTGTGAATATTGTGAAAAAGGTTATAAATATCGATCCGGTTTATCGAAACATTTAACAAAATGTAAGGAATATATTGAGACGCTAACAACCGAAAAAGGACCGAAAGAAAAGGACGACATGTTGATGGAAATGTTAGATAAGAATAAAGAATTGCAGAACATAATAGTAGAGCAAAATAAACAGATTTCTGAATTAATTCCTAAGATAGGTAATACAACCAATAATAACACCTTTAATTTAAATGTATTTTTAAATGAGGAGTGCAAAGATGCTATAAATTGGACGGAATTTATAAATTCAATAGAGTTGGAATTAAGTAATTTGAATGAATTGACAAATACAAATATAACAAAGAGCATAACAAATGCCGTTTGTAATAAAATAAATGAATTAGGTGTATATAAAAGACCTATACATTGTTTAGATCAGAAGAGGCGTAAATTGTGCATAAAGAATGAGGAGGAGTGGGAAAAGGATGACGATAAAATAAATACTCTTATAGATAAGAGTGATAAGGAGTTGCAACATAAGTATGTTGTTTTGATAAATAAATGGGAAGAGGAGCATCCAGGCTGGGAGAATGACGACAAACTAGTAGAGGAGTATATGTATATGTCGAGTAAGGTTTATGAGAACATAGACAATAAACAAAAATTGGATTTATTGAAGGATATAATGATACCTAAACAATAGGGGTAGTATCACTGGGTGCAGAATTTTTAAGAGAGATATTTTTAATGTAATCTTTGAGTTCATTTTTCATATTATCTGATTCGCTTACAATAGGTGTTACGGGTTCTTGTTGCGTGTTGATAACATCGAACATATCCGAATACTTTTCGTCATTAGTAGTTACTAAATCCTTTACTTTAGGGACAGTTAAATTATTTTTAAAGAAAAGATATAGGTTATGACATAAGAATATAAATATAAAAGAAAGAATAGCAGTTTTTATAATTTTCATAAATATAGTGAATATTAGTTAATATAAGATATTAACTTATTAATTTCCTCTTTAACGGAATGATTGTTAGCATCGTTTTCGTTAGTTACAAAATAGTGGTCTTTAACACATTTATCAGATGTCAATATTACTAATGATACTATTGCTTTAGGAGAGGATTTAATGGTATACTCTGTATATTTAAAAAAGCGGTGTTTGCATGGTATTTGGAAGACCTTTTCTTTGGTTATTTTAGTATTGTCGCATATTAAGTTGTATTCGTCTATATAATTGTAGTGTATTTTGCTGGATGAATCATCTATGTAATTGATTCTGTTGATGTTTGTATTTTCTACTGTAAATATGCCTTCGATTGAATAAATTTTGTTGTAGGTGTTTACTTTTATAGAAAGTTCGTCATTATTGACTACATTATCAATAATTAAATTTTCCAAATACATTTTCATTAATTATTTATAATAATAATAAACTATTTAAACCATTATTACATTTGTTTAGTAATGGTTAAACTTTTGATAATAGATAAACTAGGTAGTATAGGTGAACTGAATATCAAAAATTTATTAAGAGAGGACTTGTATAAGAAATGTAATTACCGCAAATCTGCTGG
>MDTA01041035.1_pt1 | contig 10581 bp, 5 predicted proteins | sample 811151 | NCBI WGS metagenome assembly MDTA01 (sample SAMN05326648, study PRJNA326480) | marine metagenome | isolation source: seawater | place: Indian Ocean: South | collected 2010 | reverse complement strand
CTGTTTCTGGGTCGTAACCTAAATAGCTTCTTATAGCACCAGCAGACATGTACGGCTGTGTAAATTCTTTAAAAGGTAAACTATCATAAATTTCTTGGTTTACTTTATAGTGACTTCCTAATTTCAAACTTCCAGGATTTTGACCTCTATATACACCAGCATATGTACTAGTTGGTGCTCCAGAACCACCTAGTTCTGTATTGCCTGTAATGCTTGGGTCATAGCCACTATAATCTTCAGAGTCTGATTTGTAATCAGAAGTATCTGTTCTTGGGTCATATGAATCTTGTGCGTCTTTATGAGCTCGATTCATACTGTCTTTAGCCATTGCAAATTGAGTAGGACTACCTGGCATGAACCCTAAAGACATTAATTGATATGTCATAGCGTCAGTCAATCCAGCAGCGGTCTCATCAAAATATATAATGCCATCAGCACTTCTTTGAGTTTCTATACCAGCCCTTCTTAATACTCCCATGAAACCAGTCAAAGCACCTGAAGCACTTTCCATATTTTGAGTATCATTACTTCCATATCCACCTTTACTATTTAAGAAACTATCTAAAGCAGTACCTACTCCAACAATATTTCTATAATGTGCTGTTCTACTTCCAGGACCTTCTGCGTCTCCTATTGATTTGAGATATTGGTCCATAAAGCCAGTACCGCCCACAATCTCTTGATTGTCGGTTGTAAAGTCTAATATTTTTTGATAAGTGTTAACTTTAGCTAATTCAGTTAAAGTCTTAGTAAGTTCTGTTCTAAATCCAGACAAGTCCATGTCATTTAGGTCACCCATTTTGTCGAATATCGCAGTTATTGGTGCATTCATATCACCAAAAAGATTTTTAACAATACCTAGTTCTTCTTGAAGTTTTGGTGCATTAGCTACAAACTCTGCATTAGCTTTTTCATAATTAATCATTGCTTGAACAACTCCTTCCTGCGCAGCAAATATAGCACCATAAGCTATTGTTAATTCTGGTTGATAGTTTTGCAAAGCATTGAAAGCTTCTTGTTCTCTTATTCTTGCTTGGTCTATTGCAGTGTCATAAGCTAAAGCTTGTTCTGTAGCTTGGTCAAAAGCCTCTTGAGCTAAAGCAGCTTCAACAAAAAATAGTTCTTTTTCTTCAGGAGTTTTAAACTCTCCTTTTAAGTCTCTTAAAGTATCTTTCTCAGCTTGTAATGTTAAATTGTCAATAACACCTAAATCAAGCATTCTTTCATATTCAGCAACTTTTCTTTCCTGCTCGTTTATAGCAATTTGTTCAGCTGCTGTAAAATCTCCAGCAAGTTTACGCTTAGTTTCATTAATACTTATTTCCTGTCTGAGTAAATCAGCTTTTTCTGTAAGAGTTATATTGCCCTCAATACCTTCTCTTTCAAGCTTAATTCGTTCTTTTACAGCATTTTTATATTCTTCCTCAAGTGAATTTCTTTGCATTAACTTAATGTTGTAAGCTTGCATAGCTTTATCTACAGCTAGGTCAGCACTTACTTGTGCTCGTTTAGCGCTTGTCAAACCAGTTGTTATATCAAAAGCTTTTTGAACATTATCAATAGTATCTGTTAATTCTGATTGTATGACACCTGCAACATTAATCATAAATTCTTCTGCACCATCGCCAAGTCCTTGGCTTATAAGTGCTCCCATAGCTGCACCAGTATTTACAAAATAACCGCTTTGCATTAAAGCATCTACAACTTCATCTAAGCCTGCTTCTATATTTCCTTGAACTACAGAAGTATCTAAATCGAAAGCTTCTGAAAGAGATATTATTTCTCCATCAACACCTACTACCATACCTCTTACTAAATCAATACCATATTGTTCCATTTCTAAGGAAGGAGATTTGATACCATATTTTGTTTTAAATTCTTCAACAGCAAAATCCATAGATGCGATAAATGCTGCAGCTAATTCACCAGAGCTGTTAGAAATACCTTCTACTAAACCATCTGCCATAAAACCACCTAGCATAATAGATTGCTGTCTAGTTTCTTCAACCATGTTGCCACCTAATACTTCATCTACGTATGAGCTGCCACCGGTTCTTATAAGTTGCTGTTCTAAAGCCATTGCTGTGGCTGGATTAGCCATCAAGGCTTGTCCTATTCCTAATGCACCACCCATAACTCCTAATGAAGCTAATTCATCTGCTACAAGTCCATATCCAGAATTCATAAATTGTCTTACTATCTTTTCTAACTGATTTTGTGCATTTGCTTTTTCAGCAGCATCAAGTAAAGCTTGTAAAGGGTTGAAATCTTTATTTTCTTCAGGCAATGGAGATGTTAAGTCAACCATTGACTTTCTAGCTTGTTTAAAAGCTTCATCAATTTTTTGTGCAAGTCTTAGTAAGTTTTGTTCTGTAATACCTAATTCGTCCATAACTGCTTTATTAGCAGCATCAGTCGTTTCAATAAACTCTGAGTAAGCATCTTGATATAATCTCATTAATTTGGTATAACTATTTCCTGCTTTGTTTAACTCTTTTTGAGTTACTACACCAGCAGCTATAAAGTCTTCCAGTCTTCCTTTTAGAAACTTCTTCGTAGCTTCAGCTAATGGGGAACCTTCTTTAAGTTGACTAAATCCAGATTTTTCTAAAATATTTTCTCCAGTTAAACCACTAGTAGCAGTAATAAATGAAGATACATCAACAACTAACTCTGCAAATTCTTGGTCTGTTAGTTTGTTAATTCTTCTAACTTGTTGTAAACCATCAATAATAGGTTCTAATGCGTCAGCTTTCAGCACTCTATCTGCATCGATACCCATAGCATCGCCAAAGTTGACTATGTCACTTACGATTTCTTGCATAGCATTAAGTTCTAATCCTTCAGGGTCAAAACCTAAAACATCTTTTACAAAATCTACACCAGTTGCTTTACCACCTTTTCTTTCTACTCCCTCTTTAAAATCTTGCATAAGCTGTGTTATGATATCTCCTGATTTACCCTCAAAGAAACCACTAGGTGTTAAATCTCCCTCAAAACCTGCTGCACCATCTGCAAATAATAAACTATTTACAATATCATTTATAGTTGGAAGTTGACCTGCATTTGCTCTAATTGCTTCAGGGTCAAGCATTGAAATAATAGCTTCTCCAACAGCACCACCCATTTGTTGCATTATGATATCTTCTGATGTTTTTCTAAGACCAGCTGACATTTTGACTAATCTTTCAATATAGGTACCAGAGAATACTCCATCATCTCCTTTACCAAAATTAGCAATCATTATATCTTGTATAAATGAAGCTCCAATGTCTTGAGCCATTTGCTCTCTTTGTTTTTTAAGATTTTTTTCTAATTCTTCAACTTGAGGCTCTAGAATTTCTGCTACACCTTTATCTGTAGTTTCATTAAGTAATTTTTGAGCTTTTTGTAATTTTTCGGTATTTACTGTAAGCTCTTGTGTTCTTTCAGCTAAATTAGCCATAGCATTAGAGAATTCCATTACTCCTCTTTTTTGCTCACCAATTTTTTCAAATATTTTAAAAGCTATTATTAAAGGTGCAGCCATTGCAATCATTTTTAGAAAAGCTTTAGCAATACCTTTTACAACAGTTGCAAACTTACCAGCATTTTGTTCTAACTGGTCAAAAGCCATTGCTAATTCTCCACCTTCTAAATTACCTGCTTCTAAAGCTGCTCTTGATGCATTTAATTGTTTAGTTAATTCTTCAGAACTTCTTAACATACCTGTTAAGTTCATGTTTATGCCTCTTTTACCAAATATATTTTTTGCGTCAAATTGCTTTAAGTCAAGCAATCCTTCTTTGGCTAAAGCTTCTCTCAATGTTGCTTGAGCTATCTTAGTTGGACTTGTTTTTAGAGCAGGACCAATACGCAAACCAGTTCTTCCACCTAGTTGTTGTAGAAACGCTTGTCTTTTTAAGTTTTCTTCTAATGCTTTTTCAACAACACTTTGATTTGCACCTGCTCTTAACAACTCTGGAGGTGCAGGGATTTCACCAGTTGGGTCAAAGACTCCACCAGGCAAACCTTTTGGTAATAATTTTGCGCCTCTTTTAAGTAATGCTTCTTCTGCTTTAAGTCTTAATAGTGATGTACCTCTTGATATTCTACTTAAAGGATTTACTCCTATACTTCTACCACCAGTTCTTGCCATACCTCTCATAAACATAGGAACAGGTCCTTTCATTCCTTCAAATTCTTTAGCTACAGAACCAGTTCCAAAACCTAAGTATGATGAGTCAGCCATAAAGAATGGGTCTTGAGTTAACATTGGTCTTAAAGCTGCAGGAACTTTATTTCCATAAATTAGACTTAGTAATGTTGGGTTATCTAGTATTTGTTGCTGTAAAGCAGCTCTTCCACCAAATATTCCACCACTAAGACTTCTGTTGCCTCTTAGACCTCTACTAAAGAATCCTTGACTCTGGAACTCTCCCATTCTTGCTTGAACTGCTGCATCATCCATTCCTGGAAATAAATCTGCCCTAATTGGTAATCGAGAAGCTTGTTCGTTGGTAAAAACTCCTAGTCTATGTCTTGCTCTCATATCACCCATAATTGGATAACCCATTTTTCCTGAAGCTAATGTTGTAAGTTGTATAGATGTGTTATATCTTTCATTAGCCTTAGTCGCTGCTAGAGCTGCAGTTTGATAGAGCTTTAATTCTTCTCTAGCTACTCTAATAGAAGTTCTAAATGCATTGAATACAACAAATGAACTACCTATTCCCATAGTGAACATACCAATATTGTCCATTACAAATCTAAAGCCTGAAACTAATGAAAGTAATGCATTGTTTAAAGCTCTGATAGCTTCAGTTCCTTTTTTTAACCTATTGTTATCTAAACCAAAATCTATAAACTCTCCTTTAACAATATTCTTACCTTTAGTAATTTCTGATACTAAAGTTTCATATCTTCTTTCAGCTTCTGATGTTAAAGCAGAGTTTTCTATAAAACCTTCATTAGCAGTTCTTATTGCCTCTACCAATGTATCGCTAGCTTTTGATGTAGCAAGTATTGCTTTCTGTGTTCTAACTTGACCTAAACCAAGTTTTTGTAAAACAGTTATGTTTGTTAAACCTAATTTAGAAGTGTCTTCTAATCCTTTAATAAATAAAGTAACAGCTTGTGTTGAATCTAATTCATATAACTCTTTGAATGCAGGAACTGCCATACCAGCAACATCTGCAAAAAGTTTAAGATTAGCACCACCAACAGCCATTGCTTCAGATAGTTCAGACATTAATCTAACTATTGCAGTAGCACCTGCTTGTGATGGCTGACCTATAGCTTTTAAGGCAGTTGCAAACGCCATAGCATCTACAGCAGCGTTATTCATTTCTCCTGATATTTGTGCGGTGGAAGTTGCTATCTGTAAAGCTGCAGTAATAATTTCAGATTCTTGAGCAGCAAAGTTGTTACCTAATGCTACTAATGAAGAACCTAAATTGTCTAATTCTTGTGCAGATGAGCCAGTTATTTCTTGAAGTCTGGCCATTGATAGTGCTGCTTGTTCAGCACTTAAGTTTGTAGCTATTGTAAGTTTTTGTACTGTGTCTGTGAAGGAAACAATTTGAGAAGCAGCTACACCTAACTGACCACCAATAGCAGCTATTTCATTTACAGTTTGAGTGGTAATAGGAGCTAGTTTTACTAACTCTCTTAATCTTTTAGATATATTTTCAAAAGCTCTTTCAGTTTCTGAAGCAGTTCCTTTTACATCTAATGTCTTTTTAACTGCTACGAATTGTTCTTCGAAAGCTGCGGCAGCTGCTACACCAGCGGCAAAAGAACCAACAATAGCAGCACCCATAATAGATACTGATGCTTGAGTTGCTCTAGCAACAGCATTGACTTGCTTCATCTTTGAGCTTAGCTTTCTATAACTAGCTTGTACGTCTGCGTTAGCTCTATTTAAAGATGTCTTATCATAACCTGCTTCGATTATTGCACGTACTTTAAATGCGTCTACTGCTGCCATATATTACTCTTCTTGTGATATCTCTTTTAGCGTTGTTCTCATACCTAGCCCATCGGACTGGGCAATGAAATTGTCTAAACTCATCCTACTACGTACACCACCTCTTCTGTTGTGTTTCCGGTCGTATTCTTGTTTAGTATTTCTGTAATCTGTATTAGAAGAAGAGCCAGGATTAGTTTCCTCGTCCTGCATTATAGCCTCATAATAAGGCGCTAAAAAATTTGATTTATCTAATGGTAAACCTGATAATAAAACCATAAACTTTCTCCAAGAAAGAGCAAGCGGGTCATCTGTTTTGTACCATCGAACCATATCTGATTCGAGTGAGTTCCATCGAGTTAAAATGTCATTGAAACTAAAGCTTATGCTTTTGGGTCTGTTTCACCTTCCGCATTTGCTTCAATTTCTTCGTCACCAGCAATATTGTATGCTTCTAACAAATATTGAAGTAAGGAATCTAATTGTGGCCATGTTGCACCATTATCAAGCATCTCATCTAAGTTATCTTTGCCTACTAATGATTCTAACCATACAGGTAAAGAGCTTGGCTCCATTCCACCTTGAGAGTCCATATATCTCATTTGTGTTAGAACTACTCTTGCTGGTAGTTCACCTGGTAATTCATAAGTTTTACCAGCTAATTTGAATTCTATCTTATCCCCAGCAGATTCACTTGCTGCTGCGTCAAAGTCTTTAAATTGTTTGTCGACCATACCGACCTATCTCCTATTCGTAATCTAATACTTATATCAACTATTAGTTGACATCAAATGTTGTTGAATCGTTAGTGTTATCAACAATTCTGAAAAGTTTAAACTTTCCACCAGGGTTGCCGACGTTTACGCCAGCAGCGTCTGGAACAAGTAACTTAAACTCAGTTGCAATTACAACTTTTTGTGGTGCCTTTGCGTGAGACATTGAGAAAGCACCTACAGATACCATTCTTGGCATTTGTACGTGTCTGTCAGCGCCTGCAGGACCTTCTGTAATAAGCAATCCAGCCAACTCTGTAAATTCGTTGGTTAATGGAGCGTTTACTACGTCGTATCCAGCTGCAAAGTTGCTATCATCTTGGCTAACGAAAGCGTCAGATTGTCCCATTGCAATTGACAAGTTCTTAAGTGAAGCTTGTGAAAGTTCACCCATAAGTCTTGCTTCCTGAGCAGTTTTAATTGTTTTAATTGGGTCTACTTCTTCTGCAACCAATATGTCCTCGAAAGTTCTATCAACTTCGAGTGTCCAACCATCTTCGGAATATCCGATGTCTCTCCATTTTGCTGTATCTACAGCTCCCCAAGCTCCTGAACTGTCAGCTGGGAATGCGAGACCAGATAGTGTTCTATCAGCTACGTAAAGTACACCAGTACCGATTAATACTTCATTAATCGCACCGCTTGTATATGTAGGCATATTTAACTACTCCTGTGCTACTCTTCTTCTTGTACTATATCTTCGAAGATATCCTCTTCCGAGGAATCTACAGTGTCGTCATCAATATTCGCATCAGCTTCATTGTCTTCCACTTCAGCGTCATCAGCAATGAAAATATCCATGTTATTAGATAACAATCTTTTTCCATCTTTGACATCTACCTCTACCCATTGAGCACTAGTGAACGTAATCCCTGTCACAGTATCACGTACTGTGTCAGCCTTTGTAAACAAAGGACTTACTTTTATTTTCATCTTTTTACTCATAATGTTATATGGTATAGTATCTTTATTTTTTTTAAGGTATTTAAACGGCACGATAAATCATTGCAATACCGAAGTCATATCTACCTAGACCGGTACTTATTTCCTGAACTCTTGTTGGCATTGAAATTATGTCAAAACCATATATCTTTGCTCTTGTGCTTGTTATGTCTGTTTCTACATACTCATTTTCACTATTAAAACATACTTTTATTACTGCATTTGCTAAGTTCATTGCAGTTCCATAATCTGGTGTTGATTTTGTAGCATCACCACCCCACTGTCCAGCAAAAGCAATACATGGTAAAACAGCAGACTGGACGTGAGCTTGAGAAGTAGGTCTAACTAAAACACCACCAGTTCTTTGAAAAACTAAGAAAGGCATTTCAGCTTCTCTAGGTAAATTAGTAGCTATTCTTGTTCCTATTATGTCAGTAACATCTGACTTACTTAACAAAAAATCTCTAAATATAATTTCCGCGTCTGGCGGTACGGGTTGTCCTGTTGTTGGCATATTAAAATACTACTTGAACTTTCTAAATTTTGGTAGCTTTTTGTATTTTGCAAATCGTTTACCTGAAAGAAATTGAGAATAGGTTTTCATAATATTTGTACCGTACTCTATGTCCATCAGTTCTGCTACTTGAGGTCTAAAGTCAAGACTTCTACCTTTACTGGTAACATTGAAGTAAACTCCTGTTGCTAAGAAATTAAATGTAAAAGCATTGTTACCTATAGTTTTTCTCCAATTTTGGCTGTAAAATCTTTCGAATTCTGCCCATTCGCCTTCTGCAGTCCAGTTTCCCATTCTGTTATAATCACCATTAAGATAGCCACTTTGTGCAAACATCATTTGTACACTGCGAACATATATTACGTCTGTTTTTCCTACATAATTAGCATTTGTTTTTATCATGCTTGCATATGCAAATCTAAAAAAGTCTATTCTTTGTTGCCTATCTTGAATTCTTGCTGCAACAACAGCCAAAGTTTTCCAAGCTTCTTCAGGAGTAATGCTTCCGTACATTAAATTAAGATTTAATTTATATGCAAAATCTGATGCCATAGAGCCCATATTTCTATAGCCCTTAGAATCATATTTATCAACAACATCAAGCATTCTTCCTTTTAGTTTTGATTTATTATCAAAAATTGTTATTGCTTCGTCACCTGTAAAGTCATTGTATTTTGCTTTATCAAAATATTTAGAAACAACAACAACTCCTCCTCTAACTTTTTCTTTTGCAACTTGTTGTGAAATACCTTTTCTTCTCATTTCTAAGAATATTTCCAAAAGAGCAGATTCCATAAATGCTTTACTACCTCCACCTTTTGCAACATTTTGTACTAAATTTACAACATCTTGCATTTCAAATAAATCGTCTATTCCATCGTGATTTGCTGCATACCAGTAATCAATGTCCTCTGAGCTAAAGAAAACACCTTCTTTTCTTCCTTGACCATCTTTTAATCTACCACTGCTACCTCCACCGGACTTTTGAATTTGTATTCTTTCAAGAGCTTGTGAAGGAGTCATAGTTCCACCTGTATGAGAGCCAATAAATTCTGCAAATAAAACTTCATTACCGACTTCAACATTTGTGCCACGAATCATGTCTCTTTTGCTTAAAGGGCCAAATATTTCTGAAAAGTCTAAACTATCAAAATCACTAACTCCATATAATTGCTTTACACGTTCCCTATTAGTATCAAGTACCCATGCACCATTTGAATTAAAACCATCTCTTACTACTTCATATCCTGCGTCATTTACTATAGTTCCAGTATCTCCGTCTCTAGCTCTTCTGTATCCAAATTGTGGTTTAGCAACCATATTAAATTTTTTAAATTGTCGACCTCTAGTTGCAATGTAAGCTTCTATATCTAATTGTTCTCCAGTTGCTAAATCAATAATAAAAGCTGTTCCGTCATCAGCGCTATGAGTTAACATTGCAGAATCTCCGGCTATTTCTAATGCATCTAAGTCATCTAGGGCAGCTCTGTTTACTTCATTATCATGCATTGCTTCGTTTTTTAAATATTTATCAACTAATGATGTATATTTTGCACTATCAGAAAGTTTTGCTTTTCTAGGGTTAGTAATCAAATTATGAATTAGTATTTGCATATCTAAATCAAACTTTCCTTTTACAGCTTCAATTCTTAAAGCCATTTGAACTAACATAGCTCTAAAAGCTTGTTCATTAGTAAAAAATGCAGCAGCACCTTCGTAATTCATTAAATTTGCTAATTGATTTCTAAATTGCCTTACTAACGTTGCTACTCTTCTTTTAATAAAATAGTTAAACCTCCTTGCGACATCTCTACCTTCTTGTGTGTTTCCTAATAAATTAATTATTTCCTTAGTCCTATATTCAGACTCCATAATCATTCTTTTAATCATATTTTCTTGGAATTTGCCTCCAATAAAATTATCTCTAAATTTTGAAACAGCACTATGCCCACTCTTAAAACTGAATTCATCATCCAGCATTTTTCCATGAAAACCATCTAATTTAAAAAAGTCTTGAAGTTCACCAAACGGGTCGTCATAAATTAATGTCATTTTTTTATCCAATGCTGCTGAATTTGGTCCTGTCAAAGCTGCAATAGTCAAAGCATGTGATTGATGCCATTTTCTTGTAGCTCCACCATCTCCATAAAAATCTAACATTGAATCAGTTTTTACACCTAAAGTTCTTATATTTGTGTTTGGTGGAAAACTGCTAGGACCTCTAAATCCAGAACCAATAAGCCTACCTCTAGTGATACCACTTATTGCTTCATTAACACTGTTATAATCGTATCCAATAGTTCCTCTTTCAAGATTTCCACTAGCTAAGTTTTTTTTAACTCTGTTTCTAGGATTAGTAAATTTAACTTTTTCGCCACTAGTTTCATTAACAAATGTGACACCTG